>TARA_R110000737_G_scaffold57837_1_pt1 | contig 11334 bp, 18 predicted proteins | sample TARA_R110000737 | Tara Oceans TARA_R110000737 (sample SAMEA4398027) | marine metagenome | biome: Polar Biome; feature: [SRF] surface water layer (ENVO:00010504); material: water (ENVO:00002006), including particulate matter (ENVO:01000060) such as... | depth 5 m
CACCCAGCAAAATACTGGCGGCCTCTGCAAGTTTAGGCCACTTGAAACCGCGAGGACTTGCTATCTTGCATAAGTCAGTGGTTGACCTCATTGTGCAGGCAACATCTCTTTCTGCGAAGACCTTGTCTACAGCAGGCCTGCCTTTAATCTTATGACCCATGATCTGCATGACGCGCTTATCAAAAGAAGAGTTGTGCCCGACAATGGTTTTAGCCATAGCGAAGAGCCCGCACGCATGCTTTATTACATATTTAGCGTTGCTTCCGTACTGTTTGGCCATGTCTGTACTAATGCCGTGGATGTTTGAGGCTTCCTGCGGGATTTCCCATTCTTCAGGCCTTACCTGAGTGTGATATGTTGCTACAGTTTTTCTGTTTTCATCATCAAGAACTATGTACAACTCGACTAAGTATGGTTGGTCGGGGTGGTCGTTATGCTCCTTAAATTTAAGCAAGCCAGTTGTCTCAGTGTCAAAGAAAGCAATCACAAACAATCTCCCCAGTTTTGTCCAACCTTAACGTCAACGAATGTCGGCACCTTGAGCGGAACAGCTTCAATCATAATGTCAGATAGTAACTTAAGTTCTTTTTCGTCTTTACGAGAACCCGAGAGCTCATCGTGCACTGGCAGCTGTGGTATAATACCTGCACCATACGCTAAAACCATAGCCTTCTTCGTCTGGTGGCTTGAACTTCCCTGTATTTGTCTGTTGAGGGCTTTATGTGCAAATGCTCTCTTTAGCTTTTGTCCAGGCCATTCCTTTTCAGCTTCCTCTAGAACCTTTGGGGTTGCGTACTCATCCCAATTCTTTTTCTCTGGTTCCCAAAACGGGAAGCGGCAACGGCGCCCACCCATTAACACGAGGTAGCCTCTGCTCTCGGCCCGTTCTGACATCTTCTCCTGGAGGCTCTTAACGAACGGGCATGAGATGTAATAGTGATCAATCTCATTTTTTGCTACTCGCTTGGATACGCCTAGTTGTTCAGAAACAGACGACGCACCAGCGCCATAAGCAATAGAAAGATTAAGAACTTTGCAGATACCTCGTTCATCAGGCCTTCCCATCAGATTTGCGACCCACTGGTGTCGGTCTAGTTTCGGATCATTATCATAAGCCGCTTTAACCATCTCCCAACCCTTGACCTTAAGACCGATAGCATAGTGGTCTTGCATTCTGGGTTCTTGCGCAGAGTAATCTGCCTTTCCAAAGATTTCACCTTCTTCCGCAATAATGCAACCTCGGATGAGAGGAGCCAATTCTTTATCTCGCGCGCTAACCTGTTGAAGGTTGGGTTTTTGACAGGCGAAACGCCCATGCTTTGCTCCGCCATCATCATCTTTGAGTGACTTGAAAGAGGCATGTATGTAGGCTGTTCGTTTTTGTTCGTCAACATGAGAAGCGTGCTCCAAAAACATACCATCTATAAAGGTTCCTCTAGCTTTGTTGATCTTACGTATCCGAGAGACCAGCTGTGACTCTTTAGACCTGTTAGCTTCTAACCAGATTGCAGGAAAGGACGGATTGCCCCTGTCTGTATATGGAAACTGAATAGAGGCCTTTGTAAACATTTTAGCTAAGGACTTTCCTGACCAAACATCAATTTCTGAACCTGTTAGCATATTAAGCTGAACTTGAAGATCAGCCTCTTCCTTGAGTAATTTCTCTCCGGCTATCTCAGCCTTAGCTAAATCAATCCGAACGCCTTTCAATCTCATGGCTAGGAGAACATCAAGTAGTTCTCTTTCTAGTTGATAGGCCTCTCCTAGATCCTGCTCTTCAAGTAACTTAGCCTGCATAGGAAAGATGAGTCTCGGTAATAAGGCATCTCTCTCAGCATATTTTCCTACATATCCTGCCGGTAATCTCCATAGCTCTGCCTTGGGATCAACCCCGTATGCTGTGGCGGCTGCTCCCAGATCACTCTCGAATTTCTGGCTGCCTAAGTAGGTCTGCGACAGAGAGTCAAGATTATATTTAAATCGCCATTCATCTAGGAGTGCTTCTGCAACCTGTACACAGTGCTTTCGTCCTCCAAGCACAATACCGTCAACCGAGAGCATTTCCATATCGTAGAGGATGTTGGCTCCGACCTTTGGTTGATCTCCGCCAAGATTGTATTTGAGCCACTCAATTGCCTTATCAGGGTCTTCAACATTTCCATCGGCTGTGGTGCCGTCTCCGTGCCTGATGGGTATGTAGCGGTTTCCAAACTCTTCGGTTGAAATGCTGACTCCAACTATATGCCCATCTCCTCGCGCTCCTCCAGGTCCTAGCTTCTTAAGATTTGGGTCTTTAGTCTCAGTGTCCAAGCCTATTAAGGTCTTTGTAGAGAGTTTCCTCAGATCTGGAAGATCCTCTATTCTGGAAGTTGACCACGTGATTTGTGGAGTTAGCAAGGGCAGTTGAAACATCCTGTGGGGTGATGCGGTCCCATTTTCTCCCGTCATCTGTCCAAACCTTTTCTGAGTGATGAGGATACTCCTCTAAAATAACGATCCTGCTACAGGCCGTATTAAGTAGCATCTTTACGCAGTGCGTGCAGGGAGCAACAGTCGAGTAGCATGTATTGAGCTTCGTAATATCAGAGCACTGCAGTAGTGCATTCTGTTCTGCGTGTATTGCCTGACATTTATCAAGACCCTTCCCTGAAGGTAGAGCATGTCCAGCGCAAGGAAGATCAATGCAGTGGATCTGGCCGCGTCCTACTCCGTTGTAGCCTGTAGCAGAGACGTATCCATACCTGTCTACAAGGACGCACCCGACCTTACGCCTATGACACGTGCCTAATTGGCTCCACAGTACAGCCGCAGCCATAAATACTGAGTCCTTACTCGGTCTCATCCTTTTCTCCTCATCCCGTAAATGCCGTCGGGCTCATCCTTCATGAAGCCGAGCCAGTCCTTAAGATCGGCAGGCTTTTCAACGCCGTATGAACTCAAGACATCGGTCATGTTACTAACTTCCCATCCAGCAGAGTAGCGATCGTGTATACACTGAAGCGCAGCGAAAACATTTCTCTCATACAGGTGACTCGAGCCTAATGTCAGGTACAGGCTTCCCATAGTGATAGGATCCGTACGGCCAATATTCATGTAGAGTCTGATCTGCTGAGTAATCATAGAGAAGTTAAAGACATCGTACGGAAGACCCAACCAAATGTCTGACGACCTCATCGTAGCAATGCAATTAAGCGTACTGTTTCTGAGAATGAATTGCAAAGACAGTGTGCAAGGAATATCCTTAGACTTTCCCGGAGATTCTCTCCAAATGTTTATAACAGCTTGGCGAGAGTCGGGATCATCAGTTAGGCAGTTTACAACGTATGCTGTCTGATCAACTATCTTTGGGCCGTATGCGCCAAAGAAGTGTATACCATCATCTGAAAAGTTCTCTATAACGCTTGAGTATGGCTTAATAGATGCAACGTCGTCGCGGCCGCTAAGTATCCACCAGGCCTCTGCTGCCATGAACTTATATCCAAGTTCTCTTTTAGTGACTGTAAGAATAGGCTTATCCATGTCGACTACAACCTGGGTTCCCAGTATTTCAAGAGTGCCTTGGCCGCGTGGCTTCGGAGTATAGGATGGATTTCCCATTAGAGCATTTACTTGATTTTTCCAGACGTCGTTTATGCCGCCGAATAGAGGTATTCGACTAGTACTGCGAGAAAACACAGTGTCATCAGCAGCTTGGCCTCCGTAGGTTCCGCGCATATCTGCTTTATTATGGACATCAATACCTCTAACAAGGGTTGTCTCATCTGAAAACTTACTAGACATCAAATTCTCCGCGCGGTTGCTGGTTAAAATCCAACAAGGATCGGATTGTTAGGCAGGCGTGATCCATATTGCGACCTTCATAGTCGAGATTATACCTGATCCATTCTTCTTTGACGCGATACTTCTGCCACATTTTCTCGTATGTGTACCAGATCTCATTGTATTGATGGTCATCATACGGGTGGTCGGGATCCTGTAATGCCTTGTGTCTCATCATAGCCTGTCCTCTAGAAGGCAGGCACATAACATACAAGACTTTGAAGCGCCTAAGTATATTCTGAAATAAGTGAGAGGTGTATCCCTTAGCTACGCCTCCTCTAAAGACTGATCCATATACCTCTTCAGATGGCCAGTGTCTGTCAAGAATAACGAGCTTATTCTGCTTGAAGGCCAGATCAACGGCCTTTAGAAGAATGGCTGTATGATACACCTGCATCTTATCGAGCCAGCGCCTTTCAGCATGAATAACAACAGCGCCGTATTTGTCCTTCATGGCTGCTGCAAGTGTTGATTTGCCACTCGCATCAGGTCCCTCTAGAACAACAATTCCTTTAGACATAGTCATCCTCTCTAATTTTGAAGTTAAGTGCTGGGGTACGTCTCTTTGCTCTCTTTAGCGTCCTGTAGGACTTCCGCTAGATCAGGAGCCTTCCATCCCTCAGGTTTACGAACATCCATATGGCCCCGACCCTCATGAGGAATAGATAATCGTTTTGCCATGTTGGAGCGTTGTACTTCGTCCCAGCCATGTTGCCACGGAAAGCCCTGGAGGAGTGCCGTACCCATAGCAACATAGGTTATATCTAGCAGTGCGTCGAACTGCTCCACGAGGTCTCCGGCTGCCACGGCGTCTTCCAGTTCCTGAATTTCCTCCTTCAGGAATTTTAATCGCCACGCCCATTCTACTGGGAGTTCTCTTGGGGGTCCGCTGTAGTTGAACCCGAATTTTTCGTTGAACTTTCCAACATCTGCGAAATTAGTATCCGGCATATTGCCTCCTGATTTTCCATTACGTAATTGACCAGATCTCTGAAACCCATATGGATGTAAACCTCTGGTGGAGAGAGTCCATCTGGATTTTCTGGAGCAGTGACTTTGTCAAGAAAGACCTTCCATTCAGACAGCGGCTTGTTATTGAGTAGGATGTTCTTGTTTAGGTCTAAAGCTAGTGTCATGCCAATTCCTGCCACTTCTCAGAGCTTGTCCACGGTTCCTCAACCTCTTGCATCTCAGGAAATATCATACCGCGATCTTCCACTTCGTCTCTTATGCGCAGATGCCACAGGCAATTACGAGACTGCGCTGGATAGAGAGGAGCAAATATAGTAGCAAGATAGTTTGAGTCATAGTATTCGCCCAAACACCCAAATAACGCTTTCTCTTCGTCGGAGAGAACAGGTTTCAGATCTTTCTGACTTGCAAAAGTGCCGTACACCTCTACGACTTTGAAATTAACTGACTCGAGTAGGGCTCCAATAGCATCGTGCTTCATCTCATTAACGTGATTGTCTGCGGCTCCTACTTGAGGGTCCCAGTTAGGAGTTGAAATGAAGACGTTGCATTCTTGTCCGGCCCGTTCTGAAGCAGCGGCTATGTTTGCCATCCGATCTACCATAGCTCTGGCATGAGCTGGTTCAACGTGCTCTATGACCTCGAAGCAGGTGATAACAGAAGGAAGAGACTTCTTAGTCCCGTTGATTTCTAGAAATTTCTTGTGGACTTCTACCCGTTCTACAAAGTCGACATCGAAATATAGTTCAGGTTTAAAGGTCGTATTCTCGAAGTGTTTTAGGGCCATCTCAGAAGGAGATTTATTGTACTCGATGCCATAATACTCTTTAGGAGACATACGACTGGTGTTCATCATTCGAATAAGAGGGATATCTTTGCCACAGCCCACGTCCAATACAGTTGCTGTTTTGTATCGGCCTTTCTGCAGCATGAACTTGCACACATGTGTCCAGCGCAGACAGTGGGCTATGTAGTCACGGTGTATGAAGCCGCGCTTTTCAGCTTGGTCGATGGATAGGTGCGTATTGTCGATGGACTTGCCGCGGGCATTTGCCATGTGAGTATCCTCTCTTTATGTTAAGAATAATTATATATCATTCTTATAGTAAATAAACAGGAAAAAGTAAGAAGGCCAGTCTCATGTCAAAACTGGCCTTCTCGTCCGCTTGCGGCAGGGTCATCCCCAAGCAGATTAACTTTTTGCTGCCACCCTTTTTTGTGGTCTCGCTTTGGGTGCCACTTTATCGCTAATAACCTGGATGCAACCAGAATTAACCAAGGGACTCCGGTAGAAAGAAAGAACGCGTGCAGGTGCTTGCTTTGTAGTTAAAGTTGTTTCCAGCTTTTTGAGCAAGTTAGTGCGCGTGATTTCGCCGGCGTCGTGGATTGTTTTAAGGATAAGTTCGGCCTGAGCCGGAAGAGCACCTTCGTCCTTTTTGAGAAAGCGCTTGAATTTGAAAAGATCGTTTTCGCGGGCCATACTGACCTCCTGTTCTATGCCGGACAGTACGTCCAGCGATTGATGTAGTCTGCAAGAGCAGTGTAGATCCTTATAGTCAGTAACGTAAACAGAAAAAGAGGGTCCCGGGCCTTAAACCCGAGACCCTAAGTTACTGTCTGGCCACAAGGGTGGAGTAACCAGACAGGGGGGATGGGGGATTTACGCTGCCTTTGCGTGCTCGATGGCAGTTTCAAAAGCTCTTGCTTTTAGGTTAGCGTTAGTACCAAACCAGGCGGAAGCAAGACGGTTGTCCTGAGTCCGACCGAGCTTGTGGTCAGTGAGATATGTAACAGCGTTAAGAGCTCCCCAGTATGTTCCTTTCGAGGACTCTAGATCAGCTCCTGGCTGTGTCTCAATAGCTTCACGTACCCGTTGAGCGGTTCGACCCAGCAGATCAACGACCTTCTCGTCATTTAGTGTGACGTACTGGATAGTTGGATGGAACGTCTCTTTAAGGAAGTCGCACAGCTGGTCGTCGTTAATGCGGGTTGTTGCAAGTAGTTCCGCGGCTTCCTGGAATTCATCGAACTTCTTAGAAGCCATTCCCATTGCTACAGTAGCTTTCTCCTGCATCGCTTCGTCAAAGACGTTCGTGTGTGTCATCTTAAAGGTGCTATTGCCTTTGGCTCCATTAACTGCCATAGTCAGGGTGTTATTGCATACCACGCGAACTGTAGTAAATGCTGCCAAGATGCGCTTACCCCAGATATGCGGATTTGATAGGAGTAAATAACCACCGACCTCATCCTTACCTTTTAAAGCAAAGCTCTTTTTAATAGCGGCTAGGGCCCAAGTTTGTCTACCCTCTAAGAGGCTACCGGCCGTTTCCATCTTCATATGGCCGGCTTCAGTAAACTCTCTAAAGAAAGAGAAGGCTTGTTTGTTTTGTGTGGGTTGCCAGTCCTTGCCGCATATACCAAGGATGCTCTTATCTGAAGACCGCTCTAAAGCGAAATGCGAGTCTATTTTAGCGTTAGTACCCTCAAGCACCAGTGGTACACGTCGGACCTCCCAATCTAGACCTGCTTCTTTTAGCATCTCGTCGGGTGTTAAAGCATCAGAAACTTTCTTGCCAAGACCGTGCCATGGAGTTTCTCCGGCATAAGCCATTGTTTCAACTGCTGCACTCATAATCATATCCTCTCTTGTTGGTGTTTGATTTGAACAGAAGCATTATATCAAATGCTTCAGAGTAATTACATATAAAAGTATGAAACATTGTTTATTATACTAGAGGAAAGCGTATACGCCATCCCCGACCGTGGTCTTTTTCTACCGAAATGTTAAGATGGTAGGTGTATTTAAGTTTATTTGTCAGCCGTACCACACCGTAGTATGTATCTTTTCTATTCGTTGGTTTCTTGCCAAGGCACCTGGCTAGTTGAAAATGTGTAAGATAGGCTGAGTAATATACGCGTCGGTCTAGAAAAGCCTCTAAGATCTTCCCTTGGTACGGTGAAAGATCAAGGCGTATCCAATGCTGTAGTTTAGGGCACCAGGCTTCCCATAGATCTTTAACACGGCCTGCGCGGAAGCGCTTCCTAAACTGGACAGTCCTGGGCTGCTTTTCTGGTGTCATTTTATTACTGACCAGTCAATCCTATCAACATCGGAATCTGTAACAGCCATTCCGTTATGTTGATCAAGGATCCGTATTATGCAATTGGTCTCTTCTTCAGAAAGAGAAATGCTGTGCGGGTCTGCTTCATCAGCAAAGTGCAGCTTTATTTCGTGCAGGCTTGAGTTAACCACCTTTTCAGGTCTATGCACTAATTCTACCCACTTCATTATCTCTTCGACAGGCTCTCCCTGAGCGAGACCCTCCCACATGACGTCATTCGCACTGACGCCGCTGATCACCAATTTCGACGCATATATCTCACCTTCACGAACGGACACAAATATTTTAACAGTCGAGGTTTTATTTCCTTTCTGCCATACTGCAACCCTGTCAATCATACTATGTTCCTTAATCTGAGAAAGTCACCTTGAATGAGTCTTGCTTGATAGAACTTAAAAACACGCCAAGGACCTTGTTTTGTTTTGAGCTGACCTCTAATTTCTTCAATGAGTTTTTCAGCACTGACTTGATCCAGCCTTATCCCAGCATCTTGCTTTTCTTTAAAGAATTCTAGGATCAGTCTGGCCTGACGAGGAAGAGTATTGAAGGCCTTGTCCTTCTTACCTTTCCAAAGAATTTCGTAAGAATTACCATCTTTCTTACGTGGCATTCGCAGGCCGGTCTCTTTAGCTTCTTCAGTCGTCCGTGCATAAATGGCGTACATATCGTATGCCACATCTAATAGACCAGTAAAAAGAACTTCAGCTACATCTTCATCAGAGGCCGTAGTAAATTTCCAGGTCTTTTTTGGGTAGTACGGTCGAAGTTTTTCTTCTAGCAGTTCCACAGCATTCCGCATGCGAATAGGGCCGAGCTCCCTAAGAAGGGCAGCAGAAGATGAGAATATTTGATGGTGATTTTCTGTGAGAAAAAAGGCCCGGGCCTGAAATTCTTCTCTAAATCGCATCCAGTTTTCACTCTGGCTGAGTGCAATAATTTTGAACGGTGCAAATGACATGATTTTATCCTCTCTACATAATGTCCACTATCTTATAGTATGATTCTTTCTGAGTGTAAATATGTGTATTGGACTTATTTTTGATGGTATGATGCCACTCTTAATATTAACCACTGGAGTATAATATGTCTGATCAATTAGGCGGAGGAATACCTCCTGGCCTTGGTGGACCGCCACCAGGTCCAGGTAGACCACCACCCAATACGGGCGGACCGCCACCTGGTATGGGTGGACGACCCCGCGGGCCTGGTGGCCCTGGCGGACCTGGTGGAGCGCCACCGGGAACAGAAGCGGTTCAAATACAATTTAAGCCGCAAGGCAAAGATGGTATCCAAATGCAGGTTCAAGGCGCGAATGGCGCCGTTTTCGATACGTTGCTCGACGTCGAAACTGCTATGGGTATGCTCTTGAGTTTGACTGAAGCCATTGGCTTAGTTGCTGGTGTTGATACCTCAGAGCTGAAAAGAGAATTAGCTTCGGGTATAGAGGAAGCCGGCGGCGGCGGCGGTCTTCCGCCAGGAGCTGGCGGCGGCGGCCCACCTCCTGGTCCACCTCCTGGCATGGGAGGTCCTCCCGGTCCAAGTGGACTATCGGCAGCTATGCCTCCTGGAGGCTTGCCACCGGGCCTGGGTTAAACAATTCAAAGTGGGGGAGATCGTGAAACTGCTGGTTTTTCATATTCCAGTCTTTGTTCCAATCTCCTCCCCACCGAATATTTATACCTAGTCCATATCCAACACCAATAAGAAAATGCGCAAATACCCTGAACCTGGGAAGATCATCCCAGTTAATAGGGTATGGTGCAATATCGACAGCTAGGCTCATCCCTTCAGGATTAGCGACCCATTTGCCATCATCCCATACCCAACCATTATGCCAGGACTCTCCGGCTCTTACGGTGGATTTGCCTTGACTAAAGTAAAGGTCTTGGAGATCGTGACTGCGCCAGCCCTCTAATATACTGCAATCGTAAGAGTTCACTACACGCTTGGCGACGGTCACCAAATCTGGATGCACACGTGCTAGTCTAGATAATGAAGTTGTGCCAAAACTAGGCACCTTGGCAATCTCTAATCTCGTCCCTCAGATTAACAGAGTCTGTTACAAACGAGGCAAGAGGGGAGGTTGGTGGTAGCACTTCAAGTTGAGTAGCGAGTTCAGACTGAAATTCTCTATCGTATAACTTAAGAGATATTAAATCACAGTTGCCGCTTGGAGTCGCGCAACCGCTTAATAACGTCGCCGACGCTACTAGCGCTGTCAGTGCGACCTTCAGCGATACGCTTTGCAGCTTCAGCATGGCGTTCAAGTTCCTTTCGAGCCGACGAGTTCTTAGCTGCTCTCCAAATAAAGAAAACTACTCCTGAAACAATCAGGAGCAGTCCTCCGTATTTGGCGAGACTGACGAGTTCCATGTAGCCCATTAGGAGGTTACTGGACCCTTTGTGACAATCCGCAGCACGACATTGATCACCGCCATAAGGCCGCCAACAATTGAAACCTGAGTCTCTGCGTCGAGACCAAGATCAAGACCAAAAGCCGTAGATACAGTTGCAATACCAGCAACGAGGTTTACCCAAAGCGTCTTACTTTTAAACCATTTCTTTTCCATGTGTCTTCTCCTACTTTAAAAGGACTTAGGAACTATTTGTGTAAAGATAAGATATATACCGTATCCTACACCTAGAACACCCTGTCGAATAAAAAACCAGAGCTTCATCTTTGGTTTCTTGTTTCCGTACCAATTCCAAACAGGCTTCATTAAGAACACTAGAGCGGCTAGAAGAAGAGATCTACCAATAAGGGATAACTCTACCCCGCCTGACACCTGCATCACCCAAAGGAGTTGTAGGATAAAGGCCTCATTGATCAGTTGTCTAGCTATGAAGACACTGTTTTCTAGTGTGGTTGCTAGTGTAAGAATAGCAAACGCCCCGATCATAGGAATGATGATGCTGCCTTTATTATCTGGGCCAGTTGTCTTGCGCAGATCCTGATACCACCTGTAATAGTAGAATGAGGCTTCTCCAGCCGCGGTTAAGACTGCTAGGCTGAGTACACCTAATAGAGTAACTATGAAAATGCTATACACTATCTGGTCTCAGTTTTTGAAGTTGACACTCAACCTGCTTCATGTCTTTCTTAATAGCTGTATAGTGGTGGGATTTAACTTTTTGTGACAGACTTTCAGCCAACATTTGTGTCTCTTCGGTAGCACAGTCAATACGTTTAAATGCTTCAAATATTTTTTTTAGTCCGTTCATGCTCTTATTCTTTCACGTCTGTCTTGTTCAAGTTGAGCTTCTAGGGCTGCTAACGCTTTTGTATTTGCTTCAAGCGCATCTAATGCTCTCATGGCCAATTTGTACACAAGCCACAGAGCAACTCCGGCTAGTGCGACGGCTGGAGAAGACTTAGCTATTTCATTAAATACTTCTATCATCTTTCACCATACCTTGGTCT
>TARA_R110000737_G_scaffold31803_1_pt1 | contig 11332 bp, 8 predicted proteins | sample TARA_R110000737 | Tara Oceans TARA_R110000737 (sample SAMEA4398027) | marine metagenome | biome: Polar Biome; feature: [SRF] surface water layer (ENVO:00010504); material: water (ENVO:00002006), including particulate matter (ENVO:01000060) such as... | depth 5 m
GCCGTGACAGCCGTGAGTAGTGCGCCTGTGTAGCTTGTGGCGGCGATAGCACCCGAAAAGGTCGCCAGTTGTGCGCTTGATATAGTGAGTGCCGTAGTCGCGTTGGTGGTGATCGTCATGCCGTTGGTATTCATATCGTAGTCAATGATGCCAATATTAGCATCGCCATTGTCGCCAAACGCAATCGCCGCATTACTGGTGTTGCCGGCCAAGATCGTGATACCCGCGTTGCCGCTATTCTCAAAGACCGCCTCATCGTAATCGGCATCTGCTGCAATAGTCCCGGCGCTACCCGAATGGACGTGAAACTGACCGCCATCCGCAGACGTTATCGTGGTACCAATAACCAGCTCGCCTAAGACGTAGGTGGCGGTGGTTGATAGGTTATCACCGTTAAGGGCGTTGTTGTTAAACCCTGCCAGCGTGTTATCATATTCAGCGTTGAGATCTGCTGCGGTTAGCGTTTCGCCGCTGTTCCAAGTCTTGAGCCGCGCTTTGTTAGGCATTATCTTTCGTCCTGTTGGTTGGTGGCACGCTGCACCAGTTCACCCAGTGTGGATATGTTTTGCAACTCTATTTGAGGCATGGACTGCGATAGCTTCCTCGCCTCGTCTATGACGGCCTGTGCTCTGCGTGTGTTGTTTCCAAAATGCACCGCGATACGACCCACAGCGCGGGGACTAAATAGCGCCGCCAATGGAATAGCTAAGGCGGCACCTGATAGGCCACCGAGCACGCCGCCGCCTACGGCCAGCCCACCTGCGATACCGCCGATGCCAACACTGCCGAGTAACCCGACGGGCGGCGTAGTAGATAGGCGCTGGCCTGCCGCTTGTGCTCGTAGATTCTGGCCCGTGCGCCCTTCGACGGCACCCAGTGCGGCCAGTTCATCCTCGCGGCCCTCGTCTAAGGCGCGGACTACTTTCACCCCAGCTTGCTTCCGTTTCTTCTTCCGATTGATATTTATGCCAAGATCACCCTCGACAATATCATCCAAGAAGCTACCAAACTCGGAGAAGGCCGCATTGGCTTTGCCTACATCCTCCACGCTATTAATAGATTCGCGTAGGCCGCTGTTTAATTCGCCCAATAGCTTCTTCATCCTACGATCATCTAAGCCTACCGACTCCGTTATCTGGTCAATGCCTCTACGGGCCTGCGTCGCTGGCTTGATCGAAGTCTCATCGCCCAAGTCCATTATGCGCTCTATGGCACCTATGATCTTACCCTGTGCCGCCTTGTCGAAGTCGGCAGGGAAGGTAAAGTTTTTAATACCAAAACCCTGTAGCGTCTCATCAATCTGGTCCAAGAGGTCGTCTACATTTAGTGGAGTATCGCCCAGTGTATCAACTGCGCCACCCACCTCATCACCAAGACGACTTCGCTCTTCTTGTAGCGCATCGATGGTCTGGCGTCCTATATCCTTTTTGGTGATGTTATCGCTTACGGCCTGCTTGAAGGCACCACTCTGCTCGACGCCCTCACGGCCTGCGTTAAATGCTTCGCGTATGGCCGGTGCCCTTGATCCTGTCGTGCGCCCCAATACTTCGGCAGTAATATCACCCACGCCGCCGGCAATTGCTCCTGCCGCCTTACGTGCGCCGCTACGTGCAGGCTTAGTCAATGCGCCCAACCCTCGGATCGCCGTTGCTGGTAAATCTGCCGCTATATTGGCCACACCAGCCGCTTTTGTTAACCCACCGGCCTTTAGCCCCGGAGCTACTACGCTGGCCAAGGTAGAAAGTGCTGCCGTAGGATCGCGCTGTAATCCCTTACTGGTGAAGTCCTCCATTAACTGACCGCCAGCCTTCCGGGCCATTTTACCCGCCTCAGTAGGCTCCGCACCAAACTTCTCAGCGCCTACATCAAGACCGCCCTTGAGCAACTGGCCTAATCCTGATAGAGTGTCCAATGGATGTCGCGCCAACTGCTCAAACTCACGGCCACGCTCAGCTACACTAAACGGTAGGTTTTGAGCGGCATTACTCAAACCAGCCAATAGCCCCTCTTGACCTGTAGGCTCTACCTCGGGCTGTTGAAGGAAGTCTATAATAGAGGTTTCGCCTTGCGACCCACCCTGCGCTTGCTGCGCAAAGATCGGTTGCATTAGTTTCATTAGCTCGTCATCGCTCAATGACTGTAATTGCTCTGCGCGTGTAGGCATTATTTACCCCTGTTTTGCCGACGTAAAAACTCGTTCAGTAGCTCATTATCCGTAACGCCAAAGCTGTCTACGCCCACGTTGAAGTTCTGCCCCTCTAAGGCTTTCATGTGCGAACCCATCATGCGGTTCACTTCTTCTATAAGGCGGGGCAGCTTGGCTAATTCTCGGGTATCATTGATGCCGCTCGTATTGGGAAACTGACGACGGATTCGGTCTTCGTCTTTTTCCGTCATCACGCCAGTCTCATTTGTCGCCTTACGCATAGTTGGTATTAGGGACTCAGATGTGTTATTGATCCGCACAAGCAATTCATCGTCTGCCAAGTTGGTGAACTCAGTGCGCTCGTCTTGTGTTAGACTTCCGAGAAAGCTTTGACTGTCAAGAAACTCATTAAATGATCCCTTGATTGGCCCTGTTATATTGCGCTGGACTGCTTCCTCCATCATCCCCTGTAATAGCGTCACCTTCTTGGTCACGCCCTTACTACTCGTGATAGATTCGATGCCTTTCTCTGATAACTTACGACCCGTAGCTTCCCGTATCACATCTGCGCTAAGGTAGGGTAAGATACGAGCCCTATCATCTGCGCCAACCTGAGAAAGCGCCTGCGGATTAGATCGGATAGTATTAACCAAATCAGCTAACTGCCCCTGTTCTTGGGTAAACTTCATAAAGGGCAACATCGCGTTTAGCTGTGAATTTTCTTGTGCCTGTAGTGCCTGCCGCGCCTTGAAAGCGCCCGTCTTAAATCCCGGCTCAGATGGTAATGGCGAGCTGACTACCGGGGTTGCTTCTATCTGTAATGCGTTGGATGGCGCGCCGCCGCCACCTGATAGATTAGCACCCGCCGCGCCTAAGTCGCCAACTATACTTGTACTATCACCCGCACCGCCCAACACACTCTCAAAGCCTGACCTTTGCTGCTTGGCAAAGTCTTGGGCTGCAAGCTGGTTCTTGAGCACCTTGCCCTGATTAAACATACCCACGGCCTGTGCTCCTAAGCCAGCCGCCGTGCCCAATCCTGAGAGCAACTTAGTCGCGCCCGATTGCTTGAGCTTGGGATTGACCAGATCGACCGCCGGGTTGCCGCCAAAGGCACGCGAGAGATTGGCACGACCTATGCGCCGCTTGTTCTCTTCCTCGGCCTTGCGTCGTGCGTCGCGCTGATCGTTGCGGCCCGTAAAGCCTGCACCGAGCTTGGCGAGTATAGAGCCTGCCGTCAGGGCAAGCTGTGGATTGGCTGCTATTAGTGCTGGAATGCCCATGTTATCTATCCCTTATCCGTAATACGGTAGCGACGGCCTCTTGCTGTGTCTGCCCCTGTGCTACGAGGTCGCGCACCATCAACGTCTCTTCCGAGCTTAAGGCACCCGTTTCTGCTGTGATACCCTCAACGGTAGAGACATCATTCTCAAACGTGCCGCCGCCCGTCTGTGCGTCAATGATCTGCTGTAGTATCAACTGTTGTGATTCCACATCGCGGGACGTGACTTTATCGATGCCGCCGTCGCTTTGGATGATCTGCGCCAATAGCTGGTCAAACTCCGTCTGCCTATTCTGCGCTAAGACATCCTCGTTGCTTAATTCTGTTCCTGTTGGGGCAAAACCATTGTCCGTCTGCGTCCTACCGTCACCCGCTGATACGCCTGTGCCACCGCCGCCTAAGCCCAATGAGCGCAGTATCTCATGCCGTGCTATAACAGGATCAATGAAGCCAGCCTCAGCCGCCGCTAACAACTGCGTGATATGCTCGTTGTCGAAGGCGTTGTCCTGCGCCGCCGCCGCTCGGGTATCGGCGTTAGTTGTCACGTCCCTGTTTACGCCGCTGGTAAGTAGATCGTCCGCAAAGCCTTGCCCACCGAGCGTATCGCGCACCCCAGCTTGGGTCGTGTTCGTGCCGAAGAGATCCGACTCTTGCGCCGCACCCGCTCGCGTATCAGCATTGCCGGCGAGTAATCGGTTCAGTGCATTCGTTAAGCCACTCTCCGTCTGCGTGTCGCCAACTCTACCGAATAAGTCCGACTCAAGCGACTGCCCTGCGCGAGTGTCTGCGTTGCCAGCCAATAGGCGATTGAGCGCATTCGTCGCGCCGCTTTCCGTCTGCCGCGTGCCACCTTGGCCGAAATCCACCTTGCCAAAGAGATCTGACTCTAATGCCTGATCGGCGCGAGTGTTCGCATCGCTGGCTAATCCTTCACCAAAACGCGACTGGCGTATGCTTTCCTCGAAACCTTCACGGCCCGTCGGGTTAAGCGTGGTGCCTAAGCGGTTTAATGTCCGGTCTGCTACGTCCTGCTGTAGTCCTGCGGCCCTAAATCCCAAGTCGGCTTGTGCTAATCGGGAGCGTAGCGTGGCCTCGCCACGGAGCGTACCCGTCAGATCTGCCTCGTTTAGATCAAGGTTGTTCCGCGTGTCGCTGATGCCGCGAGCGTCGGAGATAGAAGCACGCTGTAGACCCTGCTCGTTGAGGTTGACGTTATCGCGCCGGTTGGTAAATCCCAATGCCTCTTGTAATGCTTGTCCCTGTAGCACGTCGCCCTGTGCGGCCAGATCCAATAGCCCACGTTCTCGCAAGCTATCCAGATCGCCCAACACGTTGGCGGTATCACCCGAGCGCAATACGCCCAGACGATTGAGGTCTTCCCTACGTTGGGACTCTGCTCGTTCTGCGCTATCCATAAAGTCCGCACGCCGTGCGTTGATGATATTGCTCTCGCCGCCTAAGAGTCGATCTCGTATGGCCGCTTCCGCATCCGTAACTAACTGAGCATCGCCCCCTAACAGGTTGGGATTGGTCACTCTGTTTAGTGCTCGGTCTTCGGTGGCTTGCTCTAACGCTGATAAGGTCCGCGCCGGCACGTTGGTCGCCGTAACATCGCCCAGAGCTAAACCCTCTACCGCACTGCGGCCTGCCGCATCTGCTTGGTTGATAAACTGTGCCTGCAACGCCATCTGGTTGCGCCGTAGCTCGTCGTTGCTCTCTAAATCTAAACCCGCCTGATCGCCCAACATTCCCGATATTTGGGTATTGAGTCCCGTGTTCGGATTAGCCGTCGGTGCTAAGCTCGGCGCTCGTACGCCTGCCGCACCATTGTCAATCTCCGACACGACCGGCGGTGCATTGCGTGCCTCTGTAGCGACGCGCTCTTGCTCGGCCTTACGCGCCACGCCTGCGGCCCTAAACTTGTCGGCAAACTCGTTGCGAATACGCGAGTCGGTGCCAAACCCCAAGTTGGAGATAAAGAGGTCTACGTTGTCGGCATCGACGCCACCGCCTGCTTGCATCTGATCCAATAGCTGCTGTGCCCGAGTGCGTTGCTGTATCTCCACCTCTGGGGCTAAATCTGAAATTGAGGCGACTATTGGCGCAGCAGTTGCAAAAACTCCAGTGCTCTCCTGTACCTTATTTCTCGGACCGCCTCTATTTGCACTTAAGAAAGCAGGATTAATACCCCCGGTAGCGGAAAAGTCGTCTTTGGGCGCAGTCACAACTGGAGGCGTTACAACAGGAGGGGGAGGCGGTAACGTGCCATCACTCCCGGCGAAGGCTTGCCCCGAGCTACTGATACGCGCATTCGTCGGATCGGTAGTAGGATTGGCTAAGATGTTATCTAAGGCATCGCTTGCGGTGAGTATCTGGCCATCGGTCGTCGCCGTGTTGATTGCCGCTATCTGATCGGCCGCACCGAAGAAGTCGGCAAACCCACCCTGATTAAATGCCTGCTGACCAGCCGCCGCCTGCTGGGTATTGACGGCCTTCTGGTTATTAAAAGCTTGCTGTGAAGAGCCTGCCGTGCCGGTGTTTGCTTCCTCGAAAAACTTATCGAAGGCGCTTTTTGTTTTAGCCATATCTTATAGTTCCCCTGCGCTGGCCTTTTGTGGTTGTCCCGTAACCTCAAAATGCAAATGTGTGCGTCGAATTCGGAAGTTTTCATTGGCATTATTGTTCGTAAACTGTAGCGTAGAAGACGGATCATAACCGATCAACTCGCCGCCCTTGCTGACCATGCGCTTGCTGCCCAAGGTGTTGGTATTTAATACAAACGCACCGAGCGCCGCGCCGCCACCAGTCGTGCTAAAGGTCGTGGTGTTCGTGCCCATGCCTTCCGATTCTTGCACCACGGATAGCTCATACCCGCCGAGCGCATCGTAATACGTGCGATGGCTCAGCCAGCATAGCTCCGTATCACCCCCAGCAGGAGGTGGTGATGCAGTAGTGAAGGTCTTGACATACGCCAGCGTCTCTTGGTTGAAGACGTTATCGGGGCGATGGTCTAAGAGTGTCCCGCCGAAGTCGCCGGCGTGCGGGACGTTAGCAATGATCGCCGCGCAGTTGCGCTCAAAGATTGCCGTGTTGCCGGTCTGCGGTCCCATCCATGCATTGCGCACATCACCCGTAGCCGCGTCCTGATAGCGGTGCTTGGTGCTCATTATCATTATATGATTCATGTTGACTTGGTCGTTGCCGTAGGGCAGCCAAAACCACACTTCGTTCTGTGCGGCATAATACACGCCAAACGACTGGAAGAGCCTGCTGGTGACGATGTTATCCCAATAGCCAATATCCAAAGCATGAGACACTTTACTCACCAAGTCGCCACCATTCCACAACCAAAAGCCATCGTCCAGCGGATAGATCTGGCCCATACCCGGGACCGATACCACGGCACGCGCTGAGATTGTCCCGCCACGTTGAGGATTTAAGGGGTCTGCATTTGTGCGTTGCTGTAGTTGGTAGGGTACCGTCGCGTTGCCGGTAGGTATCAGCACGCTGATAAAGTCCTCGGTATGGATCGCCAAGGCATTCTGCATAGGCACCAAAGCAGTCACGGGAGATCCGAGATTATAGAAGGCAGTCGATTGCCATGTCTCAATATCGCCGGCATCGGATCGCCATACCCGGTCGTTGTTGCTGTTCTCGTTGCCAATCCACAGTCGGTTATCCCAGAAGGCAATATGCTTGCCCTTGGTGAATCTCGCGTTATCGTCCAGCGTTGAGGCGTTGCCTGTGCCCGACCACTTGATCGCGTTGGTATCGACGCCGTTGGTCAAGACCAGATTGTTGTAGGCTTTGGCCCATTCCCACGTGTTGTCGTTGCCGGCGGTCAGAGTCTCGCTGCCTGATCGATCTACCCAACCGCTTGAATACTCAAAAAACTTATTTCCAGCCGCTAAAAACACTTTAGAAGCACCGCCGGGTATTTGAAAATCGCCGCATACCGTCACTGTGGGCGTAGCGGCAATAGCACCTTCAGCCTTATAGCTCTTCGTGCCCAAGGATGCTTCGACGCTGGCGGCAGCGGTAAGGCGTGTGCCTTCCATCGCCGACAAGCCATTGGCCGTTATATCTTCAGGCGGCAGATCATAGCGCACGCCCTGCGCCCACGGTCCATACTGCACGCTGTTTTGATTAGGCTCAAATGCCATGACTACCTTGTCCCGTCCGTTACGATGCCCGTGCCGACTTGGTATAGCGAAACCTGATTGGTGGGCAGCGCCTCGTAGCGCCTGTTGCCCTGCATACGCACATTCTGCCGTAGGGCCAACTCTACCCACTCGTCGTATTCGTTCTTCTCGTCTGCGGCCTTACGGTCGTGGTGTAGCTGTTTTAAATATAGGTAACTTCCACCGGTTACGACCGCCATTTCTAATACCTGCGGAATGCCCAAGACTTGCAGGGAAGATAGGTCGTTACTTGAAGACCACTGTATAATAGAAATATCGTGCCGCACGCGGATCGTGGTATTGGTTGTGGAGGGAACACGGTATAGTTCAATCTCTGGTGCGCCGGTCGTCGTGTTTACGCCCCCGATAAACAGCGCCGTGACATTGCCCTCTTCGGTTCGGTCCTCGTCAATCGCGTCATACTGATCGGGTCCGACGATGGACAAAGGCCGCTCGTTGGTCACGTCTGTCGCAGACCACCACGCCGTAACGCCTGTTGACACCGGCGTATATACTCGCGTAAAGGCTCTGGACGCATAGGTCGAGGTCGCACCAGAGGAGCCGCCTGTAAGCGTCCCTGTGGGCGTTTCTGTATTTTCGGAGTAGACATACAATTCACCCTTGGTCGCGTCGTAGCCATCAACTGTGGCGCTGTAGGATGCGCCATCCGTGACTGTTTCGCCACTCGTATAGGTACCCGATCCACTTGTAACGGTCAGGGTCCGCGTCGTCTTGAAGGTCGTCGTGCGATTAAGCCACCACCACTTCGTCAGATTAGCGATCCGCACCGCCGCGACGTTGAGATACTGGCGCATTCGGTCCTTGTTAGAGGTGGACGTATTGTTGAGTCGTATGCGGTCCAGCGCCAACGTGTTCGCCTGCGCCAAGGTTAGTATAGAAGCCATGTAGTCCTCATATCAGATTTGCCCACGATCCACCCTCGTATGCCTGCATCTTGCTGTCGGTCGTGTTGTAGATAATCCATCCATTAGCTGCGGTCAGCAAATTGCGTTCGGCAGTAGTCAACTGGGGCACGGCCAACACTTGCCCACACTCAACCACCTCATACTTAGCCAATGCGCCAAACGCCGTAGCGGCTAACGTCTGGCCAGTAAAAGACGGGTCTTTTCTTGTGCGGACTATATCGGCCTGCTCCAGTTGACTCATCTGCATTTAACTTACCCCTATGTCCTGTGGGTCAAATACCGCCGTATCAGCTCCCACGGTGACCTGTTGGCCGTTGTGCTCTTGCAGGATGTCGTGCCGCACGTTGGAATCGAAGCGACCGCCGGCGAGGCGCACGTCGATCCATTCCTTGTACCGCTCGGTCTTGACGGGCTTACCAGAGGCGTCCTTTAGTGCCAAACGCACCTCGTCCACCATCTTGCCCCCCTCCCCCATATATAACTTAATATAGCTCGGCGGTCTACCCTCAAAGTTAGCGCCATGCCGCACTTCGACGCCACCGGTGACGCGTATCTGTGGCTCGTCGTCGTAGTTGCGATTCCATTCGCCCATCGCTGGCCCTTGCCCGGGCTGTATGCCCAAGACGGAGCGGCCTTCAGGAGTAGAGGCGAAGATGTTTAACAGCTCGTTAGCGGCATTCGGATCGGCCTTTGCTTCGGCCACCAATCGAGAGAGCATACTATCTTCACCAGATGCAGCGTCCGGTAAAGGTGCCGCCGATTGCACCTCTACCGGAACCAGCGGCTCAAGTGGAGGGTTCTCGGCCACTGCTGTATCTGTTTGCGTGTCAGCAAGTGCCTGCAATGCTTCCTGCGTCGGGGCTGCTTGGGTCTCGCCCGTTGGGCTGCCCTCATATCCTGCTCTATGTTTTTTAGCCATAATTCTCGGCACTCCTAAAGTTAATTTCTTGGTATAAGAGAGGTGAAGGCAGTTATCCCCCTCTGCCCCCACCTCTTACTGGCCCTACTCTAAACCGTACAGCCTCACGCCACAATGACCCGTGGTGTCCGGTGCATACGCAGCAGCGCCGATTAGAGACTCAGTTTCTGCATCTTTTAACTGGATAGCACCCGCGACGCCATCCGACAACGTAAGGTTGTCGCCAACGGCAATTGTGCCATCGGCAAGGATAATGGCCATGCCGGTTGTCTGCACCCAGCCATAGTAGCCCGACGACATAACGCGAGCGGTGACGCCCGAGACATTGTAGTCGGTGGCGGTTGCACTTACAACACCATTCCAACGATTGGCCACGATGGCACAATCGGAGGCTGTAGTAACTGCGACAACCAGCCCGTCGTATAGGTCAAAGACCACATTATCAGACCCGCCGTCTGCGCTGTTGCCACTTATGCGGTACTGATAACCTTCACCAGCGTCATCAGTGATATGCATATAGGCACCGGCAAACTGATCTTTCGTGACGCTATCCAATGCAGTTGCTGTGACCGTAACCTGCGTGTCACCAATGGCCGCCGCCGTCATAGATCCGTCCGTTTCAACCAAAGCGCCTGCCGATTCATCGGGAGCAATAAGAAGACCCGCAGCAGCCGCAGCAGCAAAACGCGCATAACGGAAGCGACGACCGTCGGCCAGTTCCAGCAAAGACCCGACTGGTCCATTCTGGTAAGACGACTCCTCGTAGATGCCCTGACTGTGGACACCGGACGCCGCAGACTGCACGCCCGTGTTATTTACATGATCTACCATGATTTTAAATCCTTTCTACCTCTATGGGCAGAGTTCAGGGGTCCATTGGCTTGGTCCCCGAAAGGTAGGCGGGTAGAGCCTACGCCCTACCCGCCCTATAATGCCTATCGTTTAGGCACCTGTGATTGCCGTAGCTACACCCGAGCGCCGGCGATTGTTTGTGGTCAACTGCACACCCGCGATCATGTAGGCCAACTGCGCCAACTGACCATTGGGCTGCAAGGAAACGAAGGGCGTCTTGCGAAAGTTTGCACCGCGCAAAACATTAAGCTTGATCGCATCCGTGTCGATGGCGTACGTGGCCAATGCTTTGATGTCATTGTCCGCGATCACTTCGCTACCGTAAAAGCGAGGCTCCATCGCGCCGCCTAAGCCCTTGGCGTTGGAAGCGTTTAGCTCGCCATAACCCTGCGAGTTGACCGAAATACGATACGCCTTAACGATGCTGTACGTCGTCGCCAAGACGTTGTTGTTACCACCCTGAATGCGGCAGAGGTCCAGCAAGTCCTGCCACTTGTCCACGCCGTCAAAGATATTTGTGACGGTCTGCGAGGTGAAAGTTGCAGAACCCGTGTCGCGCTGGCTTTCCCAAAAGGTCTGCGTCCCGGAGTTGATACCACCAATGGTGGCACCCGTTGCATCCGCAATGAGATCTTGATAGCCGAGCATATTTTTTCCGGACTGTGCGCCAGCAATATCCTCGTTGATTGCTTTCAAGAGAGTATTCATTGCGTTGTTGCCGAGCGCATTCATCAGGTCAAAGACCTTTTCTTTGCCGGCATTTTCCCAGTTATCCGTGTCGGCCAAGATCATCGGCACCGCGTAGTAGCGACGCTGATAGAAAGCCGACTGAAACGGGTTAATGGGAGACTTGGACAACGTATCAAACTGCGAGAAAGCCTCAGCCGTCCCGCCACTGCCTTCAAGAATGACCTGAATCTCCGGGCCGCCGTCGTCGGTCATAGACATTCCACGCCTACGATGAAGAGCTACGAGGTTATAATTCTCGAAAAAGTTGTCCACTACGCTGGGCTGAATAGCTTTGCG
>TARA_R110000737_G_scaffold170298_2_pt1 | contig 11308 bp, 12 predicted proteins | sample TARA_R110000737 | Tara Oceans TARA_R110000737 (sample SAMEA4398027) | marine metagenome | biome: Polar Biome; feature: [SRF] surface water layer (ENVO:00010504); material: water (ENVO:00002006), including particulate matter (ENVO:01000060) such as... | depth 5 m
TAAGCACCCAGATAATGAAGGCTTTTCTTTCGATTCTTTGGGTCTCGACAAGGTTTTTCAGAACGACTATAATTGGAAGTTCTACGGTAGGTTTGCAGCAGCACTTCTAGCGGACACAGAATATGTCGCACTTTATGATGATGATACTATACCGGGCAGTAGATGGCATGAGAATTGCTTAGAGACGATGAAGACACACGAAGGTATCATGGGCTCTGCTGGAATCATTCTGAAGGGCAACCGCTACGTTAATCACGATAGATGCGGTTGGCCAACTCAAAATAAAGAAGTAACAGAGGTTGACCTTGTTGGGCATTCTTGGTTTTTTAAGAGAGAATGGTTGAGGTATTTGTGGCAAGAAAAGCCTGTAACTTGGGATAATGGCGAAGACATTCAGTTTGGTTTTATGGCCAAGATACATGGCGGAATACCAACTTACTGCCCACCTCATCCCCCCGGCGACAAGGAATTACATGGGTCTATTCTCGGTAATGAACTTGGTATTGACGAGAAAGCCACCTCTACAAATTCAGCAATTTCTCATCAACAGTTTTTTTCACAAAGAGACGTCTGCGTTCAGGCTGGCCTAAAGAAAGGGTGGAAAACAGTTAAAGGGGTATCACCCATGAAAGACTTTAAGTTAGCGTTTGATGTTTTGCTAGATAAGATAAGAAATAAAGAAAATTTTGCTTTTACAAGGTTCTCTGATGGCGAATTAGATATTTTAAAAAATAAATATGTTATCTTAGCTGATAACCACTTTATTTCCGGAGATTTAAAAGGACATGGTGTCTATACGATAGAAGAACAAAAGGAATTTATACCAGAGAAACATGATTTTTATAGGAAAAAATTAATAGAATCCTATCTTCATAAACAAGAAAATTATTATAAGGGAATTTGCACTGGTACCGATTTACATGTAGGAAGTAAAAATTTTAATTGGATGATTGACTTTCACGAGGGAGATCATGAGACCTTAACATATTCTAATCTTTTAATTAATGCAAATTATAAAAGGTTTGTTGAAGAAATGGTCCCACTTTTTGCTGATAGAAAGATTGTTTATGTTGTAAACGAAAATGCCAAAACTGATAAGTTGCCGTTTGACATAGAGAAAAAATTTTTAATAGGAAGCAATTGTTTTGTAAATAATCATGACATAGTAGAGAAGGTAAGAAATTTTTTAACAGACAAAGAAGATCGTATAGTCCTTTGTTCTGCCGCATCATTATCAAACCTTATTGCATTTGAAGGTTTCAAAGATAATTGTAATAACACATTTTTGGACATTGGATCTTGTTTAAATCCCTTGTTAGATTTAGAGGGCTGGAAGCATACAAGAGGCTATTTAACTTCTTATTGGCTAGGGTCAAACAGTCCGTTTGGGAGGCAAGTAGATGCTTGGGGGTAACATAGATTGCAAGAATTTAATTCTAGGAAAGAATGTGGTTATTGAAGACACCGCTATAATAAGAGGTCCGAATGGACCAGCGGAAAACATTTTTATTGGCGACAATACTTATATTGGCCACAATGTTCAGATAATTTGTGATAATTTTAAAATTGGAGATTATGGCAAAATTCACCATGATACTAATATTCATGGCTATAAACCCTGTTCTATAGGTCATAATGCTTGGGTTGGGCAGTTTTGTATCATTGACTCTATTGGAGGGACAACGATAGGTAACAACTGTGGTATAGGGGCTCATTCACAATTATGGAGTCACATGAAATATGGAGATACAATGGAGGGTTGTCAATTTTTGTCCGAATCTCCTTTAGAAGTCGGAAGCGACGTTTGGTTCGTCGGTCATTGTATTGTTTCTCCTGTAAAAGTAGAAGATAAGTCTATGGCATTTGTAGGATCGGTGATAACAAAAAATATGAAAAAAAATCATGTATATGCCGGTTCCCCTGCCAAAGACATTACAGATAAGATAGGAAACCAGTTTAAAAAAAGATCGGTTAATGAAAAGTATGATTTAATGGTTAAATATTTAGAACAATTTGAAAAACAAATCGGATCAAAAAACCATGACATTTTGATTGTAAAAAGACAAGATGATTTTGTAGATAATAAATCTTGCTTTTCGGTTTCAGATAGAACATATACTAAGAACTTAGCCGAATTAGAACAAAGATTCATAAGGTTTTTACTTCCAGAAAAAGCAAAGTTTACACCGGTATAAAAATTAACTTGACAAATCATTATTAATGTGTTATGTTATAGGTAATAAAGTTTTAAGGTTAGAGGATAAAATGCGCCATAACCCATATAAAATAGTTAAGATGTTTGAAGAAACTGTAGCAGACTACTGTGGTTCAAAATACGCGGTTTCAACAGACAATTGCACAGACGCGCTTCTTTTGTGTTGTGAGTTTTTAAATGTACAGGAGGTTACCATACCCTCCAGAACCTATCTTTCGGTACCGCAATCGATTATGCATGCCGGCGGCACTGTGAGGTTTAAAGATTACCAATGGAAAGGAGTGTATCAATTGGAGCCATATCCAATTTGGGACGCTGCAAAAAGATTTACTAGCAATATGTACATTCCAAATTCTTTGATGTGTCTCTCTTTTCACATCAAGAAACATTTGAAGATTGGAAAGGGTGGTATGATACTAACGGATAATGAAGATGCTGCTAAGTGGCTCAGGAAGGCCCGATATGAAGGTCGTGGTGAAGTGATGTATCATGAAGATATTATTGAGATCAATGGCTGGAACGCATACATGTCCCCAGAGCAAGCAGCTCGCGGATTGATGCTCATGCAAAATTATCCGGATGATATGGAAGATCTACCAGAAAAGCCTTTTTATAGAGACCTTAGAGAGTTCCCTCTGTTTAAAGATATAGAGATCGTAGAGTAGCATGAAGGTAGCCATTAATCAATCAAATTATATTTCATGGAAGGGATATTTCGACATGATTCGCAGTGTCGATTTATATATATTATACGATGATGTACAATATACGAGAAGAGACTGGAGAAATAGAAACAAAATTAAGACCGCCAATGGACTAAAATGGCTGACAATACCTGTTAATGTAAAAGGAAAGTATCTCCAAAAAATCAAGGATACAACTGTTAGTGATAAAAGTTGGAGGACCAAACACCTAAACTCCATCAGAGAATCATATCACAAATCAAAATACTTTGAAGAGATTTATCCGTTAGTCGAAAATTTATATACAACAGCTAATTATGAAACTATATCTGAAATTAATTTTCACTTTATAACGGGCATATGTAAATACTTAAATATTGGCACTAAGATAGTTTTCTCAAGCGACTTTGATTTATCAGAAGACAGGAAAACAGAAAGATTGATCGACATTTGTAGGCAAGCGGGAGCAGTAGAATACATTTCTGGGCCTCTAGCAAAAGATTATATTGCCGAGGATAAGTTCAAAGACCACAAAATCAAACTTACGTGGATGAATTATGACAATTACCCAGAATATCCTCAGTTATATGGAGATTTTGAACACAAAGTAAGCATTTTAGATCTTCTATTTAATTGCGGTCCCACGTCAATGAATTTTATTCATTCGAAAAAGGAAAAAACTCATGAGCTGTAGCACAGAAAAATATTCTTTTAGGGATGGTCTCTATTCCGAGTTTCCTTCTCAATTAATTTTAGACATTACAGAAATTTGTAACTTGGCTTGTGTGCATTGTCCGCACCCTGTGTTTAAAGAGTCAAAATATTACGCCAAAAGATACTTGCCACCAGAACTTAATGAAAAAATGGTTCACGAAGTAAGAGATCAATCAGAAGGTCATTGCAAGTATCTTCGCTATACTAGTAATGGCGAGCCACTCGTACACCCGCAAGGATACAAGATGGTAAAATATGCAGTAGATAACTCAAATACATTTGTGTGTTTAACTACTAATGGTACTATAATGAGAGAGAAAAAGACGCGTCAACTCCTAGATTCCGGCATTCACATGATAGACATTAGTCTAGATGCATACTTGCCAAAAACATATTCTAAAATAAGAGTTGGCGGTGATCTCGAATTGACAAGAACAAATGTTTTAAGGCTTATTGAGTGGGTAAGGAGGGATAATCTAGACACCAAAGTAGTTGTTAGTTTTGTAGAGCAGTCCGAAAATACAGATGAAATAAAGGCATTTCAAAAATTTTGGACCGAACAAGGAGCAACGGAAGTAATTATCAGAAGGCTCCATTCGGCAGCTGGTGCTGTTGAAAATATTGCCGAAAAGATGCATGAAGATCACAAGCACGAACAAAGATATCCTTGTCTATATCCGTGGGAAAGATTAACGTTAGATCCAAAAGGTCATCTATCTTTTTGTCCCACTGATTGGAAATATAAATCAACTTTTGAAGATTTTCGAGACACTACTATAAAAGAAGCATGGCAAGGAACATTTCTTAAAAAACTAAGAAAAGCCCATATACTTAATGACTTTAGTTGTCATGGGTTTTGCGGACAATGCCCAGACTGGAAACAAACACGATGGCCCGGTGACGGCAGCAGATATGCAAACATTGTGGATAAATTAAGAAAAGGAATACTATGAAAGCATACGTTTTTTATACCAATCCAATTGTCGACTGCGTTGAACTGCTGGAGAAAAGTTGTGAGAAGGTTGAGGACCTTGAAGTGATTCGTGTCTTGGGGGATACAACTTTGACTATTGATTTAGCCGGCGAGACCCATAGCCAAGACTATATGAAATTAATGTTATCCCGCTGGCAAAAACTTCCGGGCATCATTCGCGATAACATGGGTACTAACATATTGTTTATTGATGCAGACATTGTATTTAATAAATATAAAAATGATTTTGTTAAAAATATAAATTTATTTTTAGAAGAGAATGATTTGGTCACACAATACGATACAAACAGTGGTATGTCACTGAGTATCAATATGGGATTTTTAGGTATCAAGTGCAATCAAGAAAACCTAGACATGTTTTCAAAGTTTATGGCCATAATATCAAGCATTAAAAGTCCTAACGCTGGATATCCTCAAATAGAATTTAATGATTATCTTAAATATTATAATAGGTATCCAACAAAATTCAAAGTTTTGCCACAAAACTATGGATATTTAACTGCAAATTGTTATTTCTACCATGCAGTTAATTGTGGAGGAAACCAAGCAAAAATAAACGCCATGAAGCAAGCTCTGGTTGCCTTTGAACAAGATAAATAGAGGAAAAATGAACAAAATAGCATTAATAGTCAATACCGTTTCAAAGAACAAAGATGTTTGGGAAGTCTTTTTTGACAGAATTAAAAAACACATACCAGATGATTTTTTTATCAACAAATATGTGTTTGTTGATGATAGCTGCGGCAAAATTCCGCAGGACTATAATGTAGTTAATTATAGCACAGAGATGGTGTATTCCGAACAGTTCAGTCATTGTATAAAGTCTGTAAGTGAGGAGTTTTGTATTTACATTTCTGAGGATTATATTTTACATAGCGATTTTCAAACTGATAAAGTTTTATTGTTTAAAGATGTACTAAAGAAAGACACAAATTTATCCTTTGTGAGATTTATGAGAGGCGGAGTTTACGACGGCCCATTTGAACAACACTCAGGTAATTTATTTTATGTGCCGATAAATAAAGATTATTTTTATACCAATCAGGCGGCACTATGGAGAACCGAGCATTTAATGAATATTCACAACAAAGGCCCCAAGTTGCACATCGCGAATAAAGATTGGCAAAACTCTTTTGAATTTCAAGCAACAAAAACCTGCCAAGAGTTAAGCATGTCTGGTCTATTTTGTTATTATGGGGAGCCGAAAAGAGGATTATATCACTACGATTCAATTGTATTCCCGCACATTTCAACTGCTCTGGTTAAGGGCAGGTGGAATATGACTGAATATCCAAAGGAGATGTCTAAAATGATAAAAGAATACGGTATTAATATTAAAACTAGAGGCTGGGTATAATGTTAATTTTAGAAAAGTTAACAGCTGAAGTCCCAGACACCAATGCCTATCACTTTAATTTTAAAAAATTCTCAAATGATGATAAAAAGAATGTACTGATGTATGGATATGATTCGCCTACTAATGAACTATTGTCTGGGCAATTATCTGATTATAGAAAAATTTTCTTTAACAACTGGGCGCCCTGCGAGTTTGCACAAGAGACAGATCACAATAACAAAGGTCCTATGAATTATGATGAGAAATTTGATGTTATTTATTCAATTTGCCCATACACAGTGGAGTGGCTAAACAGTTTAAAATTAGGCCGAGAATATAGATACATTTTTTATCCATTTTGCGAGACACTGATTCCTGAACAGCAAGAGAAGAAGTATGATGTTATTTATCATGGCGGTATTCACGGAAAAGAACATGTCGATTGTATAAACGCAATAAGTAAATTTAACTATAGATATTGTACAATGACTCACCATATTAATAATTTAACGATACATTTCCTACCTTATGCTACAAATACAAATTTACCCTTCAAAGATAAGATAAAATTGGTAGCACAAACAAAGATTTCTATTTGCTATAACATGGTTCATGTCCACAAAGAGCACATACCAAGGATCAAATCGCAACCGGAATATGAAAATAACTTGGCGTTCTCTTCTATCGAAGATTTGGGAATAATGCCACAATTTAAAACTAGAATCCATGAAGCAGCGATTTCACGTACATTGAATTTAGTTAGAAGAGATAAGTGGAACATAATAGAAAACTATTATACCCCTAACGAACATTTCGTTTACTTTGAAGATGAGGTTGATCTCCCAATTAAATTAAAAGAAATTCTAAATGATTGGGAAAGTTATCAACCAATGATAGATAATGCTTATAATAAAGCCTTGGAATATACCGCAGAAAAGTTTATTTCAAAAATACAGGAGGATATAGAAAGTGATTTGTAGATCTTGTGGTTCGACAAGCTTATCCTCCATTTTAGATCTCGGAGAACAGCCTTGGTGCAATGATTTTCTAAGCGAAGACGACATAGGAAAAGAAAACACTTATCCTTTAAATCTGGTGCACTGTGACGATTGTGGGCTTCTACAATTAAGCCACACGGTCGCTAAGGAAATAATGTTTGGAGATCATGCCTATTTGTCTGGTATGACTAAGACTTTAATTGATCACTTTTATGAAGTAGCCTCCGAGAATATAGAACAATTTGATATAAAGAACGATGATTTGGTGGTTGATATTGGCGGTAACGATGGAAGCCAGTTGCAGCAATATAGAAAAGCCGGAGTAGACAATGTGTTAAATGTCGAATGCGCAACGCGTGTTTCAGAGGTGTCAAGAAGAAACGGCATTAGGACAATAACAGAATACTTTAACAAAGAAAGTGTTGAAGAGCACATTGGAGAAAAGTCCGTAAAGCTCTATAATGCATCTGGTGTTTTCTTTCACCTAGAAGAGATACACAGCGTAATAGATGGTATACAGTTCTCCCTTAGGGACGACGGTGTTTTGATAGTTCAGTTTATGTACGCCGGCACAATGATCGAGAAGTTAAATTTTGATACGATTTATCACGAACATTTGCTGTACTATACTTTGAGGAGTTTGGAGAATATACTGTCCCCATATGGGTTAAGCATCTTTGATGCCTATTACTCAGAGATCCACAGCGGCTCCATAATAGCAAAAATCACTTATCGAAATGGGTTGCTGGATAACAAAACAGAAAGGTTTTATGATCTTTGGGAGAAAGATAAGAAGTATTCATTACCAGAGTTTAAAAATTTTGCAAGAAAAACTAAAGAAAGGAAAGGTAACTTAAGAAAACTGTTGACAACCCTAAAGAAAGATGGTAAAATAATATATGCGTATGGCGCGCCCGCAAAAGGAAATACTTTGTTAAACTATTTTGGAATCGATAAAACTTTGATTAGTAAGGCTGTCGAAATAAATGATCTTAAAATAGGCAAATATTTGCCTCAGTCACATATTCCAATTACAAAAGAATCAGATAGTGATAGGCCAGATTATTACCTATTATTATCTCACAATTTTGAAGAAGAAATAATAAATAAAAACAAAGAACTAATAGATGGTGGTGTTAAATTTATCGTACCATTTCCAGAGGTTAAAATAATAGGATGAAAGTTTTAGTGACCGGCGCGACTGGCTTTTTGGGCAGCCATTTGCTTAAGAAATTAAAAGATCTTGGGCATACCATTTTTATATCGAATACAAAAACAGCCAACCTAAGCAATTTAGATAATTTGAAAATCTATGATGAAGTAAAATTTGACTACATTTTTCATTTAGCAGCAGTGACCAAGGCTGGTGATTACTGCACGTATCATAAAGGGGATCAATGGCTTTCTAACCAAATAATTAATACCAATATATTAAAGTATTGGAAGGAGACCCAACCACAAGCAAAAATGATATGCATGGGAACAAGTTGTTCATATGCTCCGGATGTTTTTATGACAGAAGACAACTACCTCCTAGGGCAGCCCGATCAAGGTCTCTACACCTATGCCATGACCAAGAGAATGTTGCTGGTAGGATTGAAGTCCTTGGAAGAGCAGTATGGCCTTAAATGGCTGTATTTCGTCCCCTCAACACTGTATGGTCGGGACTTCGAATTGGATGATAACCATTTTATTTTTGATTTTATTAGAAATTGTTATAATGCTAAATATAATAATGACGAATTCGTTGTTTGGGGAGATGGCGAACAAAGAAGAGAGTTGATATATATAGACGACGCTGTGTCGGCAATGATTAATCTGTTGCATTTTGATAATCAAGTTTTCAATTTGGGTTCCGGAAAAGACCACTCAATAAATCAGTTTGCCATGTCTGTTTGTGAAATTTATGATTACGACTATTCGCTCGTGAAGCATGATTTAACAAAATATGTTGGCGTTAAAGAAAAAAAGATAGACACAGCAAAAACAGACAACGCCCTAGGAGCAAATGCTTTAAGCAGGACTTCGTTGTCAGAAGGGCTCAAAGTAGCAATTAATTATTTTAAAAAGGAATACAAATGAATAAAAGAAAATACTTACCCACGCTTTCCGAACTGATTGACAGATTATCGATAGCACAGTTGAAGGAAGTTTTCATAACAGAACACAAAGAAGAGTACGCACTAGAGATTTCTGATATTTTACACGATATAGACTTGACATTATCTGAAAATGATGTTATAATAGATAGTAAAGCAATTAGAGCAATCATGGTACTATCGCAAATGAACTTACACATCTGGCATAATGAGTCAAATTATCGCAAGGGAATCAAAGACGGAAACGACCTTGAACTAACACATGGCTTGAACGGAATAAGAAATACTGCCAAGAACAAGATTCAAGAAAAAGCCGGCGGAAGAAAAGATTATAAGATCGATTGCCTAGCAGCAGACTTTAAAGATTGGGAAATAAGCTGGAGTGGAGAAGATAAGTGAGCAGAGTTTTGGTAATTGGTGATGGTTGCAAGGACATACATATTTATGGTAGGTGTGAAAGGTTATGTCCCGACGCACCAGTGCCCGTATTCGTACCTAATTATGAGAAGCAAAATTTAGGTATGGCAGGAAATGTTTATCAAAATGTTGTTTCCTTGGGAATCCCAGCTATTCTAAAAACAAACAATGTAATAATTGAAAAAAAGAGGTATGTTGAAGAAAAAACTAATCACATGTTTTTACGGGTCGACTCCGGAGAAGAAAAGATAAGCAGGATTAAAAATTTGACCAAAGATATCGTTAGTGATTTTGATGTAGTTATTATTTCTGACTATAACAAAGGTTTTTTATTGGAAGAAGATATTAGGTTCATATGTGAAAACCACCCTTCAGTGTTTATAGATACTAAAAAGATAATCGGAGATTATTGCAAGGACTGTACTTATATCAAGATAAACAAGGATGAATATGAGGCGTCAAAATTTTTCATACAAAACTCTGAGTGGGCCATTAAGAAAGTCATAACGACTTTGGGCGCTAAAGGATGTAGATTGGAAAACAAAATATACCCTGTCGAAAAAGTTGAAATAAAGGATTTATGCGGCGCCGGAGATACATTCATAGCCGCACTTTGTGTAAACTATCTAAGCTCTAAAAATATAGACGAAGCAATTGAGTTTGCCAACAGATGCGCGACACAGGTAGTACAAAAGAAAGGAATAAATATAGTCAATGAAATTCGATGATTACTATAAATATTACTTAACCTTACACAAAAACAAATGGACTAGAAGAATGCATGTCATAGGTCAATTTACGACCATCGCTTTTGTAACCCAAACCATCAGACTTGGGCTGTGGCCTCTATTGTTGCTAACTCCATTTATCGTATACCCTTTTGCTTGGTCCGGCCATTATTTTTTTGAAAAGAATGAACCAGCTGCATTCAAAAATCCATGGTATGCAAAAATGTCTGACTTAGTAATGTTAAAAGATTGGATTTTAGGGAGAATAGAGAGATGAATATACTGATTACTGGTGGAGCCGGTTATATCGGCAGCGAGCTTGTTGGTTTTTTATTGGATTCGGGCCATACGGTCAAAGTATTGGATACACTCGAATATGGGACAACATCTCTTTTGAGATATGCTAGTAATTCTAATTTTTATTTTGATAAGTTAGATGTTAGAAGAATAGAGTATCTAAAGAAAGACTTGGATTGGTGTGACGTAATAATCCCCTTGGCTTGCCTAGTCGGGTTCCCTCTTTGCGATGAGAGACCAAAAGAGGCAGTTGAGGTAAACTTTGAAGTAAACAAGTGGGTTGCTGAAAACAAAAGAGACGAACAGCTTTTAATCTATCCGTGTACAAACTCGGGATATGGTGTAAGCGAGGATGGCTCGGTCTGTACCGAAGAGTCGCCACTTAACCCTATTTCTTTATATGGGAAGACCAAGGTCGACGCCGAGAAAATATTTCAACAAACGGAAGGATGCTGCACTCTTCGATTAGCGACCGTATTTGGTCCCTCAAGCCGCGCTCGCACTGATTTATTAGTTAATAATTTTGTGCTAAGGGCTGTCAAAGATAGGGTCTTAGTCTTGTATGAGTGTGAATTTATGAGAAATTATGTTCATATACGGGATATATGTCGAGTTTTTGAGTTCGCTATCAACAACTGGGATGTGTGCAAAAACCAGACTTTTAATGTTGGCAATGACTCTATCAATATGAACAAGTTACAGCTAGCACAAAAAATAAATGAGTATATGCCTGTTGAGATTATTTTTGCTGAATTCACAACAGATCCAGATAAAAGAGATTATATCGTTAGTAGTCAAAAGATTTATGATCTTGGGTTTGAATGTAA
>TARA_R110000737_G_scaffold129543_2_pt1 | contig 11297 bp, 15 predicted proteins | sample TARA_R110000737 | Tara Oceans TARA_R110000737 (sample SAMEA4398027) | marine metagenome | biome: Polar Biome; feature: [SRF] surface water layer (ENVO:00010504); material: water (ENVO:00002006), including particulate matter (ENVO:01000060) such as... | depth 5 m
GTGAAGGGGTTAAGACCAAGGAAATTCGTTGCGGCAGCGTTGTTTGTGATATCGCACTCAATATACGAGTGAGTAGCGTCTAACATAGAATCCGCATTAACGTCAATACGGACGATTGTAGCACCATTAGCATTAGAGAAACTCTGACCATTAACGGGCAAGAACTCACGGCGGTTTGAGCGGGACTCAATTGCAAGGGGTAGAACATTATCGTAATTCACTTGAGGGGGACTGACTCTTTCCATTTTATAACTTAACTTATATAATTATTTGAGATTCGTTTAATTTTAGTTTTAATCCCCATTAGAAATCTGTGTAGGAACTAACTCAATTGAGAACTCTATAATAGATTGTAGATTAGCATTCTCAACGACTTTCACACCTGTATCAATATCAATAACTTCTACTCTAATAGAAGTCCCCGCAGGATTAGAACACATAACGACTTGACTTAAATCACTAGATCCTGATAATCTATTGTAAGTTGTTGATTTAGAAGTAGAACCCGTCCCATAAGTATTAGGGACGAAGAACGTCCTTTGTGCTCTTAAACTTGACGATTTAGTATTTAAGAAGGTCTGTCCTCTTAAACCTATTCCTGACATAATAACATAAAATCCTGAAGTATCATATCCCACTGCGGGAACCCTCTGTGCGTCTGTCTGACCTGTAATGTGAAATCCTGTTATTTTAAGTATACCCATTTGACTTCCTTGGTGCTCGGGATATGGAAAAGGAGGTATAATTATCTGAAAGTCGCCGAGATCGTCAGCGGGATCACCTTGGTCTGACTCAATTGTATAATAGTAAGTATTACGGATTCTCTCTGCGTAAGTTCTAATTTCAGACATATCTAAACTCATATTTATAATAAGAGTTATATAAAAAATAATTTAAAAGAGAGTTATATTAATTTAATTACATTCTACGGGAAAGTTTTACTGCGTCTGATTTGACCTGTCTCGCTCTTTCTATTTGACCTTTTGCCTGATTACCGATTGCTTTAGTTCTACGGATTGTATCCATTGCCCCTTGAGTGTCGCCTGTCCTTAATGCGTTTGCTCCTGCCCTAACAATTGAGTCTCCTTCCTTTAACATACTCTGACCCGATTGGGCGGCGTCAGCGACGTTTCTAACAAGTCCAATAGCGGACCTTGCGATTCCTGTTGCTGGTGCGAGTGCCTGACCTAATATAGGGACTCTCTCAATACCTCCAACAATTTTACCTCCTACGTCTGCGATTTTATGACCGACTCTCGCCACATTTCCTAATGCCTTCTGACCTAAACGACTCCCCGAAGATAATGCCCCTGCAACTTTTGCTCCTATTCTGCTAAAGAAACCCATTTTATAATAAGAGTTATATTTTAATACTTTAAACCTCGTCTGGAGTTATTTTAGTTCTTGACCCTTTAGGTCTTCCAACATTTCTCGGACGCCCGACCCTACGTTTTTTCCTCTCTTCTTGTAATCTTAAGATTTCTGCTTGTTCTTCTCTTTTCTTATTAATGAAAAATTGCTCTACTCTGTTCCGAGTATCTGAATCATTATTTCCTGTAAATGAGTTTCCTGAATCTGTTGAGGAATTACCGCCTTGAGGAATATGAATAGGTTTCTCGGCGTAAACGAAGTCAATACAAATAGCGATCTGAAAATGTAAACCATTAAGATCAAGTATTCTATTTCTTTCGTCTGTTAATCTTATTGTGACGGCACTTAAACTTCTTATATCTACTAATGATTTATGAGTAGCGTTGTTAGGTGTTGAGAATATAATCCCTCCTGAATTAACATTAATAGGGATTCGTGCTAAAATATTAGCGAAAGATCCTGTCTGTGAATCCAACGTTCCATTAGAAACTAAATTAGTCCTTATATAGACGCCGTGAATTGACCCATTTAAATCAGAAACATTAGGCGATATGGTCGGCGTGCTATTGAGAGTGATATCAGAGTTTCCGTCAAATCCCATTTCTATATGAGGATTACCATTCGTATCAGTATTAAAATTAAACGTAAGAGTTATTGTATTTCCTCCTGTATGAGTGACGGAATATGAATATTTCATAGTGTCCGTAGAATAATTCATAACGAGCACAACATTACTGAATCTTAAAGCAACTTGAGTGATAATGAAATCTGCTAATGAATACGCTGTATAGTTTCCTGCGGTGATCCTGATAGGATATTGATCCGACGATCCTGTTGTGGCGTTGGCGTAAGTAGTTGTTAGAATATCATTAACGCCGAAACGTATATTATAAAAGGAGTAAGGGATCGTTGAGGATTGCAAAGATATTAACGCTCTTTGATTCGCCGGAATCTCAATAGGTTCTTTTAAGATATAAGTGAAATAAGAAGATAGATCGTTTCCGTCTTCGTTAGTTCCTAAATATCTGAAAGCGTCTCTACTATCAATATACAATATTTTAGAGGGACTGGTATTTACTGGAAGATTATAACTCATTCTTTATACTATACTTTAGAAAATAAAAAAATGACGATTTCGCTGTGCTGTGTTAAAATCCTTGATAATAAATAAACCTGTAAAAATTACCTATGCTAAAGTATAAAATGGTTAATTGTGTTAGTGCGTGTTGTGTCTCTTGCTCTCTTGCGAATGAATATCTGGTCCCGATTAATAAATGCAGGCATAGTTCTTCTCCTATATTTAATAGGACGAAGAGAGGTCTGTGGGATATACTTCCCGAAGACGTTTCTATCCCTATCTACAAGGAAGCAATTCATAAAGAAATTATAGAAGCGAGTAGAGGAGATTATCAAATATCTGAAACTTTATATCACCCTCAAAGAAATTATAGATTTCAGAAAGAAAAAGATATTCAGTCCCAAGTATGTAATGAATATGAATCTAACTTCCCTCGTCATAAATATAGATACAAATGTAGAAGCGACGCAGTAATCGTGCACTACAACCAAATCAAGAGAGCAAAAATAATTTTCAGATCCTTCTTTAAAGGACTAATAAGAAGGAGGGTTGTTAATGAATCAACTTACATATTAAAATATCGTCACGCTGACGTGAACCAAAAGACCTTAAAAAGTATATTAATATGTGATATATCTTTATTTCACTTACAGAGATTAAAACCTCTAAACACTCAATTTGACGATCTCCGCAAGAATTATGATACAGAGGTATGTCCCGTCAGAGTTAATACTCTTAAAAGATTGAGAGTGTTGTATAATGAGGAACCTGATAATCTGGTAAAAATGTGGTATTTACTAAAGATCGGGCAATTATGTATGACCGACAATTTTTTCACAGATACAGAGCGGTCAACAGAGTATCACTTTTTAGGGACTCAAGTATCTCTTCGGGTAGGATATTGGCGTAATCCGCTCTACCCCAACAGACCAAAGTATACTGCTAAAGAGTTCTACGATCTCCCTCAATTTATCTATAGGGTATTTAAATATGATCCAGTTATAAATTGGAGGGATTGTTATTCTAATAAGTTTAATCGTGAATGGGGTTTAATGATACAAGACGATAAGAGGATCCCCGCAGTCTCCACGAAAAAACTAAAAACTCATATGAAAAAGGTATTCATAGAATTATATGATTATCACCTTACTCGTTAATCAGGTTTCTTTACTTGACTCCTAAATCTCTTCTCAAACTTTAATCGGTTATTGAGTTGTATCTGTGCATTTTTTTTCTCTTTAAACTTGTTCTTACTCACAGCACCAGTTTTAAGATTTTTTATCCTGAAGTGTTTTCCTTGTTGTATGATCTTATAAGGCATTTTATACTATAGATTAATATAAAAATATATTAAAGAAGAAGATAAAAATATTATTCTTTATTATAAATGGTTGTGAAGGGGTTATACGATCCTGCGGAAAAGAAGCGTGAAAGCGGTAAAGGCAATCGGTTAGGGGGAAGACCAAAAGGATCAAAGAATAAACCTAAAAATATCTATAAAGAACCAACAGGTCGTCGTAAGCAGAATAAACCTCGGGGATTAAAAGGGACTAAAACAAGAGCACAACGAGTCTCAAGACCTACTAAATCAAGTGGAAGACGAGGAGAGGTAAATAGAGGGTCAAGAGCAGATCAGATAAGAGAAGGACAAACTAACGAAGGGAAAAACTTTAATTTTAAATACGCAAGAGATCTCACAGAAACACAAGTAGAGAAGATAATCTCTGAAGCAATTAAAAGAAAGAAAGGAGCAGGTCGTCCTTCAGCGAATACTTTACAATCTTCAGGCATTAGAGACGCTTCACAATTTAGAAATCAACAGAGAATATCGCAAGATATATTAGGAAAAAATATGTCTTTATCAAGAGATCCTTTACAAGCAAGGCGAGGTTTTACGAGATATAATCAAGAACCTACAGGAAGAAGCACAGGCACAGAAAAACAAGCAGGAGGATTAAGAGGCGGGTATGGATTAAATCCTTCTACAGATCAGAGGATACGAGACCAACCAATATCATTAGATAGATATAGAGACCCTATAGTTGACTTAATAGAAAGATTAGAAACAGGCGGTTTAAGTGATAGAAATATCGTAATCACAAGAGAAGAACTACCAGAGACTAATCGTAATAGAAGGACATATTCAGCAAGAACAAATACTCGTATAGAAATAGAAGATCCTCTAAAGACAGGATTAAGAAATATCGCTGAAGCAAAAGTAGAAGCAGAAAAATTAAGATTATCAGGTCAAAGAGTTCAGGAGGCGGTAGGTAAAGAGAAGGTAAGAAGATCCGATATTAGAGCAAAATTAGAAGTCTCAAAACAAAATGCAAGGAATAAAGCGAGAGAAAATAATAAGAGTAATGTCCCTTATTTACCTCCTGACACTATAAGGGGAAGACTATCTACTAAACCTATTTATTCCGCACCTGATAGAAGGAGTAGAACAAAGTCATATACTTTCTTTGACGACGCTGCGTCAACCTCTTCTTCAGGTGAAACTGCTACTGAAAAAGCACAACAACGAGTAAATAAAAGAAAATCAGAAAAGAAGTTTCAGGACGTAAAGGGAGAAATATTCGCCAAATATCTCGGTGATCCTGCTGATTTTACTCCAGAACCCTCTCTACTAACCGAATTAGGTATTACGGGATTAGGGTCAAAACTGCGTGATTTCGTACGACGTCCACAATCCGCACCTCCTTCTGTAGCGACTATATTAGAACGGGAGAAGAAGAGAAAAGAAACTCAAGGCGACGTGGACGATCTATTAAAAGAAGCAGACAGACAAGATAAGCAAAAGCGAAAAGACGCACAATCTACAATTGATAGAATATTAAAAGAAGCAAATGATAAAGTTAAAGCAAAGCAACGAGTCCCTCCAGTAAATAGTAGATACATAACTTCCGCACCTCCACCTTCTTCAGGACCACCAGCACAAGTAAGACGATCACCAGCACCACAACCAGAACCCGAACCCGCAGACATATCAGGAGCAGAGTCATTATTAGAATTATCAGAGGGAACATATGAACCTTCTTTAGACGCAGTTTATACAGGAAGAGGAGCAACTGAAGGGATATTACAAGGAGCATTCTCAAGGATCGGGGATCGCTTCGGTAGTGATATAGTCCAAGACGAAGACGTAGGGATTGCAACAGGCGAACCAATACCTCGCACAGAACCCGATCCCGTATCAGAAGATAGAACATTACAAAGAGAATTAGAAGTCAGAAGAAAAGCAACCGAATTAGAAATACGTCGTAAACAAGAACAAGCAAATAGAGACGCTCTCGCAAGAGCAAACAGAGATCGTCGTAATCGTCAGGCAGATAAAAATGTTTCAGAAGTAGTTAGGGAAGTCAATAGGAGATCAGTAAGAGATAATCTAAAAGTTGTCGCTCCTCCTGATATAGTTATACAAGAAGATCCTATTATTACAGCAGAACGGGAGGCACAAAGAAAAAGAGATACAGAAAATAAAATAGATACAGAACAATCTAAAAGATATGGACCACAATTTTCTACTCCAGATAACGAACAAGAATTAATGGGAATACAAGATAGAGAAAGAACTCTCAAATTAGGATTAAAGAAAAAATATGGTATTAAGGCAGGTTTCCTTAATATGGGTAGATTTCCTCGTGAGACTGCCCCCGCTCTCATATTGGCGGATCTGTATGAATTGGATTCTGTTCAGAAAATGACCGCTCAAGAACAAATAGATTTAAGTGAAGTAATAAAAGAATTAGAAACTCTTCACGCCCGTAGAAAACAATTAGAAAATAAGCGGAAGAAATCTAAAGGTGGAAAAAAGAAGAAGAAATAAAATATATTCCATATTATAAAATGCCGAGTGAAATTGCGAAGAAAGGTTTAAAGGACGGATTACTGACTCAAAAACAATACGACAAATTGCCCGTTGCACTTTTGGAGGGGATTGTCGCCTCTAAAAGAAAGAAGGGTGTGAAACCTAATCCTATGGTTAAACCTTCTGGAAAGGTTAGAAAGGGTAAACGTCGGAAGAAGGCGAAAGGAACGGGGAAGTGAAGTTGTCTAATGTGTTGTGTTTCGTCAATCCCTAAAACAGAAGAAGAGAAAGAAATATCTTGGGGACAAGAAATCAAACTAACATATTTAATTTAATTTTCACGATTTTTAAGATAATTTTTTTCTAATCTATAGTATAAATGTGGAGTATTATACTATGGTCTGTTGGAGGTGTTTTCGTTATGAATGGATTTTATCAAGCGGGGAGGTGGTCTCAAAAGAAACAAATGTGCGATATTATATGTAATCCTAATATGCCTGAAGAAATAAAAGTAGAGGCGAGAAATCATATGAGTAAGTATAAGTTAGTTAGAGAAGATTCCGATCCCGATATTAATAATTCAGGAAAACATAATTAAAATAATCCTCCAGAATTATTATCTAAAGTATAGTATAAAATGGTGAAAGTTAAAGATTTAGAAAACAAGGCAGATCCTACCTTGATAAAAAATCCCTTCGTTTGTAATTCTGCTTTTCACGTGAGAATGGGATTAGATAAAGATCCTCGTAGTAAAATAGGAAATACAGATTTCTCAAAAGAGGTCGCTTTAGATAATGGAAATACTATAATGATAAATGAGTTAGATCCTAAATTAGAATATATGTTTGGTAGTGAAGTAGTAGATACAGAATTAGTCTCATTAAGTAATATGGATTATGAAGTCCCTCCAGAGGTCTTAAATAAGACTTCTAAAGTAGAACATAAAGAAGGTCTTCCTTTAAGTTTCTTGCAAGTGAAAACAGAGGAAGAAGGTTTAGAATGGTATAAAATCAATTATCCTAAAATACCTGAAGAACTTCTACCTATAATTGCGAGATATCATTGGGGAGAACCTATCACAAAGAAAGCAATCAAGAACGAGAAGAAGAAAATAAATAAGAAATTAAGCAAGAGTGGTCTTATATATAGTAATAAAAAAGTAGAACTCTCATTTGATTAAAAAATATATATCATATTATAAATGGCGAAAGCGAAGAATCAAGGGTTAAACATTAATAAAAATAAGAAGTGTTGGGTCAGAGTAAATAACCAAGGAGCAACGTATACTATCTGCGGAGTCCCCTCTAAAGGACCGAAACAACCTGTAGCGAAAATAACTAAACCAATCACCTCTGAAGAGTTTGAGGCGATTCACGGACCCTATTCAGATCTTTCACCAGCGAGAAAAAATGAGTATCACGCTCTCGCTATGAGACGTAAAAGATACGAAGAAAGACAAGCGAGTATAGGCGGTCAAGAGTATATCCAAAAGTTTAGGGACGCTAAAACAGAAGAAAGAAATAAAACAATCGTCGCTAAAGAAGAAGCGTCAAAAGAACGTAAAGCAAAGAGAGCAGAAAAGAAAGAAGCAGATAAAGATAAGCAAACTGAATCAGGTAAGAAAGGATCTAAAGGAGGGAAATTCGTCGCACCTAAAGTCCTCACTAATAATCCAACTCTTACGAATATCAATAAGGCACTATCTAACGCTGAAGACTCTTCAGGTGATACAAGAAATAATTTCGTAATAGGACTTAATGTCGCTTTAAGAAATGACATAAATAAAATGTCCGCTAAAGATTTCCAAAAGTTTAAACAAGGAGGAGGTGATAATGTTGTAATCTCTATTATTAAGAAAGTAGCGAATAAAGATTTGAGTGAGTTTATTAAGTCTAATATGAAGAAGAGAAATGAAGAAGTCCAGAAGAAACTAAAAGAAAAGAAGTAGTCCAAAATAAATATATAAGTCTTATTATAAAAATGTGGAGATTTCATAAAGCACTGAACGCCGTCAAAGAGGTTGTTACGGGCGTCGTAGAAGAAGTAGTCGTAGAGGATCCTAAAGTAGAAGAAGTCCCGTCTGTAGAAGAACCTAAAGTAGAAGAACAAGTCCCCGTAGAATAAAATATATCATATAATATAAAATGAGTAATGTCCAGAATGTTTCCCGAAGTATCCACTTAAACAAAGATCACAGCGAAAGATATGATATGAATGCTCTACGATTTAAAGGAGGCGGATCTGTAGGTCTTGCACCCGTAGGTCATTTTAGATTGGGAGCGTATTTTGATCGCTCTTTACAACAGAGACCTCGTGCTAAAGATATTAGAAATATCGCCAGTTGTGAGCGGTCAAGACACCAGCAGAAAAGAGACGCTACTCCTCTAATGAATAGATCTTTCCAGTAAGAAAAATAATATATATCATAATATAAATGCCGAATAGTAAAGGAGTGCGTATCACTAAAAATTATATTCAGAAGAAGTTTAGAACAAGAGATAGATATGAAAATGAAAAAATGATTTACGATATGAACCTACCATATGTCCCTAAATTGATTTCTTATAATGATAAGAATATGATTCTACAGATAAAAAATCAGTGTTGTAAAACGATTGCGAAATTATCACCTACACAGAGAAAAGAATATCATACTCGTTTAAAAGACTTATACAGACAATTTAGAACAGATACGGGGTATTATCATAATGATTTTAAACCACAAAATATCATAATAGATAATGACGATAATCTATATCTAATAGACTTTGAGTCAATAGGAAAGAAAAGGATAAACTCATTAGACGAGAGTAAAAATATGTTTCATAGAAAAATAAATATATAAGATCATATAAAGTATGAAAGTGATTATAAAAAAGTCTACTAAAGATAAAAAGAAACTTATGGCGATCTTCACTAAAGACAATGGGAGAACCAAAACAACTCACTTCGGAGCAAGTGGAATGTCTGATTTCACAATTAATAAAGATCCTAAACGAAAAGAAAGATACTTAAAGAGGCATATCAAAAATGAAAACTGGGACAATCCTGAATCCGCTGGAGCATTATCTCGCTGGATCTTATGGAATAAACCAACACTAAACGCCTCTATTAAGGACTACAAATCTCGTTTTAAACTATCTTAAAGACCTGTCTCGTTTGTGGAATTAAACTCTAATTGATTAAAACATTTATGAAACATTTTTTCATACGATTTATTAATGTCTATGTATAGGAAATGATTTTTCTTATCAAAACAATATTTTAATATCTCGTAAAAATCCTTCTGTGGTATAATGACTAACTCGTCAAATATCGTATCTAATTCTTTTTTATTTTTAGTATGAAATATAATAATATGAGAGGCGGTTTTTCTTATCGCCGCAGGAATCTTATTATATACTTGAGTCGTAATTATGAATGACGCTGAACCGCCCTCACCGCATAAATGTCTACGATTCATTAACATTTTACTCAATAGGGTTTGCACTCCTAATTTCTTGATATCATTAACGACGTCGTCAAGTATGAATAATACTTTCTCGCCTGAATCCTTTATCTCGCTTAACGCTCCCTCTAATAATTCCTCTGATAATTCTGTGCCTACTTGTTCTTCAGGTAAATCGCCGAAAGGATTTTCTTTCATAGTCATTAGTGAAGGACTAAATACGAATACCTTATCAAACTTCTTATTATATAATTTACCTCTTTTAGCGATTAGATTTAGAATTAACGTAGTCTTTCCACTTCCGGGACGACCGCAGACTAACATAAAAAAGTTTAACATTTGAGGGAGCGGTAAGGGAATTGATTCGTCTATATCGTCGCAGGAAAAATTAAACTTACTTAAAACTATTTTGTCTTCGGGTTCTGTTTCTCTTATATTCATAGACCTACTCATTTATATTATCATATATATTTTTTATACAAACTTAAAGACGTCGCTGTATTTTAGAGGTTGTGAATTAACTGGATACGTATACTCTTTATCATAGTCGTCGTCGCTTGAGTAATCGGATTCGCTTTCCGTATCAGGTTCAGGCGGAGGAGGTTTTGCGTATTGTTTCTTTTTCCTTGATTTCTTGATTACAACCTCTTCCTCTGAAGAACTTGATTCGTCTTCATAAACGATCTTCGTTTTCTTCTGCTTTTTACGAGGTTTCCTTTTGACTACAATAATCTCTTCGTCTGAAGAAGGATCTTCTTCATATACTACCTTATGTTTAGATTTACGAGTTGCTCCTGACGTTGAGTAAGGTTTGATTGTTTGAGTTATATTTTTCTCTTCATTAATCAACGCCTTTTTCATACTACCTTTTTCCTTGATTAATCTATCCTTTTCCTCTTTTCTCTTCTTGATATTTTCTGCTCTTTTGATTTGTGCTTTCTTGAGTGCTTCTATCTGTTTCTCTGTGCGTGGACGTTTTTTAGGTTTTTGTATGGAATCTTTAAGATCTTCTAAATCTTCATTATCCTCTACGACTTCACTTATTTCTTGAGTCTCTGTAAGTATTTCTTCAGAGTAATCAACGTTTTCTTCATTCATTTCTTGAGACCCTTCCATTTCTTTATACTAATGAAAACATATTAATTTAATGAACGATTAATTTTAGATTTTAAAAATATTATCTAAATCAAGTATATAATGATAAGCGGTAATGGAAACAATAACTCAAGAACTCTGTCAGGTCTCAACCCCGAAAATAGTCTTGATTTACCTGCTACTGAAGACGCTATTAGGATTGCAGGTAATAAAGGTCTGTCAGGACAAACAATACAAAAAGACTCTAATAATAAATTAAACTGGGGTTTCATTGACGATATTGAGATCCCTGATAATTCTATAGTAAACGCTAAACTCGTTGATAAAACTATTGAGGCGAATAAAATCAAGGACGGAACTATTGTAGATTCATTAATCGCTAATAATACTATAACCAATTCTAAACTCGTTGATAAAACTATTGAGAATGGTAAGATCAAGGACGGAACTATAATCGCTTCTTTACTTGCTTCTGATATTACAATAAATACAAC
>TARA_R110000737_G_scaffold231527_1_pt1 | contig 11290 bp, 12 predicted proteins | sample TARA_R110000737 | Tara Oceans TARA_R110000737 (sample SAMEA4398027) | marine metagenome | biome: Polar Biome; feature: [SRF] surface water layer (ENVO:00010504); material: water (ENVO:00002006), including particulate matter (ENVO:01000060) such as... | depth 5 m
ATTATTATTGTTAAATCAGTAACCACACTTAAAAATGAAGAAATTGGGTTTTTAAAGGGTAATTTACGTGAAAAAATGGAACCGTTTATGTTCTCTTTTGTTCATAATTTTGAAAAAATAGTTGGCCAATCTATAACGTCTAGATTGAGAGAATTAAAGACTATAGAAGAAATGCCTATTGCGTATATGAGGGGTATTAATTTAGATAAGTCTATTATCATAATAGATGAGGCACAAAATATTTCGCAAGATAATATAAGGACTATTATGACTAGGTTGGGTAAGGACTCTAAAATGATATTTTTAGGTGATGAAAGACAACAGGACTCCAAAGGGGGTAACGGACTAACTTTTCTAATGGAACACTTTGCACATATAGAAGAGATTGGTTGTGTGCAATTTGATAAGTCTGATGTGGTAAGAAACCCACTTATAGCGAAAATAGAAAGAGTTTTCGATTCTTTACAAAATAAATAAATTAATTAAATTATAAAGTATGGATATAGCAATAAGCATTAATGGTGTACTTAGGGATTTGTTTGGTAAAATAAAACAAGTTCATCAGAAATATTATGATAGTGATATAAAAGAAGATTTAAATTATGATAACATAGTAAAAGTGTTAGATTTTAAAGATGAAGACCAACTGTTAGAATTTTTATATGGTGAAGCACCTATGGAAATATTTGGTCACGCTAAAGAAGTTGAAAATAATTTTATAAGGGAACTAAACCAACTAATGAGTGAAAATAAAGAACACAATTTTACTTTTATATCTGATGAAGTTGGTAGGGGTATACCAGCAACATTTTGGTTTTTAGCCAAATATGGTTGTGTTGTAAAAAATATAAAATTTTATAATATTAGGGAGATTAATGATATATGGAATGGGTTTGACTTGATATTCACTAACGACGAACCTATAATTAAATTAAGACCTAAAGATAAAGAGGTTTATACTTTTAATAAAACTAAAAAACTAGATTCTAAACACACACTAGATTCAGTAAGAGAAATAATAAATCTAAATATTTTTAAAAAAGAAAATGCCTAAAGAATCAGATAACCCACTAAGAAATTTTCAAATAGCTATGGGTGGTGAGTATATGTATATGGATGTTAATGAGTTCATGAAACAGATAGAATTACCACTACCAGTAGAAGAAGATAAGGAGGCTAGTATAAACCTACCCAAATTTGAATTCTTTAAATTGATGATGGATGTATGTTTGGGGTATGCTGAAGAAGTTGATGATACTTTAGGACAATTAGGACTTAATAAAACTACGATTCCGTTTAGGTTAGCTATAAACACCTTAATAGAATATAAAATACTAAAAAAATGCAAATAAATGAGTAACAGTAACGACCAAATTATTAAATTAACACACGCCTTAGAACAATTAAGAAGTAAAGAAGCTTCTATATATTTTCTAACAATGGACACACAAGGACAACCAAAAGCCTCAATAAGTTTAACATATGACATTGTTAAAGAATTAAGGAAAAATAACTATAACGCTATCATCATGCATGAAAAAAATGATTTTCATGATGTGACTAGTTGGTTGGGGGATGGTTATAAAGACATACCACATGTTTCTATTGAAGCTAAACAAGTAGAAGTTGTCATAAGTGATTTAGTTATTATTCCAGAAGTTTTTGGTCATGTACTAGAACAAACACAGGAAATGCCTTGTGAAAAAATGATACTATCTCAAGCCTATGATTATGCTTTAGAAACGTTACCACCTGGACTAACTTGGCGTAACTACGGGGTAAATACGTGTATAACAACCTCAAAAATACAAGAAGAATATTTAAAAACTTTAATGGGTAATTTAAAATATTATGAAATAACACCATATGTTAAAGAATGTTTTAAGAAATGGGAAAACCCACAACCACCATTAATTTCTATCCACACTAGAGAATCTAGAGATACTATGAAAATTATTAAATCATTCTACCTTAAATTCCCACAATTTAAATGGATTACATTTAGGGACTTAAGAAATCTACCAACTAGTAAATTCGCTGAAGATTTAAGTGAATCATTTGTTTCAGTTTGGGTTGATGATATTAGTGGTTTCGGTACGTTTCCGTTAGAGTCTATGAAGTCTGGCGTACCAGTTATTGGGAAAGTACCAAACCTAAAACCAGAATGGTTAACTGAGGATAATGGAATATGGACTTACGAATTCAATCAAATTGTTGAAATTTTAGGTAACTATGTTCAAAAATGGTTAGAAGATGAATTGCCAGAACAATTATATTTGGATATGGAAACCACTTCTAAAAAATATAATGAACAAAACTTTAAAGATTCGGTTATACAAGTTTTTGGTGACATATACGAAAGAAAGATTGGTGAGGTTAGAATGAATCTAGAAAAATTAACACCGGTAGGTCCAGAAGATGAGACATTAGAAGGTTCTGTAAACGAACTATATAAAAATTAATAAAAAATAATAATATGAACGATATAAGTGTAATAATCCCAATCCATAAAATGGATGAAAGTATTGAGCAGTATTTAGTAAAATGCTTACAAAGTGTGGTAAACCAAACAGTAAAACCAGAAAAAGTATTTATAATTCAAGCTGACACTAAGGAATTAAACGAGTTTTTTAGTTCTTGGGTAAAACCATCAGAGTTAAATGTTGAGATTTTAGTAAATAAAAATAAGACGGATTTCTGTTCACAGATAAATTGTGCTGTTGATAAATTAGAAACCGAGTGGTTTTCGGTATTAGAAGTTGATGACGAATACTCAAAAAAATGGTTTAAAAATGTTCACACGTATATAGAATCTTATGATGATGTAGATGTTTTCTTACCTTTAGTTGTGGATGTAGATGAAACACAAAATTTCTTAGGTTTCACAAACGAATCTATATGGGCAATGAAATTCTCAGAAAAAATGGGAGAATTGGATAATAATACTTTACTAAACTACCAAAACTACCAAACATCCGGAGCTGTAATAAAAACAGAGTCTTTTGAAAATATCGGAATGTTTAAACCTAGTATTAAGTTAACATTTATATATGAATTTTTACTTAGAGCTACTTATAATGATTTTAGAGTTATGACAATCCCTAAAATTGGTTATAAACATATGAATATGAGAGAAAAGTCGTTGTTTTGGGATTATAAAAATAATAAAGAAGATATGATAGTACCGGAAGAGGCGGCTTTTTGGGTAGAACAAGCTAAAAAAGAATACTTTTTTACTTATGATAGAGCTATAGAGTATGGAAACTAACCGGTATGGCAATTTTAACTGACTGTATAACCGGTAAATGTGAAACCATAATAAGTGGTGCTAGTGGGTCTACCATGACTGAACTAGAAAAACCTAAAAAAGGTAGAAGACCTAAAACAAAACCTTATTTTGGTGCCCCACAAGAAGCTGCCGTTAGGGTGTTTTTAACAGCATCCACCTTTGATGAAAGAAACAAAGTCTATAACGCGGAATTAAGAGACCCACTCAACAAAATGATTGAGAGCATAATTCGTAGGTATAAACTTTATAGAAAAGATTTTGTATACGAGGACATACACGCGGACACCCTTTCATTTTTAATAACAAAAGCTGAAAAATTTAAACCAGCACTGGGTAAAAAAGCGTATTCATATTTTGGTACGATATGTAAAAACTATCTTATGGGTATGATTATGAAAGACCAAAAAGAAAGAAATCGTAAAATTAGTTATGAGGATATCGCACCTTCTTTCGAAAATGGGTATAGAGAAGGGTATAGTTACGAGATGAAGGATGATGAGTTAGGTATAGAAGTTCTAATCAAAAGATTACTAGATAGAATAAAAGTTTTTATGTCAGAAAACAAATTGACGGAAAATGAAACTAAGGTTGGTGTTTCCCTAATAGAGGTATTTGAAAACTACGAACAAATTTTTATATCTGGTTCAGGTAATAAGTTTAATAAAAACGTAATACTGTACCAACTAAGAGAAATGACTGGACTCACAACTAAAGAAATTAGAAATTCACTAACAAGATACAAAGACATTTATAAAATAGTTTCAGAAACTTTTAAAAACCAATAAGTTTTGTATTTATTAGTATGCCTAGACCTAAAAAGAAAAAAATAGATATTAATCACGATAGTGTTGTATCACTTCTACAAGAAATTTATAATGAATGTGTGGAGCAGAGAAATACAGCTATGAGGATTCAAAATAAAATGATAGCTTTGATGAAAGAAGTTACCGACATGACACTTATAGGTCCAGTACTAAAAGAACAACAAAAAATAATAGATTCGGCAATAGATAAAAAATTACAATTGTCTAAAATATTAAGTTCTATGTTACAAAAAAATAGTTCATCAGAAACTGCGATTACCTTAGGTGGTGACATTAGGGATACAATAAATCAACTACTAGATAAGAAAGTTGAAAAATAATTTATAAAATCAACTTAAATGGGAATCGGTTCCAACATACTAAATCAAAAAGGGGATATATTAAGTAAACTACAAAGTATTATAAGTTTATTGGATATTGAAGATTTAAAAAAAAATAGAGAAAATTTAAATAAATGGAAATCTCTATTTTCAGATTTACGTGATACTTTTGGCAATATAGAAGAAAATCAAATAGCTTTTATGTTAGTTTTGATAAAACTTATTAAAGCTAGGAGTAGGGGGAATTATAGAAGTGAGGAGTCGGAAGAAAAAACGAACATGCGTAAAAAAGAACGCAAACAAAAAAGAAGTGAAAAAAGTATAGAAAGGTCCCAAAAAAGAGCAAGTACAAAACAAAACATTAGAGAAAAACTAAAGTCGTTACACGACAGTATGGATAATGAATATGTTAGGATTCTAAGAACTGTAATTAAACAAGCTATAGTTAACGTATTACCTACAATTCCAGATATAATAATACAAGAAATTTTAAGGGCGTTTAATTGTGATTTATCTACAGAAATACCGGTAGTTGGAGATGGATTAACAAACGATATTATAATACGAATAGACCAAGTAGATTTATTTAAACAACTTAAACAAGACCCAGACGTTGGAACTGGTAAATATTTTTATGAAGCCAACCAGTTTGACACTGGAATACCCTACCCATATCAGTCACCCTTACCGTTAAATAGATTTTTATACCATATAACACAAAATCCGAACACACAATTTCAGGTACCTGGAGCTAGTGGTAAAGTATTGTTTACGTTAAAGTATGACGGTATAGATAGTTTTGTTATTAGTCCACACTATAAAGGTGGTAATAATGCTGTAGTTTTTGATGACAACTTTAATTCTTCCCCTGGTAATGGTACTAAATTTACAGTAGCTGAATTTTTAAGAGATTATTTTGACAATATAAAAGTTATAGAATTACAAAATATTCTAGGAGCTGTATTAGAAATAACTGCTGGTATAGGTTTGTCATTTACAAATGATGGGCCAACGAATATTGCGGATATATTAGGTATTAATAAATTTATAGGAATCCTTAATAGGGTGATGGTAGCTTGTGACGGTATAGACCTTGGTGAAGTAAGTACAGAAACAATTAGTCATTTATCCGAACTTTTAGATGACGATTCTTTTTATAGTTTTAACACTGAAGAAGAACAAAATTTTTATGTTGAAGCAAAAAGAAAAAGTAAGGGTGTTATGAAGTTTTCTGGTTGTGATGATATTGAAGTACCCTTAAACCTTGAAGTTTTTGAGGCTGCGGCTGATGAAATAATAGCTTCGTTGAATGAGGGTGGTGACGGTTATAAAGCGTTTGATATGATTTTACAGACTGGTGTGGAAGGTTCGATAGCTAAAACAGCAGACCCACTTTTTAATGAATTAAATTGGAACTGGAATGTAAGTTTTATGGAACAATTAATAACACAGTTTCCACAGATAATTATGTTATCCCTTATGTCTACCAAAATCATACTACCCATAGTACTTGTAGCTAAAATAACAAATAACAACACTTTATTAGCTGCTAATCCAGCAGAATTTGCAAAATTGTTTAAACGAGTATTTGTGAGGGTTTGTAGGGCAATATTAAAAGAAGTTTTAAAAATAGTTTTTAAAATATTAAAACAGTTTTTAACTAAATTATTAATTATTTACATAAAAAAATTATTGGCAACACAAAAAGGTAAAAGAATAAAAATGATTCTTGCTTTAATACAAGCTTTATTACCTTTTATAGCTGACCTTAATAATGCGAAAAATTGTAAAGAAATTTTAATGATAATATTAAAAATGATTGAGGCTGTGGGTATAGACATTCCTTTCGCTCCACCACCTAAATTTTTACAGTTTGCTGCGATGACTAGGAGTGGTACAAATTCTATGAGGGTTTTTGAAAAACTAACTGTGAAATTAGAAAATCTAGGAATACCAACAGGTGACATGCCTGACGGTACACCTAACTTATTTATGTTGTCCCAATTTGCTTTAGCTGAGTCAATGGACGAAGAAGAAACAATAAATGGTGTGGTACACGGAGTACTATTCCCAACGATAGCTAACGGACCTCCAGGAGCTGTATTAGTACCACCAACAAAGGTAGTTGGTTTAAAATGTTAATATGAGTGATAAAATAAAAGTTGATATTGATAGGCCTAGTAACCAAATCTTAAAAGATATGTCGTCACTAAAAGAAGAGTTTGAAAAAACTAAATCTTTATTAGTGACATTAACACATCATTTAGATAGATTAGAAAATGCTTATATTAATTTAAACGAAGAAATAAAGAAAAGAAATGGCGCTTAACGGAGGTAGTAATGCTGGGGTGGGATACCAACCAATGATATTCTTTGGGGTGTGTATTGATAGTAATGACCCTTTAAGGATTGGTAGGATTATAGCTACGGACGACGTGACAACTGAAGCAGAGCATGGTCAAGAGACTAACCCAGTACAAGAACTTAAAAGAAAAAGAAAGATATCGATATCGAATAAAGAGTTTACAGCGTGGGGTAAGGATGACCCTGATGTCCACCAATCTTTTTTACCACCACACATCAACGTAATACCAAAGGAGGGTGAAGCGATTAAAATTCTTTATTATGATACCGCAAATAGGACACAAAACAAACAATACATAGGTCCATTAATTTCACAACCTAATAAATTGGGTTATGAAAACTTTCACACAGGTAGGTATCACACGACACAAGTGCCTGATGGTACTGTTTCTATTGGTGCTTCGGTCACACAGGGTAAGGACTCCCAAGGAGTTTTCCCAAACCCAAAAGATATAGCAATTCAAGGTAGGTATAATACGGACATTATTCTTGGTATGTCTGAGAGAGAACCTAAAAGTAAAAATTTAACTAGTAATGCAATATATGCAGCAACTGGTGTTCAGAACCAACCAGAGATAAACATAAACCCACAAATACTAATAAGGGCGGGTAAGTTTATTGAAAACCAAGCAGTACCGGCACAACCCAAAGTTAATAATAAACTAACCTTCCTACAACTAAACCAATTCCCAGAAACTCTAGAAATAACTGAAAAAGAGGGAGCGAAAGATGTTAAATTATTAGATGAGAAAATTAATGTTATTTTTGAGTATGATATATTGTCTAGTACGGACCCAATGTTATTTACGGACATAAACAATCCAGATATCGAGTTTAATCTAGCCTTATCAATACTACCAAATAGTAACACACAGGGACAACAACAACAATATATGGCTTCCCAGGTAGAACTAAAAACAAATTTTTTATTTACAAGTTCTATTTTAAAAGCTCATTTTTCATTATCACAAGATAGAGCCACAGACCAAATTAATAAAATAATACAAGCTTTTGACCAAAACGATTTGGTTGAAGTTATGAAACCAATATCCGGAACTACAGGTACGAACAACCCACATTATGGATTTTCACCTGTAAATAAAGGTAATTTGGAAAAGAAAATAAACGTATCCGGATTAAAAAATCACCCGATATATTTTAGACCAGGACCTAACTTGGTGGAGTTTTTAATTAAGAACGACCCTAACGACCCAGTATTTTCCACCTATAGTTTTTTTGGTAACTCAGCTGTTTTTAATGTGGTTAGAGATTCTATTAAACAATTTACAGAAACTATATTCCTAGAGGGTGTCAAGACTAAAGGTTACGGTGTAGCATTCTCAAGTAAACCAGATAAAAGAGAAATACCCAAGGAAGTAAAAAAGACAACAAAAAAAATATTTAATTTTACACAAGGACAACAAGGGTATGTTACTATAGGTAGTGAAAATGTTTACATTTTATCTCACAAATCTACAGAATTAGGGACGATAGAATTAAAGAATAATTACGGTATTAGTCAAACACAATATATTGACGATATAGATAAAAAAACAAATTCTTTAGTACGTGGTGAAAAACTTTTAGAGTTGTTAGAGATGTTAGTTGAATTTACAATAAGTCATACTCACTCTTTCCCTGGACTAGCACCAGTACCTACATCACACGGGGGAACAACCTCACAAGAAATACTAAATAAATTATTAAAAGCTCATGATGAAGTTTTAAATAAAAATATAAGAATTAATTAGTATTTATATTATAAAGATTAATATATGTCAATTCTTAAATCATACTTCTCGAAGAACAACACAATTGTAACTAAAAATAGTGTTAATACAGCACGTAACCCAATAACGGAACTATTTTACGGGAAAGAACCAGTAAGTAGTTGTAGGTATACCGGTGTTGGTGATGATGTTTGTGGCGGTAGAACTGGGCATACTAGTGATAATAGTGGTAGATTTTCTAGATTTATCTTTGATTTGAATCTGGATGATATCACATCTAAGATAAATACTGGGTGTGTGAACCTTTTAGGTGGTTCAGGGGTCACCCACACATTAAAGATGACTAACACATCCTTATTTGATAAAACTCTCTTAAATGATAAATTAATAGACGGGAAAAGAAGAGCTAGTTCATTTACCTTGTTATTGTTTAGGAGTAGTGGTATAACTTGGGATGAAGGTGTTGGATATGATTATCAACAGTACGGAGATATGTTTGAACCAGACTTTGATGAAAGTTATGGTACACGACCATCAAATTGGTTTTCAGCGACAACATTAACACCTTGGGCGTACGAAGGTGTGTATAGTAATACTAATAACGCATCCTTTACTGTTGTAAATAGTCAAACTTTTGACCAAGGAAATGAAAGTATTAGTATGGATATTACTAATGAAATTAATGATAGACTAACAGGTGGTACACCAAATACTGGGATAACTTACGGTATAGCGTTTACTGGGGCTCTAGAAAATTTAACTGGATTAACAGAATCTTATAGTGTTGGGTTTTTTACTAGACACACACAAACATTTTACGAACCGTACCTAGAAACAAACTATGATGATTATATAGGTGACGACAGAGAAAGATTCTATCTAAATAAATCCAACAGGTTATTCCTATATACAAATACTATGGGTAACCCAACAAACTTAGACTATTTACCACAAGTAACAATTTATGATTGTGATGACGCTGTATATAGTTCTATGACAGCTACAAATTTAACTTGTGGTGTGTATTATGTTGAGTTCGCTATAACTGGTGAAACCTACGGTACACCTTCTATATTTACAGACACTTGGTCAAGTATGGTTATAAACGGAAATAAAATAGACAACACCTCTAATGAGTTTACCATTATTGCTGCTGAAAATTATTACCAGATAGGCCCAGAATCACAAACACCCAAAGACTACGGATTTTCTGTAAGTGGTATAAAATTAGATGAAAAACTTGTAGCTGGTGAAACACGTAAAGTTTTTGTTTCAGTCAGAGTCCCTTATACTGTAAATCAAGACGTTTCTATAGATGGGGTTGAGTATAGAATATATGTAAGACAAGGAAATACTGAAGTTGAAACACATCCATGGGGTAAGGTAAATAGAGCATACAACCAAAACTATTTCTTATTAAATACTGGTGATATGATACCTAACGAATATTTTATAGATATAAAAGCCACTTCCAACCAAGAGGTTAATATTTATAGTGATATAATAAAGTTCCAAGTAGTAAGTAGAATTTAAAAAAAATTATGAAAATAAAAATCAGTGAATCAGAATTAATACTCACAATAGAAAAAATTGTAAACGAACAATCAGCTATGTTAGGTTTTGGTAATATGGGGGGACTATCCTTAGGGGTGTCAAAGCCAACTGACAAATACGAATTGGATGAGGATGCTCAAGACACCAATACTAGTGATACAATTAATGTAAACTACATGGACCAAAATGCCGCAAATCAAAGTATGGAAGATTGGGAAATGGGTGAAGATTATAATGGTGAAAAAGACGACAACGTAGGTAAGGATAAGGGTAAAGGATACTATTGTAGGTGTGCGGATGGCACCTTATGTCATAGTAACAACTCTAGTTGTTATGGGCGGTGTTGTGTTGGTGAACCGGTTATGGCGGAAGGAGAAGAGGAGTTAGAAATGGATGAAGATTGTGGTGATGGTGAAATGTACGAAGGTGGATGTGGTGGTGAAATGTACGAAGATTCAGGAGCATTTGAAAGTAACTATTTTAATAGCCTACAAGGGATTCGTACCTCTGATGTTTATAAAGAATCAATAGAAAGTTTAATTAGAAAAAATTTAAAAGAGAGTCAAAAAAACCAAATTAGAAAATGGTCAAGGTAACTAAATAATTAAAATAAATTAAAAAAAAACCACTCTTTCGGGTGGTTTTTATTTTTTAAATATCTTCGTCATCATAATTGTATTCGTGGGTTACAGTTGTGGTTGAAGGTGATGGTTCTTCTTCTACTGGAGATTCTTCAGTTTTAGGTGAAAAATTCTCAGCAGCTGTAAACCCAAGTCCAGCCATTACAATCCATTGTAAAGATTCAAATAATTTAGTGTCTACGGTAAAGTCCCAAAATAAATTTGCGGTGTAACCAATCAACATAAATAAAAGACATATAAAAGTTACGGTTCTTTTACTAGAGATTTTACTCCCACTACTTAACATGTTTTTTAAGAAATTCATAATAATTGTTTTTATTATAAATATACCCTAATTTACTTATAGTAGTTTGGTGTTAGTTCTGGGTGTAGTATATCTTCGTAAGGTGCTTTAACCACAGATATTACTTCTGAGTCCCTAGTGTCTTCAGAAATGTAGTGAGCTAATCTTTTATTTGCTTCAAAAACTGATTCAGATTCTACAATATATTTATATTTTTTAACTTTTGGGTTTCCTTCACTGTCTACATTTCCCGTTTCAAATGCGATGATTGCTTGATAATACATA
>TARA_R110000737_G_scaffold26795_4_pt1 | contig 11286 bp, 14 predicted proteins | sample TARA_R110000737 | Tara Oceans TARA_R110000737 (sample SAMEA4398027) | marine metagenome | biome: Polar Biome; feature: [SRF] surface water layer (ENVO:00010504); material: water (ENVO:00002006), including particulate matter (ENVO:01000060) such as... | depth 5 m
ACACGATCCACTCTCTTTGAAGATATTATTATAGCACCTGCTTTGATTGATAATATCATAGTAACAGGAGGTGCAGGTTATAGTACAGAGGTTAGAGTGGGTGGCAGTGAAGTTACACAGTCTGGCGATGTAATACTTATTAAAGCTAATTGGCAATCAGGCACACAAGCTAAACTACCTCTAAGAATATTTGCTGTAATGACAGAGAGTGGAATATCTCTTATTGATTCTCAAGTAGATGATGACATACACAATAATATGATCTTCAACGGTGTTGTTGGTTTAGATGGTAGTCTAGTAGATAGTTCAAATGGCGGTGAATTAACAGCCAACCTCACGGATGTAGAAGTTGATATTGATGACGATAATAATATATTTGATTGTCGAAGAGGTATTGCTTGGTGGCGTTGGGTTAACACTACAGCACAGGGTGCATTGATATATGATGCACTAGGCTTAGTGTATAAACCAGATGAGTATAACATTCAGCTACAAGGTCGCTTAAAGATAAAGAATAGTAAGATAGGTTCTAGATTACAAGTTATAAATGGGATATGGACTCACTATCTAGGTGAATCTATCTTAGCAGATGACACAGAAACTATTAGATGGGTTCCAAACGATAGACTGTACAACTCTAATGATTCTCAAATAACAGATATCAAAGCTACAGTGGATGCTTATTTAGATGCAGCCATAAGCTCAAGAGCTACACAAACTAGTGTTGATAACATCAGCGTGAGCATAGTAGCTACGGATATACACACTGCTTTAGATTCTTATACATCGAAAGATGATTATAAGGCAGACCTAACTGGAATAGCTACCACTGCTAATGTTACAGCATTAAATGATTTCAACCCTTCTATAGATGTAGTGGCTAATGTAACCCTAGTGGATACAGTGACTACTAATACAGATATGAGAGGAACAGATAGTGCTTTATTAAACGCATCTTACACAGCACCAGATAATGCGTCTATATCTCTTATCTTAGGAGATACCAATGAGTTACAAGGGAATCAGGGAAATTGGCTCACAGCGGATGTGACGGGCTTAGTAAGTATCCAGTCTGACATAGATGAGATACTAGCTAATCACAATAACCCTACTTATTACTTTGGCGTAGATGGCACTACTCGCGTAGAGCAGCCAGAAGCCTACTACATCTCACTTAGAAGTGTAGATGGATTAACAGAAATAAGAAGAATAAATGCTGTTGATTCAAGTAATAATCCTATTAATCTCTTACAGGCTACAGGCTATAACTAGTTATGATACTACCTCCAGCGTTAAATAATGCTCAAGTGGGGCAAGTTAATAAGTACTTTGAACCTGTAGATTCTGTTGAGTTTAATGTAATAACAGAAGAAATTGTAGTAGAAGCTACTGTCGATGACATAGAGATCACTTCTCAAACTATAGAAATAATAACAGAAGTTTTAGAAGATGATCTCATCGTAGAAGGAATAATAGATAATGTCGAAACAAATAGTAGTTGTTAAACAAAGCACTAAATCATTCAAGTCTATATTAAAGATAGATGGTACACAAATTACAGATTTAACAGATTGGGCTTGTCATATTCAATTAAGAAATAAGACAACCAGAGTGATCGCTGGAAGCGTAGACAGGGAAGTCACTACTAAGAACATAGCAGCAGATGCTTTCGTAATTACCCTCACAGAAGTTGAGACAAATATTGATAAAGGTGATTACGTTCTAGGCGTAGAGTTTAGAAATATCAGCACAAGTCAGAAACTAGAAGATCCAGATAACATAGTTTATATAGAAGTTAAAGAGGGATGGGTGTATGACTGATAGAAATGATAAAGGTCAGTATGACGGTGTAAGTGGTAATCCAAACGGAAGACCAAAAGGCGTTCGTAACAAAAGAATGACTAATACCCAAGTCTTGCAATACCTTGGTAAGCGTAAACAATCCTACTTTGATGCTATAGAGCAGTTAGCTAAAACAAGTATGCAGCCTTATGCAGAAGAGTTTGATAATGTTACAGGTGAAAAGAAACAAGTAGATAATAAGATGTTTGATCCTAAACTCAGCTTTACTTGTTTTAAAGAATTAATTGGCGTAGAGATACAGGCTGATATATTTGAATATAAGAAATTACAAGATAAGAAGAAAGGTTCAGGTGGCGGTACAGCTAAAGAAGTAGATAAAGAACCTTTACCAGATATGACTGGTCATTTAAAAGCAGTTAAATAATAAGAGTTAAATATGTCCTATAAGTCGTGGAAAGATATTAAGCCTCAAGAGGGGAAACAAGCATTAGCCTTTAGCCTCTTAGGTAAGGTTGACTTCATGCTTTGGGGAGGTAGTCGTTTTGGTGGGAAATCAGAATTACTATCTATGATACCTCTACCCTTCTACGGAGATCCAGAGTTCAGAGCTGTGTACTTCCGTAGGACATTCTCAGAGATTATGCAATCTTCTGGCTTATGGGATAAAGCACAAAGTATGTACCCGTTATTCAAGGGTAAGGGCTTACCATCTAGTATGACTTGGAAGTTCCCATCTGGCGCACAAGTCCAGTATAGACACATGCAGTATGAACAAGATAAAGAGAGTTATCGTGGTTCAGGTCAAACCCTGATTGCTTTCGATGAAATAAACAAATTCTCACAAGAACAAGTTACTTTCCTAATGACTTGTTTACGATCAAAAGCACAAACAGATAGCTTCATGGTTGGTACATTAAACCCTGATCCTGACTCTTGGTGTTTACCTTGGGTAGAATTCTACTTAGATGAGAAAGGACTCCCAGATGCAGACAAGGTAGGCGTTATAAGACATTTTGTCGTAAAAGAAGATGAAGTAATATTCGGCCCATCCGAAGAGTGGTTCTTAGAGAATCATAGAGATGCAGTTTTTGTAACACTACCTAGTGGAGAGGAGACTTACACAAGACCTAAAACTTTCACTTTTGTTTTTTTTAATATATTCGATAACCCATTAGGATTATCCCAGAATACAGCATACCTATCAGAGCTTAATAACTTACCAGACCATGAGCGGGATACGCAACTATACGGCAACTGGTACTCAAGACCTAAAGGTGCATCACTCTGGAGAAGAGAGTGGGTGTTCGGGGAAGACGATACTAAAGTTAAACGTGTGTCGGATATCCCACTAGATTGTAAAAGATATAGAGCTTGGGATAAAGGATATACAGAAGTATCTAAAGAGAACCCATCTGCTAACTACACAGCAGCATCTCCTGAGATATTAAAAGACCCACAAGGTTTCTATTGGCTCATAGGTAATTATGCTCCTAGTAGCTTTGATCCAGACCAGAGAGATAAGAAAGAGTCTGAGAGGATTTATGGAAGGTTTAGACACTTAGCTGGTGCAAGAGATAATCTGATACTAGCTCAAGCGCAGTATGATGGCGAAGATACTACCACTGTACTAACCAAGGATAATGCTTCTGGTATAACAGATCATACATACACACTAGCCAAGCTCGTAGAGAATGGTGTAAGAGTCGTTTCAGATAAGACTCCTAATAATACAGCAGATAAGAAGTTAAAAGACTTCCAACCCTTCTGTAACGCTTGTTCAAATGGTTTAGTGTATATAGTACCAGATAGCTTCCCTAACAAAGCTACTATGGAATTATACCTAAAGGAGTTAGAGAACTTCGATCCAGATAAGAAGAGTAGTACATCTAGACGAGATGATTGGGTAGATGCTACATCAAGTGCATTCAATACTGCTTGTGAAAAGAAAGTAGTATCCATACCTACATTTTCAACAGTACCCCACAATTCATTATCAGCATCTTTGCTGGAATCAAGAGGATTTTAAACAAATGACAAAGAACGTTATTGTAACCAAAGACGACAATCAATTAACAATAGTTACTAAAGGCTTAGGCTTGAATGTAGAGCCTAGTTTCTTTCAGGCTATCCAAGATGCTTGGGACGAGGGGTATAGATTACCTACAGAGATTAATAGACACAACGCCTCATATCGTGTATTCAAAGGTGCTATCAAAGGCCGATGTATTATGTTTAAAGAGGTAGTTGAGGAAGAGGTTGTAGTTGAGGCTCCTGTAAAAGAAGAAGTCAAGGTAGAGGCTGATGTAGTAGTTGATGTTCCTAAACAAAAAGTTAAACCTGCAACTAAGAAAACAAGCCCAGCTCAGAAGAAGAATAAATAAAGGAGGTTGTAAATGTCTGACAAAACAATCATAGATAAGGCAGAATCAGTCAACCCTACACTAGCTGTCAATACTGTTCCTACAGAGTCAGGCCAACCTCATATAGTAGATGGACATAACTTTATTAGAACACAGAAGAAGAAGGATTTACAATATCCCAGATTCTTCTGTGTTGCTAAAGAGATGTACACTAACAATGCTCCTATACATAATGCCATAGACATGACCAACGTGTTGCAACTTAGTGCTTTAGATAAAGGTATGGTTAAGAGTAAAGGCTCTGCTAAGAGTAAAGAGGCAGCAGATTTAGTAAACTATGCTATACGTAATATGTCACAAGGTACATGGCGCGAGGCAATGAACTCTGCCTGTACAGATATTATACATGGCTTCTCACTGCTTAATATGGTATTTGAGAGAAGAACTTATGGCAAGTATAAGGATAAGATAGTCATAAAGAAACTATCCCCTCGTACACAAAGTTCCGTATATGGATGGGTTTGGGATAAGAATAACAGGGAGCTTAAAGGTGTAATCCAGAAGCCTATGATAGTCTCCCAGAGAAACGCAACACTGGGTGATTACGCTGCTGGTAATATAAGCCTTAGTAATATAACTAACGGGTTCTACAAAGATAGTAAGTATGTTTATCTTAAAAAAGAATCTTTATTACACTTTAGGTTTAACCCTGTAGATTCTAACCCACAAGGTCAATCACCTTTAATACCTTGCTATGACTCCTTTGCAGAGATGACGCTAGTACAGCAGTTAGAGCTGATTGGTGTACAGAAGGATATGTCAGGTGTAGCAGTTGTTAAGCTACCTCCAGAGTTAATAACTAAAGGTAGCAACCCAGAGAATGTAGAAGACCATAGGAACTATAACATACTCCTACAAGGTATACAAGACGCTTCTGTAGGTAAGAAGTCTACTATTATACTATCTAGTGAGGTAGAGCCTCAATCTAAAGCTCCACACTATGATGTACAGTTTAAAGGTATTGATGGAGGAGGTAAGCAGTATTCCACCTCAGATATTATAGATCAAAGAACTAAACACATATATAACATATATGGCGCACAGTTTATTATCTTAGGTCAAGATGGACATGGCTCTAATGCCCAATCATCTAACCAAATGACTATACATGATTACTACATACAACGTGCAACAGATTGGAAAGTAGATGTAATAGATAATCAACTCATCCCTAAGCTATTAGCAATGAATGGTATAGAGTTGGATTATGAAGACATGCCTTACTTTGAGACTGCTGACCCCTCTAAGCCAGATGTAGAGTCATTAGGTAAGTTAGGCTCTAGGTTAGCAAGTGCAGGTATTGCAACGTTAGAAGGTACTAAGTGGATATATACTAACATAGGATTACCCACAGAAGGATTAGAAGATATTGACTTTCTTAATCTAGGAGGTTCTGGAGGAGAAGGTTCTGGCAACGGAAGTAGTCAAAAAGAAGGAGGTGGTAGTGATACTAATAATGAAAATGCTGCATAGGAAATAATATGAACTTAAAAGATTTATTCACCAAACCAGATGCAGTAAGTATTACTAAGAATACTGCACAAGATAAAGTAAGCTTACTCAGAGATGCTATTGAACATGTGTTTGAAGTTAAGGGTTATCAAGAGTGGGCTTATTATGAAGATCACGATGAAAGTTATATCTACTTTACACTATGGTACGAACCTAAAGAGAAATATAGTCAGTTTAAAATAGCTTACACATACAACGAACATGTAGTTAGGCTCATTGAAGATGAAGCTAGTTTTGTTACCAAACTAACAGAGTGGAAGGATGTACCGTCAGAAGAATCAGATGTTGAGAAGTCTGTACTTAAAGTGCTTAAAAGCTTCTTTAGTAAAGAGACACCAGCGGAGATCATCAAAGCTTTCGATGATGAACAAATGATATCTGTAGAACCTATCTGGCGACCTGCTGGAGAAGTGGATCTTCACGGGGATACTATTTCCCTAGAAGAAATAAGAAAAGCTGTAGATAATATCAACATGAAAATCGACAAGGGTACACTACAAGCTGGCTTATTCCACGGACATAAAACTAACACATTTACTTGGCAACGTGCTTGGGTACAGGAAGTAGATGCTACATTAGAGGATACATTTGTTAAAGCAGGTACACCCCTGATATCAGCCAAGTGGAGTAATGAGGAAGCTTGGGAAGATAAAAAAGCTGGGGTACTAGGCGCGCCCTCTTTTGGAGCTAAAGGTATTAAAGTGGAGATGGAAGATGAGTGAATCAAACGGTAAAGCAAAGGCAAGTCTTCATGACTTAGATATATCTGAAATATCAATGACAGATGAATCTCAAGGTTTTGCAGCATCAGGTATGGAAACTATTCTATATAAGAATAGAGAGACATGTAAAGAAGATTTAACTAAAGAACAATTAGCCTTACTAGAAAAGTATGGCGAAGAATTTACTCCGTTGCAAAAGCAACTTAGTGATACCAAAGCCCTCTCCTCTGTCAAGAGTGATGCAGGGGAAGATAACTTGACAAAAGGAAACAAAATGTCAGAAGAAAAAGACTTGTTGATTGAAAAACAACAAAAACAGATCGAAGCATTACTAGAGAAAGAAGCCAAAAAAGACGTGAAAGAAAGTCTTGCAGCTTATAACTTAACTGATGTAGATAAAGTGGCAGCAGTTTTAGTTGGTTTGTCAGAGGATGATGTAGGTGTTATCACTAAAGAGTTTAAAGCTCTTGTTGATAAAGAAGTAGAGTTAACTAAGAATGCTGAAAAGTTAGCGGATATTGAAAAGGAAGCTGGTTCAGAAGGTGAAGCAGAGGCTCCAGTAGAGAAATCTTCTAACGAATTAATCAGAGAAGCAGCAATTAAAATCCAGAAAGGAGAGCTAGTATAATGCCAACAACTTCAACCAGCCGTAAGAAATTATCAGAAGTCTTAACAGCGCAATCAGGCTTTGCTGTTGTAAATGCAGTAGACTTTAATTATGCCTCAGTCGAAGTAGGCTCCACAGGTTCAGTAGACAACTACGGCGTAGCACTTATCTACGTAGCTGGTAACACGCAGTTTGAACCTTACGTAGCACAAGACATTGCAGCAGCAATTACAGCAGGTGGTTCACCACTTAAAGACGGCTCAGTTATTGCTATCTCTGTAGGTGATTTTCAAGGTAAAGGCTTCAATGCAGCAGACACTAACTTAGCAGACGCAGACGCTAAAATGACAGTACTCTACCGTGGAGATGCAGCTATCTTAAAAGAAGGTGTTATCTGGAATGGTGCTGATGCTGCCGCACAGCTATTGTTCTTAGCTCAACTAGAAGCACAACGTATTACCACTGTAGCCAAAGCTACTTCTGTAACCCCAACCTACTTATCAGCGTAAGGAATAAATAAATATGCAAGTTAAAGTTTCACAACTACAAGGTATTGATAAATCAGTACGCTCAAGTAACTCTTATGAAATGGTCGATACCACTGATGGTATTGTTTATAATTCAGGCGTTAAACCTACACTATTGACAGCTCTAATGTCAGGCATGTCTAATGACAAGTATTTGTCAGATACTAAGTTTGTATATGACGAAGTGACTGAAAATCATCAGCTACCTGCTGGTAAGCGCCACGACCAAGTAGGCTCTGTACGTGTTGTATTAGACAGTGCTAAAGAGAAGACTTTCTATGTCCCTTCTTTCGATGTAAGTGCTTATGCTACCCTAGCAGATGCCAAACAACGTAAGCCATTCTCAGAAGATAAGTATTCTATGGAGGAGATTGTAGCCCTCTATGGTGCTAAGTTAGACAAGGTTTGGGATCTCCACACTGAGATTGCTATGGGCCAATTATTGACTCAAGATACTAACTATGTAGCAGGAGGCCCAGGAAAAGTGTATAACTTCTACACTGATATCTATGGTTCTGCTCGTCCAGTAGCTACAGATTTAGATTTAGGGGGTGCTGGCGATCCTATTGCTATGTTAAATAACTTGTCAGATAAGATGCAAGAAGCAGCTAGTCTAGGTAATGTTACTTATACTGACATGATTATGGTATGTGGTGGTACTTTGTTTGATGGCTTACTAGCATTAGAACAAGAACAAGCTACTGCTGTATTCGCTATCAACCCTACTTCTGTATTAAACCTAGAAATGTATGGTGTAGAGCGTAGTAACTTTGGTGGAGCTGATCTTAACTTCAACCGTAGACACTTCCGTTCAGCCCTTACAGGTATTACTTATGTACGTGTAGCTGATAATATTACAGGTGTTGCACCTCTTGTTGGTGCTAGTAATGGTTACTTAATCCCTACAGGTGCTTCTAACATGTTTACTAGGGTGTACGCACCTATCCAACATAAAGACTACTTCGACAGACAAGCATTACCTAAGTATGGCTTCCGTTATGAGCATGATCGTGATGGTACTACCCTAACACAAGAGAGTAACTGCTTGTACATGGGTCGTAACCAAGCTGTAATCCAGCACGTTACTAGTTCTACCTAAGTATCAATCTTATAGCCTCGCTCGTTAGAGGCTATATCCTACTAATAATTTATAAGAGTTATTAGTAGGATATATTAAAGGAGGGGATATGCCCACTATCAACATAACAGAAATGGTATCTGATCTCAAGGAGTATTTACCTCCAGAAGGCAATAACCTATCAGACAGGAATCTAACTACTATAAGCGAGAACGTAGTAGCTAATAGCATACCCGAAGATGATGAAGCTTATTACTCAGAGGCTTTATGTAAAGCATTGAAAGCAGCAGCTACGATGAATAATTCTAGGTATATAGTAGATGGTGCTAACTTACTAGAAGAGCAAGTAGGAAAAGTACGCTTTAAGTATTCCGAAGAGAATAGTAAGGATATATGGCGAGATTATATTAAGACGTTGCCAGACCTATGCCCATACCTACCTAAAGGTGGTTATACACTGCCACTTAGTATAGGAATGATTATTAATAGTGGAGAGGAACTTAAAGTCCCCTTCTGTACAAGCTACGAAGATGAGATTTTAATACTGTAGGAGATACCCATGATTAGAAGAATAGTTAAAGATAAAGATGGAAACATCATAGAAGATGTCAAACTAGATATACCTAAGAAGGTAGTAGATGTTAAAAGCCAAAGTAATACGAAAGAAAGGCAAGATAGAAAAGCTATTAAAAAACTTAAATAGTCTATCAGCTAATAACTTACAAATAGGTCACTTTGAGGATGGTAAGAATCATGGAGATTCAGATATCACCAATGTAGAACTTCTCCAACTATGGGCTGCTGGTGCTACATCCTCTGGTGTCATTAAGAACCCATTGGCTAGCTTCACATTCACACAGATGAGTAATAAAGGTCTTCTACGTAATCCTAAAGTTAAGCTTATATATAAGAAGTGGTCTAAGAACTTACTAAGAGAAGGTGCATCAGAAGCCTTTCTAATGGATATGGGTAAGGTTCTCAGGGAAGAGTATTCCGAGGTCTTTGGTAGAGCAGGTTTATTCATGCCTGTTACAGAAGGTACATCTACTCCTCTATTGGATACAGGTGAGTTAAGAAGTAAGACTGCTTATAAGAGTTCTTACGATAATCAAGTTAAGGAAACAGGATCTAAATGAGTAGAATAGTAAAAACAAAGCTCGTTATAGAGAGACACACAGGAGGCGAGCGAGATGCTAACAATAGATACTACGACTTCCCCCCTGAGTATATAGACGCTGAATTTAGTATACAGCCTTTTCAGAAGGGTAGCGAGGTGTTAATCCTACCAGATGGAATTAGATCATCAGATGCTTATGTATTATATGGTTCTACGCCTATCAAGGAAGCAGACAGCGATGCCAAACCTAAGACTAAAGCAGACAAAGTAACTATAGAGGGTAAGAGTTTTGTTGCCCATAATGTAGCCAATTGGTCATTCCACGGAAGTAGAGCAGATCATTATGAATCTATTTTCATCAAAGAAGAAAAGCTATCTTAAAGGAGTTAATAAATGGCATTAGATATAGATGGCATTAGAAACGAATTTGTAAGAGTGGCTTCCAACTTTGTAGGAGATGAACTTAGTACTTCAAGTAGAGCAGGTCAACAAGTACCTTCTGTTACATTTGATAGAGATCCAGAGAATACTCCAGACTTACCATACATAGCATTCGATATCCTCACCATAGATGATACAGGAAGTTGGTTGTTACGTCAAGGGGTGGATGAGGATGATAACCCATACTACACAGTTAATGTGAAGATGTTAATGCAGTATACAGTGTATGGGCAAGATTCACTAAGGATAGCTAGTAAGTTAAAGAATGCTTTCAGAGTGGATAGAGTACTAGGCGAGATAGCCACTAATACAGCAGGAGGAATTGAGGATGTATTCTCAGTTAATTCATTACCAGAGAAGTTGGCAGGTAAGTTTGTAGAAGTGGCTGGATTTAATCTTACATTCAACGTAGAGGACATCACTACAGATGAAGAAGGGGGCGTTATAACCAACGTAGCCTTAGATGGAGTCCTCACAGATGAGGGTGAAATCACAACAGTAGATATGGATATAACTGTATCAGCAACACCATAATAATTAAATAACATTTCTTAACAGGAGAAATACTTTGTCATACCAACCATTTGTTACTGTGAACATTGCATTAGACGTTACAGCCGTCAATAGGGCCAGTTTTGGTACTCCTATTTTCATTGCTGATCACGTCTGGTTTAAAGAACAAACACGATCATACACATCATTCAAAGCACTTGCAGAAGATGTACCCACTAGTTCTAACGTTTATGCAGCTATGCAATCAGCCTACTCTCAAGACGTAGATCCTATTATCATTAAAGTGGGACGTAGAGAAGTAGATAGTATCACCTTCACACCTACAGCAGCTACTACAGCAGGTCAAGTCTATACTTTAGCAGTATTAGATACAGCAGATGCAACCACCACTGCTACGTTTACAACCATTACAGGTTCAGAGACAGCTACAGAAATTGCTACTCATTTCTTCACTGCACTAGGATCAGCAGCAGGTGTTACTGTTGTAGATAATACAGGTAGTGTCACACTATCTAAGTCAGGTACAGCAGCTTATGCAGTTACAGA
>TARA_R110000737_G_scaffold59200_2_pt1 | contig 11280 bp, 16 predicted proteins | sample TARA_R110000737 | Tara Oceans TARA_R110000737 (sample SAMEA4398027) | marine metagenome | biome: Polar Biome; feature: [SRF] surface water layer (ENVO:00010504); material: water (ENVO:00002006), including particulate matter (ENVO:01000060) such as... | depth 5 m
AGCGATAGCTTCAGGTTTTACAACCTTGTAGCCGTACACTTGTAGACCGCGAACAATATTGCCGAATGTTGATTCGGAGCGAATAGTTTCCATTTCTGTCATCTGTGATGCAAAAGTGAAACCCATTTTATGACCAGCAATAACGTCAAAGTTAGCACCAGTTTTCTTGATGTTGTGGCTCATGTAAACTGTGAACCGATCAATCATACCTAAACGACCATTACGTAAAGGCGATGTAGAATCACCAGTAATAGACGCATCTTTAAGGTCTGAACGCTTAATTAAACCAGCCATTTTAGCCGGAATTACAAGGTAACGATCTGATTCAGGAGCATTAGCTTCATCTAATACTGTACCCATATTAACAATCAAATCAATTACATTGGTTGTAGTCAATGCTTCAGGTGCGCCTTGCGTACCCAAATCAATATCACCAGAAATTGCACCGGCAGTTGCGCCTTTATTAAGTGCAGAAATATCTGGAAGTATATCAGTAAGAACACGTTGGTCGATCTTAATTTTCATACGCTCAGAAGCGTCTTTAGACCATGTGTCCATTAAGTTTATGTCAGACTGAATGTTATCAACATCGTCTTCAACACAGGCAAAGTACTCGCCTTTGTCAATTAGAAGTTGCAACTTAGCTTTGTCAGGGTTCTCTACTGATAAAGTTTGACCCTTAACGTAATCACGAATAGTGATTTCTGGTGTGGTACGGATATTTACCGTGTCACCCATATTACGAATTTCACCTTCGTAAGCAGTGTTTGAGATTGCTGACAATACTGTTGCATCGTAGAAATTCTCAATTAGTTTTCCTGACCAAATTTCAGGGATAAAGTTACCCGAATAGGCCGGGTTACCTGGGGATACTGGAAATGCCATGATTGGCTCCTATGTTTAATTATGCAGTGACAATGCGACCTTCCCGCTGTGCAGCGAAAATGTCACGCTCTTTTCGGTCACGCTCTTGCTCTTTCCCTTTATACTTACCTTTTTGAACATCAGAAAAGAATTTCTTAATATCGTTTGAAGAGTAAGTAGAAGGTTCACTTGAGTTTTGGGCGGCACTAGAACGACCTCGTCCTGGTGCAACTTGTTTTTCAAGTTGTGAATTAGCAGTAGCTTGCCGACTGGGTTGAGCAACAGACTGGCCAGTTTGCGTCTTCCATGTAGAAAAGAAGTTGGTCACACGCCGCGAATCAAGATTACGCTGTGCGTCATCCAAATAAGTTTGTCGGCTTATACCTGTTAAAGGGTCTATATCAAGCAACCAGGATTGAAACTCCGGGTCTGTGTTAACCTCCTGCCAATCAGGTACTGCGGTCTGAATATCAGCCCAGAACGCTTGTTCCGTGGTAACTGCTTGCCTATGCTGTAGTTGCTGCACTTGCGGCACTACGCTGGTTTGCATCCCTCGTACAAGATTTTCTAACTGGTCAATGCGCGACTGTTGGCTTGCAGCCTCTTCACGACTTACACGCCTCATAACATCAATAGATTCACCATATTCTTCTACGTCAGCATCTGTTACTAGAACTTGTGCTGGTGAAGTAGAAGCTACATTAGGCTCACTTAAAGTTGTCATTAACGTTTCTAGTTGTGAAACACGCGATTCCAGTTCACGCTTTTCGGCGTGAAGACGTGGTACTTCAGCATTATACATTCCTTGAAGAGACTTATATCTCTTTTCAAATGTTTCTTCTTCATCTACATCATCTACTTTTACTTGCTCGTTATTAGTAGATTCGACTGCTTGTTGTTCTACACTGTCGGTGTCTTCCACTGGGTCAGGCTTAATGTTTTCAACTACAGCCTCGGATACAACATCCTGTTCTGTAACATCTTCATTAAGATCATCATACAATTTCTGAACAGCCTCAGACTGTTTTCTAACTTGCGCTGGTATTGCCATGTTAAACGCTCCTATCGGTATGCGTAATTAAACAGCTGTCTCATGGGGAAGACTGTGCTGCATATTCAGGGGACTTTTCTAAAAGGTCTCTGACCTCTTTGAGAACTTGACACCGCCCCTGTGAACGTGTCACGTTCTCTCTGCCTATATTAGGCAACTGCTCTAGCTCGTGCTGATACCAGCTATCGAACCAGGAGAGTATTGCTGGATGTTGGCGCGTAGCTGCAGCCAACACTTTTATTGTATTACTATCGGGACGCTTCATACTGCCCCCGTTTGTTGATTACGTACAACATTACCATCCCCGCCACCTTTAGGTGATCCGTCAGGTTGTGTAGGTGTTGGAGCAGGTTGTTGCGCAGCCATCTTTGCTTGGCCTCGCGCTTGTTGTGAACCCTTTTCTCTTGAAGGTACAATGTCATCTACAGGCATTTGTAGACCTTTAGCAACTTCACGCAGTAAAGCTGCTCGACCATCTTGACCTACGATTTCTACATCAATTGGGTTAGCAGTAGCGTTTAAGAACTCTACGCGTCTAACATTTAGTGTCTCTTTAACAGCTAAGTTTATAGCGCCACGAGCTTTTACTTCTACATCACCTTTAATAGATTCATCTTCATCGTATCTCATATTGTATACAAACTGTCGTTGTACAATAGGACGTACAACATCGTTATCTATATACATAACAATCTGACGTATACCTTTACCGGCTGAACCCATAAGCATAGACAAACCAGAAGCAGTACGACCTGCACCTGACACATTAAGATCACCTGTAACATAAGATGGAACACCTGAATGGTCGTCAGCTAGTTTACTAAACCTATCATAAACACCCATTAACTCATTAGCACGAGAATCAGGCTGTGAAAACCTTACAGCTGGAGCACTAGAGCCTAAAGGATCGTTAGTTACCTGCCAAATTTTCCAAGGGTGTAACTGCGTAATGTCCTCATTAGGAGGGATACGCTCAAGATTAACTTCAACTTGAGGCCCAGACGCGAGTCCCATATTGTTGACAAGGGAACGTGCTGCTGCATTGCAAACATTCTGTAAGTCTTCAATGATTTCCGGTATACCTTTACCCCAGAACGCACCTGGAGCTTTAATAAATGACGTTTTAACATATGGTTTTTCACCTAAAGGATCGTAGTTTAGTAACGCTTTTATAACATAATTACCTACAACCCACACGTTTGCATCGTATTCTTTAGCAGGATCAGGTATATCTTCTTCTGATAAACCCCAGTCTAGTAACATTTTACCACTAACTTTACCCCAAAACTCTAAAGCATCAAAGGTTTCTGTAGGAGATTCATAAGAATAATACTTACGTTCTTGCTCTTCTTCTTGTAACTTAGTGTCTTCGTTAATCCAAGACTGACCGTTACCAATTTTTAAAACTTCTCTTACAGCATCCTCATCATAACCGGGAACACCAATAAGATCAGCTAGCTGGCTACGACTCATAGGGTGGTGTTCAAATATATAACCTTCGTTAATATGCGTAATACCTGGTTCAGGGTATATGTTAAAAGGATTAACACGTTCATACTCAGGGCCTAAACGTTCAGTTCCTTCTACAATAGTAGTGCCATCTGACGCTCGACTATAACCTAAAACACGTTGTCGTCGTACTACTGGGCCTTTTATAAAGGCTGACGGGTAAGTAACCATGTCAGTAATAAATTCATCAAACGCATCAGCCCATCCGCCTTGTGCAAACTGATCGCTAATTTTTAATTTCATTTTGTCAGCACGATTCTGAGCTTCTTGTAATACAGCAAATCTAAAATCTTGTGCGGCAACTTCTTCAAGCTCTGCCATTTCTTCTATAGTAGGCGCTTGACCTGAAGATTCTAAAACTTTTATTACGCTTTGCGCAAAAATGTTTTTTATTTTTTCTTCTTGCTCAGGGCCAAGGTCAGGGATTGGTGTAGGAGTTAAGTCCCAGGGAGGAGAACCCGTATCCAACAATATATCTCTGAGCCAACTCTCTGCACCACGACACTTAACTTCTGTTATCATCATGTATACTTCTGAGCCGCCCTGAGCTTTGATCTGACTAAGTTTGTCAGCTTCATACTCACCGTTACGTTGCCTAAGGGCACGTAACATTATGGTTTCTATAGGCTTCTTAGCTATACGTGCAGGATTCCAACATGATTTAACATGTGCGGCAAGACCTAGTATAAGCTCACTATTTTGGCGCTCTTCCATATCACTACGGATTTTTGCTTCTTCAGCTTTTACCATATCATCATTGCTAACAACACGTAACATTGAAAGACCTGCCATATTTACTTACCTGTTTTAATTTTCTTGGTTGGTTTACCGTAACCCATTGGTTTTCCTTTAGGCATTGTATGTACTCCTTTTACAATATGTATATAGTTATACATCGAGTCAAGTTTTCATGCAAGTAAAAGAAACCCCCGCCAGTGATGAGGAGATGACGGGGGTAAAATAGTCATAAAAACAAGCCTGAGAGGGAGAGCTTGTGTAGTAACACGCCTATGGCGTAACACACACAATATAATGTGTCAAGTCTTGTCATGTCCATCCTCCTGCTGATACAGTCTTTATTTCCCTACGCCTAGCTAGTAAATCTCCATCAGACGCAGAGCCTACATGTAACATAAAGTACTGTAAGGCTTCGGCAACGTGGCTATGTTTGTTTTTATCTATAGTCCCATTCTTTTTATGAAACCTATACCCGCCCATCATCGCAGCTTTTAGCTGTGAACAACGAGGGTCTACTACAAATGCACTGTCACCATCTACTTGTCGCATAAGAAAATCGTCTACTGAGCTAAGTCTTGCACTAACATTGTTAGTTTTAGCGGCAATAACGCGTAATCCCTCTGCTTTTATAATGTCCACAGCACTACGTTCGTCGGTCTGTGCACGCTGTACACCTGCCGGATCGACCACAATAATCACAGGAATACCGGAAAAACGCTCATATAACAGGGGTTTTAGTATCGTGCGAACGAATCTCTGCACGCCCATGTCAAAACTAACAGCTTCGTCATATACAAGGACTCGTCCACGGGGGTCTTGTTGCCCTATAATTGCTGCTGGAGTCAACCCTAAATCCATACCAACTACAATAGGTCTTACGCCGTTACTAATAGGGCGCAAAGAACCCTTACCCATATGATAATCTGGCCTAAAATACTTATACACAGGCTGACCTGCAGAGCTTAGGCCGTAGTCACCATCAATAAATACACGGATATATTCTTCACTACGCCCCTGTGTATCATAATATTGGTCAGGTAAATTCTCAATGTTCTCAGCAAACGCACTTCGTCCGCTTGGCTGTTTAAATACATCCCAACCGTTATCATTAGTACCTACTCCATCTTTAGGGTCAATCTGTTCCATCTGATAGTACCACCACGTATCCATGGTTGGCGGGTTTGTGTCACCCCACATACCATACCACGTTGGGCCGCCGTCTTTAGAACTAGGAAAACGCCCAATACGTTTAGACATCGCATCAACAATGTCAGGGTGTATATCTCTACACTCGTTGAACCACGCAAACGAAAGCTCTAAAGAGTTAAGGTTAGCTACATCATCTGCATCGTCCAGTGCACGAAACATTATCTCACACTCAACATCACCAACCTCAAAAAAATAAGTTTTAGTCGTACGCATGTAACGTCCGCACACCCCAGGGGGAAACCAGTCAAGAAAAGTTTTAATAACTGTATCCTGTAACTGCCTGGCAGTCTCACGAACAACAGCTGCACGAGTTCGCCGCTTACCTGTAGCGTCAGGTTTCTGCATAGAAGCGCGCCGTATAATTTCAAATGAACAAGTCACGGACTTACCGGAGCCAACCGGCCCCATAAGCACCCGCATCTTTTTTTCCGAGTTCATAAACTTCTCGCCTGTAGCAGGAGGAGTGTAACTTATGTCAAGTGCCATTAGAAACCTCCGGAGGTATAGTATGAAGCAACATTATAATTATCTCCCTAGCTCTACGATTTTTCTTCGCTGGTATAATCGCAGTCTTAAATGAATATCCTGCGCGAATAAGCAGTAGTCTAAATGTATTGTAGTCTGTCACGTTACTGAACCTAGCTGCAGGAAACCCTTTATAATCTCCGTCAAACTTATCCAACATTAGAAACCTCAACGTCTTCTACTTCATGATCCACCGTCATAGTTTTATCCTGACCACCTAGATTTATAGTTATCTTAACTCCACCAGCTGCACCTGCATCTCCATCGTCTGCTTTAGTTTCTAACCCCGCCCACTTAACTGTAGACTTAATTAAATCCGCTTTAACAGCAGCAGATACGTCTGGATTGTGTATTAAAGTCCACGAAGTAGTAAGCAATTCTTCTGCTTGAGCACGCGCTTTTAGCTTAAAAGTAAGGCCTTTTTCCTTAATATCGTCCCGATATGCGCTTACACGCTTCATAAATACCGGGTCATTCTTGTACCCAGATATATCTTGACCACTTACTTTATGGCGCTGTTTAACTTCGTCGACTGTTTCACCGCTGCCCTCAAGCATTAATGCTATGTCAAAGGCTAAGCGGTCAGACCACTTGGTGTGAAATAATGGTAGGTTATCCATTTTGATACCTCTCTTTGTGGCAACTATAGGTGCATTGTGCGGAATCGGCAAGCAAATTTAATTACAAAGTATACAAACTTTACACCTTCCTTTTTTTGGGTCGTGCTATGAGAGGTTTACTATATTAAGGGGGGCACGAAAATTTGCCAGTCCGACTACCCCCCCTCCCCCCTACCCCTTAAAAATAAAACTCTTTATAAACAAGGGCAAAGGTAGCGAAACTTTACATTTTTAAATTAATATGGGAAAAGATAATTGTCGACAGGGACAGTGACCCAACAGACAGTTCTTTGAAAGGTGGCACTGCACCAAACTAAAGGAGATTAGCAATGGCTAATTCAAAAACTAACTTAACTTGGCATGAAGTAGATGTGGACACAATGAGCGCGGCTCTTAAGAAACGATATAATGAGTATCGTGATCTTAACAAGAAAGCAGTCGACACAAAATTGACCTTTCAGGCACAGTTCATAACCGAACTTCGCAAGCAGAGTATGATAGAAGCCGCAGAGACAATGGCCTTCGCATACAAATTCGGCAAACTGTCGATAGCCAAGGTAGATGTAGAGGCGGAGAGACCTAAGTCATCTGCGAAGCCTAAGTTTAAGTTCTAATCAACCAACAGGTAGGGCGGCGCAAGTCGCCCTACTCAACTAACCAAACAAGGAATAACAAAATGACATTATATAGATTAAAAATGACACTACTAGTAATCCTAATGATAGCCGCAATAGTACTATCATACATGTTCTACGATTTAGGCATGATGTTGTCATCATTCTTAGTAGCAATAGTAGCAATACTCCAAGGTGTAATCATATACATCGACAAATAACACCAATCAACCCTGTTAGAGCAATCTAGCAGGGTATTTCTTTGTCTATTGTTTTGTTGCTCACTATGTTCGCCATTCGTCGGGGGTTTATAGAGTCACGCGCGAGACCATCAAGAGCCACATTAGGGGCAGATAGGGTGTTATAGTGCTAGGTAAGCCAAACCTTACAACTAGGTAGATTAGGTAAACTAGGTAAATTTCTTACTACCTCAAAACTTTACACCTTACACTCCATAAACCCCTATAAACCATACATATTCTCTAAAAGTATACAGTACAACTAGGTAATATAGGTAGAATAGGTAAGTTTATTTAATGACCCTTCCCCTGTAGAGATTATATGGCCATATACATAACTTGACATAATATATACTCCACTAGGCAGGCCTTATTATTATTTATTTTTACCTAATCTACCTAGTTGTAAAGTTACAGAAAATAAACCTAACAATATCATATACTTACAACTAGGTATATTACTAGGTATCATGCCATATCTCTTACCTAAAATATCCCCCCTATTACCTAGTTGCATAACTCTTTGACTTGGCAGGGCGAAACTTGACACTTTTTTGCCGATCTGCGATACAGAAAACTCGATTTTTCGAAAGTTTTAATTTCAACCAAGCGGAGGAAATCCCTATGAAGCTAACTAACCAATGGACATCACTGTCAAGTTTACAAGACCTCGAACTCAACAAATCTATAAATGTGAAACCTCGTCGTCGTTCGTATCTATCACAGAGTGATGCTGTTTATGATTACATGGTAGGCCATGATGTTGTTATTATCGACAACACGTCTAGCTACAACGGAAGTGTAATGTCAGTACTCGACACTGAGTACCTCAAACGTAATGGTTATGTAACTTTACATCTACACTACAACAACGATCAACAAGTGGAGCTACCCTTATGAGACTTAACATCAGAACCTATTGGGTAAGCCAAGCTAAGTATAACCTTGGTGAACGTAAGCATAGCAACAAGACAACAGCTAACACTTACATCAAAAAGCAAGCTAACCGAGAGGTTAGACGTAACACTAAAGCTATCATCCAGTATGAACTGGAGGTAGCACAATGGTAATTCGTTTGAGACATAACACTAGGCCAGAGACTACTAAGCGTGATGTTGTTAGTGTTAGTGAATGTAGAGCCTATGTACGTTCTAAAACTCCGTTCATCACTAACAACAAAACCATAGACAGTAGGTACTACCCTGAGAAAGACCAGTATGTTGTCTGGTCATTTGATGAATGGCCGTTGTTCCTATATGACTACAAAGCTCAACACTGGTTCGGTAATGAGAGCCTTGATACCAGAGTGTCTACTTACATGAATAACTTTTACAAAAAACATATGAGACAGGCTAACCCTCTTGATGGTGAGCTTAAATGGTTGCCCTCTGATCGTATGAATTACCTATTCATCAATGGTTACAACAACCTATTGGGTTTGCATCTAGGTGCTTTTCGATAGTCGAAACAGGGTGTCATGCCCTGTCTACAGTAGTTGGTTACTGCTGTACTGATGAGACAAACCAACAAAGGAGAGAGTGCATGGCACTACAACTATTTGCTGTTCGTAAATACCCGAATGGTGACTTGCTTACCGACGATAAGGGTAAGCCTATGTACTTCCATAATAAGATGGAAGCCAAAGCGTTGCGTAACAACTCAGCGCATAACTATCCCAAGGCTGTGGTAACTTTTGCCCCAGACCATCACTCATATATAGCAGGAGATAAATGATATGAGAGCAACACTTATGAAGGAAACGCTCAAAGATATGCACAAGATACTACGACCTGTAGTCATAACTGGAGCGCCTGGAGGTGGTAAGACACAGATCGTACAACAAGTTGCTAAAGAACTTGGCGTCCACTACATCCAACGTCACTTACCTACAATGCCAGTAGAGGATTTCGGTATCCCTATGATCGACAGACCCCAACTCTATTACAAGATACCTGATTGGTTTCCTGCTGTTGGTTCAGAATGGGACGATGGTAGAGGTGGTATAGTTTGCTTCGATGATCGTAACCAAGCTGACAAAGACATACAGAAAGTCATGGCAAACATATCAGAAGAACGTGAGTTGCATGGTGTCAAGATGGCAAATGGTTGGCATATTGTGTCTACTGGCAACAGATCGACAGACAGAGCAGGTGCTTCCAAGGTTCTAGGACATCTTGCTAATCGTGAGACTGAGCTAGAGTTGGACACTCACCTAGATGATTGGCGTTCATGGGCTATAGACAACAACGTTAAGACCGAGGTTATAGCGTTCATTGGCTTTCGTCCTAACCTACTGCATGATTATGACCCTCAACGTGATGGTGCTAATCCTACCCCAAGATCATGGGTAGCAGGAGTTGGTGGTGTACTAGGTGTTGTACGACCTGAAGCAGAGTTCGAGTGTTTCAAGGGTGCTATCGGTGAGGGTGCGGCGGCAGAGTTCGTTGGCTTTATGCGTATCTATCGTAAGCTACCTAACCCTGATGCTATACTACTCAGTCCTGATACATCAGATGTACCTACTGACCCTGCTACATTGTATGCTTTGTCTGGTGCATTGGCAGAGCGTGCCAGTATCAAGAATATGCCCAAGCTATGTACCTATATCAAACGTATGCCGCCAGAGTTCGGTGTACTTTCTATGAGTACTGCTGTTCGTCGTGACCCTGATCTATGTACATCAGACGCATTTACTAACTGGGCTGTAGATAACCAAGACGTATTATTTTAACCAACCAAGTGGAGATTACTATGAAGCTAACAGACAAAGCATTGCTTGCTCAACTAAGCATATCTGTTCCATCCTTTAACAAACTAGACAAGAAGATCAGTCTGGAAACTACTATTGCCAAGGGAGCTGTTGATGGCTCTGGTAGGTATCACAAATCATTACTACCTACTTGTGACCTACTCAAAGACATCAAGCAGAAAGCTACCCTGATACGTACTAAGTTTTATACCAACACCCTACCTTGGGGTGTCAAGGGTATACAGATGTTACCTAGTGCTAACTACCTAGAGTTTATGACTGACTTTCGTAAGCAGAAGTCCGAGTTCGAGATGCTAGTGGATAGGTTCTGTCCAGAGTACCCACAACTTGTTGCTAATGCTCAGACGTTACTAGGTAAGTCCTACAACCCCGACGATTACGCTGACCCTGACAGCATACGAGACAAGTTCAGTATGGCTATGGCTATTACCAACGTAGCATCTGATGACTTTCGTTGTGCAGGTATCAGTGATGAAGAGGAGGCTGTACTACGTGCTGAGATACAAGCTACTACCAAGCGTGCCGCAGAACAAGCTATGACTGAGGTATGGCAACGCTTATATGACAGGGTAAAACATCTAGCTGACAAGCTAACTGACCCTACTGCTACGTTCAAGAATACTACCATCGAACATATCAACGAGTTGTGTAGTATCTTACCACGTCTTAACTTTGCTGATGACCCTGACCTTGAGGGTATGCGTCAACAAGTTGAGGAAAAGTTGTCAGGTTTCCATCCTGATGCTTTACGTAATGACCCTGACTTACGCCGTGACACTGCCGCAGATGCTAGTGACATCATGTCTAAGATGGGTGCTTTCATGGGTAAAGCCGCATGATACCTAAGTGGTTTAAAGCAGGCCATAAGGAGTTGGTTGTTCTAGCAATACCTAGAGAAGCTGACAAAGTATACATTCAAGAAGTAGTTGAGAGTATACTTATAGAAAAAGGAGTGAAGCCCAAGAGGTTTCACTTCACACTAACCATCCATTATGAGGAGTAATACAATGGATATAATGAAACGACTATCCAAGGCCAAGACTGCCTTGGTACTAGAACATCCGTTCTTTGGTGCTATAGCTTTAGGTATGCCAAGTGTTATTGATGACACTATACCAACGGCTTGTACCAACGGCAAACT
>TARA_R110000737_G_scaffold91220_1_pt1 | contig 11274 bp, 9 predicted proteins | sample TARA_R110000737 | Tara Oceans TARA_R110000737 (sample SAMEA4398027) | marine metagenome | biome: Polar Biome; feature: [SRF] surface water layer (ENVO:00010504); material: water (ENVO:00002006), including particulate matter (ENVO:01000060) such as... | depth 5 m
TTGTAAATAGCCTTCTTTATTGCTTTTCAGAGGCTTTGAATAGGTAAATCCGGCCTTAATTTTTTCTAAGTCAAAAGAGAAAGTTGCCGCATCACCGATTTGTTCCGGGAAAAGGATTTTTAAATTCTGAGAAAGATTTTTGGAGATTTTGTCAATAATATTGTCCGCTTGAATGCTATTGGCTACATGATGTATAAAAATAATTAGCAATACGATATTGCCTATGGTCATCAGTAAAGCAAAAAATACAGAAATGATAGGTGTAAATTCCAGTTGATCGGTATCTTTCACTGTATTGAGCACAATCAAGCAGTAAATGTACAAGGATACGTAAGTCCCTAATACCGTCTGGTTGATCCGGTCATACATGAAATTCTTTATTAGCCTCGGGCCAAATTGACTGCTTGCCAGTGTGAGGGCTACCAGCGTAATGGAGAAGACAGTTCCTGCCACTCCAATCATTGCACCTGCTATTGTAGAGAGAATATCCTTAGCGGCATTTGGACTGCTGGGGAACAAATATTTCCAGCCACCTTTGGGCTCAAATCCATGCGTGTTATCCAGATAAACTAGCCAGAATGGTAGGGCGATACCAAGAGCAATAATCAAAACAGGTACAAACCAAAAAGTAGACTTGAGTTTAGACCACCAGAAAAATAATTTTTTCATACAAAACCTTTTGTGTAACTGAATTCAAGTTACCAAATAACCCTCAATTTCCTACGAAAAAAATCTTCAAGAGGAATACACGCATTTTTTAGAAAGAAGCTGATTTCATGTGGTCCTTAAAGGGCTACCAATCAATTCATCAATATTTACGCTATAGAAGGGGAGGGATTCACTGGGTTTTGGCGGCATTGTTGCCTTTTTTTCTGCAACAATGCTAACAAAATCAACCTATTTTTTCACCGTAAAGGCAGCCACTATGCCCGAAGTAACAATGCCCATGATTGGAGCTCCCAATACACTTTGAATCATGTAGCTCTTAAAATTAAAATAATCATTGGCTTCCTGCAGGGTCATTTTATCATTTTCTACGGCATAGGCGATAACATTTTCAAAATACTGTGGGGTAATGAAAGAAAGGGTTATCCACTGAGTCAATGGGGTAAGGATGGTCACCACCAAGGTAATTAATAAACCTGTTTTGAACCCCTGCCAATAGGTCATTTTTCCCTGATAATAAACACGGCGTTTTTCCAACAAGGCAAAAACGTAAATGGCGATCGCGGGAATGGCAATTAAATTGGTATAGGTGGCATGATGAGCAATTAAGTCATCATGCAAACCCACAGATCGTTCTATAAACATCCAAAGCAGCATCATTATGGAGAAAATCAATCCCCACTTGATCTCAAGACTATATTCTTTCATGGTTTGTTTTATTTCATTGAGTACAATCCAAAAGTATTTCCTTCAGTGTCCATACAAATAGCGCAAAAGCCATGTTCACCTATCTGGAACTTTGGCTGAAGCACTTTGCCTCCTGCTGTTTCCACTCTGCCTTGTTCATCGGCACAGTTTTCACAGGAGAAGTAGATCAATGTTCCTCCGGTACCGGGTTTCATTTCACTAGACTTTACCAAGGCTCCAGAGGCATTGATGGCTCCATCTACATAAGGAAAGGCAACCATTCTTAAGTCTTCCATTCCTCCTGGAACTTGCATGTCTTCAAGTTTTTTATTCAGTACGGTTGAATAAAAGGTCTTTGCCTTATCCATGTCTTCTACATAGATTTCAAACCAGTTAACGGGGTTTACATTTGCGCTCATAATTCGTTTTTTTTAGATTTATATGGAAAAGTATATAATATAGCAAAAACATTTCTTGTCTTATGACAAGAAATTCAGACTTCTTTAGTGACCTCGTTTCTAATTCTGCTTAAAGAGGTATCCGTAACGCCCAAATAAGTGGCTATCTGCTTCAACGGAGCTTGTTGGATAATCAAAGGTTGCTCCCTTTGAAGTCTTAAATACCTTTCCTTGGCGGAATCCGTGATCATATGCAGGGATCTCAGTTTGTTTTCAAGAAGAGAGTTGGACATCCATGTTCTTCCCCATTCTGCAAAACCGGGGACGGATTCAAATAAAGCTTCAAAATCTTTAAAGTCTATTTTCCAGCATACGCAAGGAGTTACTGCTGCAATGTTTTCTTTTGTTGGAACTCTTAGGAATAAAGAGGCCACCTCGATGATTACATTGCCTGGGCTGAAAAAGCTGGTAGTGATGTCTTTGCCAGAACTATTAACAGCAAAGGCCCTGGCTAGGCCGGACTCCATGCAGTAGTAGGCATTGGATTGTTGACCTTCGCTTAGAATGGCTTCACCCTTTTCAAAATGAACCCTATGGTGTGCTGCAAAAATATCCTCACAGGCCCCTGAATTTAACTGAGGATGCTGGTAGATGGATTTAAGTATTGAAGATGGATTCATGAGAGACCTGATTTGAAATTTTGCTTACACCCAAGGTTTACCAATGCACATAAATCTTGCCTGTACTTTTTCCCGATTCTAAAGCCATATGTGCCTCTGCTAGTTTTTCAATTGGGAATGCTCCACCCACTTTCGGCGCAATTTCTTTATTGTTGTACAATTCAATAAGTTCCTTCAGGCAGGTTCCTATTACGTCTACTTTATGATCTGCAAAACGCAACATGTTTACCCCAATAAGAGCCTGGGCTTTCACCATCATAAATAGGGGGCTTACGAAACCGGTTTTGAGCAAAAAGGATACATCATTGAGCAGATTGTTCTTTTTCCCACTTCTGGCAGCACCACCGAAACAAAAAAGTTTGCCACCATAAGCGAGCAATTTAAGGTCATTTTTAAAACTATTGCCTGCCACGGCATTGAAAATATGGTCTACTGGGCGTTTACCCAAGTTTTTGATAATCCATTTTTTGTAGTCTGTTTGAGTATAGTTTATGGGATAATCTACCTTTAAAGCTTTCAGGTACTCCATTTTTTCATCCGAACTACAAAGTCCAATTACTTTTACTCCTTTTAACTGGCAAAGCTGAGTCAGCGCTGTGCCCACACCACCAGCACAAGCGTGTACGAGGGCTATTTCACCTTTGCGCATTTGCTGGAAATAATGGGTCATATAATAAGCGGTGCAATATTGTGTGGCCAGCGCACAGGCTTCTCCCCCTGAAATTTCTTCTGAAATCACACCCAATGCCCTGTAGTCTGCAACAGCCTCAGTAGCATATCCACTAAATCTAGTAAAGGCCACCACTCGTTTACCCATTAAAGATTTCGGTGCCTCAGCACCTGTTTTTATCACTTTTCCTACTACTTCATAGCCTGGTACAAATGGAATTTTGGGTGCTTCCTTATAAAGGCCATTTCTAGCCATTACGTCTGCATAATTCAAACCAAAGCCCTCTACCTCAATACACACTTCATTGGCTTTGGGAACTGGTGAATTAACTTCCTGAATTTTAAAAGCTTCATCTGCATGCCCATATTTTATTATTGTTGCCTGTTTCATTCGGAAGGTTTGTTTTGACCGTATGAATATACAATTTTTATCCAATTCTAGATGTACGGTTTTATTAGAACCTGTTGATGGTTTTCCTTCACAAAATTTATGTCAATGGATTAGTCGCCAAAAGTGATTGAATCAATTGTTATACCAACAATAATCAATATTTTTAACCTTTGTAAAACCACTAATAATATGAAAAACCACTTCAACCGCAGAAAATTTCTTCAATATTCAGGCATGGCAGGTACTGCAGCCTTATTACCAGGCAATGCAATTTCAAAGTCTGAACCTCTATTCCCCGAAAATGAAATAGGCCTTTCAAAATTTGAATTGGAAACGCCCTCATTGTGTCTGGATCTTGACATAATGGAATCCAACCTTAAAAAGGTGCATGAAAACCTACAAGGAACAGGGATTGGTGTAAGGCCACATACAAAGACACATAAATGTCCGGCAATTGCTAAAATGCAGATGGATGCCGGGGCCATTGGTATTTGTACTGCCAAATTATCAGAGTCTCAAGTCATGTTGGAAAATGGTATTTCTGAAGTCCTGATGACAGGGGTAAATATCAGCTCTTCTAAAATTAGGAAGGCAATGCAATTACGGAAAAGACATTCCGGTTTTATTCAAGCAGTAGACAATAAACAAAATGCCAGAGACCTACAAGATGCTGCCAAGGAAGCAGGAATCATCGCTGATGTAGTTGTAGATTTGGATGTTATCCGTCGGTCAGGAGTTCCTACAGGTCTTCCGGCCCTTGAATTGGCGCAATTGGTTGACCAACTTTCTAATTTAAGGTTTAAAGGTATACTCGCTTATGATGGTGGGGCACAACATATTAAGGGGTATCAAAAAAGGTTAGAGAGAACCGTCCAAACTTTTGAACCAGTTTCAGCGACCTATGAAAGTATGATACAATCTGGCTTGAATGTTGAAATCTTCAGTGGGGCAGGGACAGGTACCTACAATATGATGGGAGATGTACCTGGGTTTACTGATGTTCAAGTTGGTAGTTATTTGTTTATGGATACCCAATACATGGTCATTGGCAGTAAGGGGAATGAAAACCTTTACGACGATTTTGATCCTTCGCTTACAGTACTCGCAACTGTGATTAACAACAATCATCCCAATAGATTAATTACAGACTCGGGCGCAAAGTCCTTGTCCATTAATAAACCTAGTGGGATGGTGATTGGAGAACCAGGCTTTAGCTATAACGCTGGGTCAGATGAATACGGAACCGTTACTTTTGAAAAGGCCAATAGAGCCTACAAGACTGGGGATTTACTGGAAATAATTGTTCCACATTGTGACCCCGTTGTTAACTTATATGATCGAATATATGGGATTCGAAAAGGGAAAGTAGAAAGTATACTTCCAATAATGGCAAGGGGGCATTCTCGATAGCAAAAAAAAACTTATGACCACAAGATAATATACAGGTAAACTATTTTGTGGTCATGAGAACTCAATTTTCTAAGCTTACTTTTTGCGGACTACCGTTATTTCCTTTGTCATCTTCTTCTTTACTAACCACAGGTTTTGAAGTCCACATGCCAAGCATCATGGCGAATGAAGTCAATATAATTACTTGAATGATCAATGAATCGTTGATTATAGATACTGACATTGCCACTGGAACACTCAGGTACAACAAGATAGTTACCAAACCTCTTGGAGAGATAAACATCAAAGGCAGGAGGTTTATTTTAAAAACCTTTAACACAAGGGCTCTAAGTAGGAATATTCCGGCGGTGATGGAAATGGACCAAATTAGTGTCTCCGAATTGAAAAGTTCATTGGTTTCGATTAGAAATCCGAATACAAGGAAGAAGAGGGTTCTTATCAAAAAGGTGAGTTCCATGGTCAACTCTTTGAATTTTTTAATTTCTTTTTTGAAGCTTTTGGTATGTAATTTTTTAACAACTACGCTTTGTTTCAACTGGTTGAGATTACCAATAAAGAGTCCAAAAAGAAGTATAAAGATAAGAGCAGGTAAATGGTAAAGTTCAGACACTGCAAAAATCAGCACGATCATTAAAATAATCGGGGCAAATTTAACAGGGTGTTTGATACGACTTAGCAAAAAAGCCAGCATTATGGTGGCAAAGAAGGTGACGATTAATATCATGACGATCTCCCCAAAGAAAAGGCCTAGGGTTTTTACATTCATGATCTTCTTTTCAAGTAGAAAATTGAAAAGAAGCACCCCGAAAATATCAGAAACACTACTCTCGTACGTTACAAATTCACGGTTCTCAGTCCTTAAATTTTGAACAGAGGGGATGGCAATGGCACTGCTTATTATGGCAAATGGTATGGCGTTAAGCAAAGCAGTCTTAAATTCTACATCTCCAAAATATTGAATAGCATAGGCAAGACTAAAACTAATAACGACAACAGGAATAATGGCGACTAAAATTGTTTTACCAACAAATGATAATTTAGAAGTATCAAAATCAAGTTCTAGTGCACCCTCTAAAACGATCAATACCAGTCCGATAGTACCTAAAAATGGCAATACTGTGGTAAGGTCCGGAATGTCTAAATCAAAAAAGACTGCTGCTTGGTTTGCTGACCAACCCATTGCAAATAATAAAATCACTGGCGGGATTTTTGTTTTAGCAGAAGTAATGTCAAAAAAGTACGCAAAGAGCATTAAAGCACAAAGTACAATGATAATGGGTAGGGCCATAGATGGTTGGTTTAAGTTTAGGGGGTTTTCGCCTATTTCTGATTAATCAAAACCCTGTATTTCCTCATTAATTTAAAGTATGCCAAATATAAAATTACAATAAAGTCTGTCAAGTTAAAAGTTTAGCTTTTATTAAAGCTTAAATTTTTCTTAATTTAAGACTGTTAATTGACGAATTTATACCACCTTCTTAACCGACTTATGAAACTATTTTTCGCATTTTCCCTTTTTGTTTGTGTATTCTTTCAAGATCCGGTTTATGCCCAAAAGTCGTTGCCATTGGGTTCTCACCCACCTGCGCTTACCTTTGATCATTTCCCCAATAGATCCTTTGCCTTCGTATGGCGAAATTGGAATCTTGTAAGTCCTGAGAAAATGGCTGAGACCATTCAGTGCAAACCTTCTGATATAATTCACCTTGCACAACTTATGGGTTTGGAAGATAAGAAGCTCTTGCCTGAAAAATTCCAAGAACAAATATATATTACTTTGCTTCGTAGAAATTGGCATTTGCTTCCCTATGATCAGTTGCTAACCTTATTGGATATGGATAGTGAAAGATTGGAATTTGCTTTGAAAGAAGATGACTTTCTTTTTCATAAGTTTGGCAACCTCAAACCGGCCAGCCCAAAATTAATTTTTTCCGGTCCGACTGAAGCTGAAATAAAAAAAGCCAATGATATAAAGGAAGTTATTCGCCCTATTCTTGCTAACAATGAAAAGAATCCTTCGGAAGACCTTTTTCAATTTATCGAAAAACTTAAAACTTACGATGAAGAGGAAGTTCTCGTTCCTAGAGATTCACTGAAGGAGGTTCAGCTCCGTTTTATCTATTCTTATTTCGGCATTTTTGGGGATCCTTTAATGGATGAAGAAAACGATCCCTTTCCCAATGGGCTCTTACAAAAATTAGCACAGAAAGGTGTTAATGGGGTATGGATGCATGTGGTACTCAACCAACTTGCCCCAGGAGGAGAGGCTTTTCCGGAGTTTGGAGAAGGTAGCGAAACTCGGCTTAAGAATTTGCGGAAAATAGCGCAAAGAGCTAAAAAGTTTGGCATTGACATTTACTTGTACATGAACGAGCCACGTGCACAACCTTTGGCATTTTTCGAAGAACGTTCAAATATGGCAGGGGTAAAGAAGGATGACTTTATTACCATGTGTACAAGTAATGAGGAGGTGAGGAACTGGATGGAGCAATCACTCACCCATGTTTTTACTGAAGTACCCGAGTTGGGAGGAGTATTTACCATTACTGCTTCAGAAAACCTTACCAATTGTGCCTCCCATGGGGGAAAGGACAAATGCCCCAGATGTAGTGAACGACCTTATGAAGACATTATCGCAGAGGTAAACCGAACGATTGCCAATGGAGTTCATGCTGCAAGACCTGAAGCGAATGTAATTGCTTGGGATTGGGGGTGGAACGGTCATGGGATGGCAAGAGATGTGATAAACAAATTACCGGAAGATGTGTGGTTGATGTCAGTCAGTGAATGGGCCAAACCTATCGAGAGAGGCGGGATTCCCAATACAGTAGGAGAATATTCTATCTCTGCAGTAGGACCAGGGCCTAGGGCAAAATCCCATTGGAGTGGAGCGAAGAAGAATCTACTTAAAACGGTCGCAAAAGTTCAGTTTAACAATACCTGGGAATTGTCCGCAGTTCCTTGGCTACCAGTTATGGATTTGGTAGCTCAGCATGCAGCAAATTTAGCGCAAATGGACATTGATGGGTATATGCTCAGTTGGACGCTCGGGTCCTACCCATCGCCAAATCTTGAAATAGCTAAAAAATTTTCAGATGACCCTGATGCAAGCATAGAAGAAGTGTTGAATTCCCTAGCCTTGGAAAGGTATGGAAGAGCTGCCGTGCCTTATGTACGTAATGCTTGGACTACATTCAGTACTGCTTTTGAAGAATATCCCTATGATATTAGAGTGGTTTATTCTGCACCTCAACAGTATGGCCCATCCAACCTTTTATTTCTGGAACCTACAGGTTATCGTTCTACCATGGTAGGTTTTCCCTATGATGACCTTAAGGGTTGGTCCGGCCCATATCCTCCTGAAATTTTAATATCACAATTTGAAAAAGTGGCTACTAAATGGGAGAAGGGGTTGAAATTTATAAAAGGTGCCATTGAGGTTACTGAAGACGAATCCTATAAAAAGCTATTGGAAGAAGACCTAAACTTAGCGAAGGCGGCTTACCTGCATTTTTTATCTGTTGGGCAGCAGGGTCGTTTTATAATGGCCAGAGACAATTGGCTTGAAAGCCAAAAAACTGATAAAGTGCTTCGGGATCAGGTGAAAGCTATTTTACTGAAAGAAAAGGAAACAGCAATTGACCTGCTTGAAGTAACAAGTAAGGATTCCAGAATAGGTTTTGAGGCCTCTAACCAATATTATTATGTGCCACAGGATTTGCTAGAGAAAGTAATCAACTGTCAATTTTTGATCAATGAACTTGATAAATAGCTTCAATCGCTAAAGAAATAGGAACCATGGATTTTAGCCATGGTTCCTGTCCTACCAATTTTTAACCCATTCACTTACTTATTATTGGGCTAAGAAATTAAGCTTTATTTTTTTCTCGCTATTCAATGACAAGATTCTTGTTTCTGGGATATTTGACCTCATATTTCAATTCCAGTAACTTGGTATCCGAAGGTGCCAACTTAAACTCCCACTTAATCTCACCAGTTTTAACGTCATGTTTTCCTCCAGAAAGGCTTTGTACTTCTACCTCTATTTCTTCCAAAGTAGAAACAGGCACCTGGTCCAAAACTACCATGGAAACGGGTTGGCTTTTATTGTTTTTAATAGTGGTTTTCCACAATCTGCTTGCCGTCTTTTTATTGCCTAAAAAAGATTTTTCTGTGAAATCACTTTCTTTCTCCCTTTCTATTGTGACCATTTTATCTCTACCCAGTGAGATTTCCAAGGTGTCAGTAGCATAGCGCACATCCAGCAGACTTTTACCTACGAAGGTTTGTTCAAAAAACACATTGGCCTCTCCTTCCAAAAGTTGGTATTGCTCCCAGTTCGTAATCCCAGCAATCAGGTAAGCCGTGTTACTGACTTTGGGAACAGCAAAATATTGGTAGAAAGCAGGCAATTCATAGGTTACCATATCCACAGTATAATTTTTACTGTCTGATTGAATGGAATAAGGGGTATTGATTTCAAAATTAATGGACGTTTGGTTTTCCACCTGAGCCATCGGTAAAGGTTGACTTTGCAATTCCTGTGCATCATCAACGTCAAAATTAGCCTCAATTCCTTCAGATTTACCTTTCAAACGTTTACTAATTCCATAACCGGTTACCACTATCTCATCTAATGCAACCTGATCTTCTTTCATAACCACATTCATAACCTCAGCTCTAATTGGTCGGGATTGAGAAACATATCCAATGTAAGAATAGGTCAATTGGCTGGCATTGTTTGGCAAGGCGATGCTGTAATTACCGTCAAAATCTGAAACGGTTCCAATAGTGGTTCCTGACACATTAATGTTTACCCCGGGAAGCCCTATACCTTCAGCATCCATCACCTTCCCTGTCACAGCACCTGTTGTTTGCGAATAACGTGGTGGGGCTGTATTGTAATTAAGTAGATAAGGTCGTAATTCCGGTGCAACACCTGAAACGCTTGGCTCTGCTGAGGAAAAAGTAAGTTTAATATTGTCCCAATCTACCTTGGTGTCTTGTCGGACATTCGCTTTGTAGTGCAAGCTAACTGGGCTATTGATGTCTTTGGCACGGATGTCATAAGAAGGAAACCAGCCAGCATTGTCAACAAGGTAGGACAACTCGAAAGAATAACTACCGGGCACTTTAGCAGCTACTCTTACCAAGACCTCTCCTGTAGCAAACTCTTTTTCACCAGCCAGAGAATTGATTTGATTCTGAAGGTTGTTTTTCTCTTCAAGTAATTTCTTAATCGTACTGTTCCTTTCGATAGTTTGCAGTTTTAAGGCAGTGAGTTGATTGCCATAATATTCAGCAGCCTGTTTGAGAGTGGCCACATTTAGGGTTTCGTTTTTACCTCCTATCAATCGGTTGGTTTGGAGAAAAGTGATCTCCTCTTGGGCGATGGACAAAAAAGTGTTTTCCAATTCGATCTTTTCATTGATTTGTTCAAGGTCTTTGTCCAGCTTAAGAAGCTCCTCAGACCTTACCGATTTATCCAGAAAGTTTTGCTGGTGATTAATGCCCAAGACAGTCAACTCATCTCCAGCTTTTAGCTGTATGCTTTTGGGAGCTATAAAAGGGGAGAGGTTGGTAAATTTGACAATGGATTCCCCTTTAGTCAATTGGACTGTTTCCTTTCGTAGCACCTGTGCACCTTTTAGAAAGACGGTGGCTTCTACCACCTTGGATTTGACTTCTTTTTCAGGTATTTCCTGAGCGAAAGATTGATTATAAACCAGGAAGAACAAAAGGATGGACAAAGCTTTCATAAATATTGGATTGAATTGTTTTTATACAAATAGGATAAGTGAGCTTCTAAAAAAATGGTTTGTTGCGATGTTTTGCAAAAGAAAACACATTGCTTTTCGCTACTTACTTTTCCTATACGAGGCAGATACAATAAAAGTCACAAATCAGGCCAAAAATCTTAAAGCGGAAAAATGTAATGAAAGTAAATTCAAAATGGATTAAATTAAATGGTAAAGACTAATTTTAAATTAATAGAGCTATATAAAATTTTACCCTAAAATAAATGTCTAGACACTAGCATCTTTTACCTTTTCTTAACTATTTTGAATGAATAAATCAATTCAGTAAATCGCTGGGAATTGTAGAAAAAGAATTGGTTCACAACAGGTTATTCGCCTCAATTACCACTAATAAGTAAACCATGGGAAAGGAAAAATATTCAATCGGCTTTATTTTCATTATGCTATGCCTTTGTCCGTTAATGGCAAAGGCTCAGGAAGATAAAGCGGTCCGCCAGGAATACTTGAGGGAGTTGATCCTATTGCAGGAAAAACCTTCCAGCCATGATAGCTTTGTTAGTTTACATGACCTTACCTGGGAAGATTGGATAGAAAGAACTGGAGAATTACCCCCT
>TARA_R110000737_G_scaffold130554_2_pt1 | contig 11256 bp, 7 predicted proteins | sample TARA_R110000737 | Tara Oceans TARA_R110000737 (sample SAMEA4398027) | marine metagenome | biome: Polar Biome; feature: [SRF] surface water layer (ENVO:00010504); material: water (ENVO:00002006), including particulate matter (ENVO:01000060) such as... | depth 5 m
CACAAGGTTATGCAAATCAAAGATGATATTCTTGGCTTCTTGTGAGGTTCTTTCGCATTGATTGCGGTTGCCATTAACCCAACATTCCATTTGTCGAGCAGGCGTTAATGAAGCGGGTACTACATGCTCCCAATCGAGGACAGTAATAGCATTTTTATACTTTGCCTGAGAGCCGTCATACCCGCAGGATTCAGTATCGACAACACCGCCGCTAGTACCTTTAGACTCGTAAGGACAACTGCAATATTTGGTGAATGAGTGATCAAAGTACACTTTATCCCTCGCAGCCTGCTTGGTCTTAGTCCATGAGCTAGGTACATTATGAGCATTTGCCGAGTTAATTAATAAAGTTATTACCAATATAAGAAAATAGAATAATTTCAATGTTCATGCCTCGGGGCTAGTAGTTTGAACACTATTGCAGAAACGAAAAATGTTTACTACTTTTTATGTATGGAGTCTAAATAAATGGAATTATCATGACTAATCATACCGAGGTTAAAAAACAACAGCTCCCTCCTAGCATATTAATAAAAACTTGGTGCACTCTAGCTAGAGATGAAGACGAGCAAGTAAGGACGCACGCAATGAAAATGCTTTTAGACACTTTCGGTGACTTGGAGTCAATAGTTGAGTTTGTTAAGAGCAATAATATTAAAGTTTAATATCGCGTCAAGCCGCTTTTATTTTGGCCTTTCATTCTTTGCAAGACAAAAATGAGTCATAGAAATGCGATGGCTTGAATACAAACCCGTGGTCAAACTCAGTTGACCACAACACTCCAACCTCAGTATAGTTATTAGCCTCTATAAGGAGCGCGTTATTTTAGCGAGATATTTTTTTTCACCATCGCGTGACCTATACCGTTACTTTTCTAGGACTTTGATATTTGAGCAACCTTTCTCACTAAGATAAAGCTTTGTAAACGGTTGTGCGTGAACAACCCAACGTCTCAGCTATTTGCATCTTGTTGACGCCCTGTGATGATAATTCTTTGATTTTATCCCGTACTTCCTCATTCACTGGCTTACCTTTATATTTGCCGTTTTTTTTCGCGATTGCTATACCCTCACGCTGTCTCTCTAACATCATTGAACGTTCGAATTGATAGATACCTCCTAAAACAGTAAGCATCAGTTGTTCTGTTGGGTTGGTATCATCCCCAGTGAACTTCAGAGACTCTTTGTGAAACATTAGCTGAACCCCTTTACCGGTAAATTCTTTAACCAGATTAAGTAAGTCCTCTGTGTTGCGTGCCATTCGACTAATATCATGAACATGAACAACATCACCTTTTCTAGCATATTTAATCAATTCGGTTAACTTTGGTCTTTTCGTATCTTTACCGCTGCACTTATCAGTAAAAGATTCGTCTAACTTCACATTCGCCAACTGACGTTCAGTATTTTGATCGACAGTTGACACTCTGATATATCCAATCTGTTTTCCGCTCATCTATTCTCACCATGCGTTCATTTTAAATCTAAGAGGTTAAGAGCATACGTGTACACTTAACTAAATACAACTATAAATGAACACCTTTCATTGGATTTATGGACGTACACTTTGACTATGATTAAAATGAACAGTCAGTATGAGTAACTTTTAGTCGCTCATGCTTAATCTAACTCTCTTGAAATTTGACTTGGCACAATCATACCGTTGATTCGGGCAGAAGTAAGCCTATTGTGGACGTTGGAGTCCTTAGACTTAAATATCACTTTGTGTGCTAGTTGACATAACGAGTTGAAGAACTCAATGTCTTCTAGAGCTTATTTCTGACGTTAGCTATTAGGTTGTTCTTTAGGTCAACTGATAGTCATAAGCGGAAGTAGAGAAATCACCAACACCTTTCAGATCATGCCACATTCGAGACATTAGAACTTGAGAATTGTCACCAAAATTTTTTGTATGTTTTGATCTACAGCGGACATGATTGAACAACCACATTATGCTAGCAGTTTCCTGATAGCGGACGTTCACAATGGATGAAAGCATCTGCGTCTTGATGATTACTTTTTGCCAATAAGCCGTTAAACCTGAATGCGATTTATCGTGGCTGTCCATATTTATTTTCAATAATGCTAAGTTGAGCCTACGAAACTATAACGCTCAAGTGGGTGAAGCTTTATCTGGCGTGAAGGTCATGAACAAAGTCATAGGGCAAGGTATGCCTATTCGTCGGGCGGTGAACTATACCTGTGATCATTGAAGACACTTGATTTTATCTTCAATGAGGATCATGCTACTCATGATGAAAATGATACTGACTAACCACCAAAAGCAAGCACTCAAATTTCAACACGATAAAACACGTGATGGTCGAGTGCGTGACCGCATAAAGTCAGTTATCCATGCAAGTAATGGCTGGAGCGCTGAAGAAATCGCTGATGCACTACTCATTCACGAAACAACCGTTCGACAACACATCAAAGATTATCTTCACTCAAAGAAATTAAAGCCTGAAAATGGTGGCTCAAAAAGTCAATTATCAACAGACCAAACACAACAACTTGTTGAGCATTTGGCTCAAGTGACTTATTTTCATACGCATCAGATTTGCAGTTACATCAAGCAAACTTACGACATTGTTTATTCGGTGCCAGGGTTGAATAAATGGCTACATAAAAACGGATTTAGTTATAAACAACCCAAAGGAGTACCTCATAAGTTTGATACCGAAAAACAAGATGCCTTTATTACCAAATATGAAGAGGTCAAAGCCGAGCTAACGGGTGACGATGTCTTATTATTTATGGACGCCGTTCATCCAACACAAGCCACTAAAATTAGTTGTGGATGGATACAAACAGGTGTTGATAAAACAATTGAAACCACCGGAAGTTGAACCCGATTAAATATTGTTGGTGCAGTTAGGTTAGGTCACCTATCAGATACAATCACAGCTCAATATAAAACGGTAAATGGCGATTCAATTATGAATTTCTTCGAGCAAACTAAAGCATTTTATGCGGATAAGAAAACAATTAATTTAGTCTTGGATGGTGCTGGCTATCACCGCTCTCAAGTGGTTAAAGATAAAGCGAAGGAATTGGGTATAATTCTCCATTATTTACCGCCTTATAGCCCCAATCTGAACCCGATAGAGCGGCTTTGGAAAGTCATGAATGAGAAAGTTAGAAATAACCGCTATTTTGCTACGGCAAAAGAATTCAGACGAAATATAGATAATTTTTTTAATGTTACCTTGCCAAATATTGGTGCTAATTTAAATGGTAGGATCAATGACAATTTTCAGCGGTTCAGCCAAGTATCTTCAAGTTAATTGGGTATAGTACCGGAAAACGAGATGGGGATTGGCTTGCCCAAGACTGATTTGATCAACAAGGCCATTTTGAGATACTAACATTTACCAAGGCTCTTTTCGGTTTCAACCACTTGAAAATAAATTATTGATCATCTATATATTATCTATATATGGTGACTGAGCTTTCTAAGTGTCGCAAAAATAGCTTAACTCAAAATCAATCACCTTTAGAGTAACTAGGACATTAATGTAAGGATATAAATGTTGCGCAACAATGACTCGAAATCTACTGTGAGCATAAAGCATCAGACTAGTGCCGCTAGTTGGAACTGCTATGAGTAAAAATGCTGCTAGTCAGGAGAGGGTTACTTATTTGACATACTTAACGTATGCATTGAATAGGCTACCTTGCCTCGCTTGGCTGTTGTTTTACGCCTGTTCGGTAACGGCATGGCATTGGCTTACATACTCTTTTTACGAGCAGGCGTCCTATCGGATCGGTGGGGCTGTTCTGTTGGTTGCACTTATTTACCTCACGCAAAGAACCTTCAGCGTACTCCACTTAGCTATCATGTTATGCGGCATTTTTGTGTCCAATTATTTTATAGAAAGTGCGCTACTGGGTTTTGAGCCTCTGGTATCGGCCATTTCTAGTGTTACCTTAATTTTTCAAGCTTGTCTTGGCTGGGTTTTGTTGAGGCTATTTGCGCCTGACGCCCAGTTTCCCAACACTCTCAGCAAAGCGCTACATTTTCTTCTTTTGGCCATAACACTGCCTGTGTTGGCGTCATCAATAATGCAGCCACTGCTGGAGGGCTTAGCGTCGCCATTACCCTTTACTTTCGATGGTGTTGCCCAGACATTTTTATATTGGTTTGCGTTACGATTTACCGCTATGGTCATCATCGCTCCCCTGATGCTTTGGTGGCATGACCAACCGCGTCCATCCTTGCCCAGTTCGGTTGATATTTCCTCCTCTTTTATCTGGATTTTGTTAACCGGAATAGTGCTGGCTGTCATTGTTTTTTCCCTCGCTAATCCCGCCGGGCGAGCACTAGCGACCTACAGTTCCTTGCTGATCCCTTTTACTTTATTTGTCGCCATTCGTTTGCCTTTGGTACAAAGTCTATTGGTAGTTTTATGCGTAAGTCTGGTATCTTTTTTGGCAGATTCTCGTCATGCAGGCGAAGCACAACAAGTTCTCAATAGCCTGATTTTCTTGTCTGTATTTATCAGTATCAACGGCCTGATAGCATGGCTTGTCGGGGTTATGTTACGTGACCGTGAGCAGTTATTGGCCCAGGAGATCTCATTGCGCCATCTGCATGAGATGTTGAGTCGTTTTAATCAATTACTCATCAAGCAGCCCTTAGATAAACAGCAACTATTTGAATCAGCTTGTCGTATTATTCTCGACGAAACCAAATTTGATCAGGTTTCTATCCTTTATTTTGGCAGTCCCGTATCCAACGAAGACAATTTGAACTGTACCTTGGCCCGAAGCGCAGGTGAAGTCATCACCATTGACGCCAATTCAGACCAAGATTGCGAGCTGGTACAAAGGGTATTGGCGAGTGAAGACTGTGAGTTATCTCCAGCAGGCAGTCACAGCGAATTGACATCTTTTGCCAATGGCGCTGTGGCGGCGTTTCCGATAAAGCAAGGGTTGCACTGTGTGGGCTGTTTACTGATATTTTCTAAAACCGACTACATCTTCTCTACCGAAATGTTGCACCTGTTTCAGGAATTGGCCGATGATACCGGTTTCGCAATCACCATGCATGGCACTCAAAAGCGGCTGAAACAAACAACCGAAGTCTTTGACTACAGTAGTGATGCGATCATTATTTCCGATGAAAAAGGCACTATTTTAGATGTCAATCCGGCATTTTCGACTATTACAGGCTACAGTCGTGAAGAGGCTATTGGTCAAAACCCGAGGATGCTGAAGTCTGGAAAACAGGATGAAAAATTTTATCAAAGCCTGTTTCAGCAGTTGCTAAGCCAAGGTGTGTGGAGCGGGGAATTTTGGAACAGAAGAAAAAGTGGTGAACTCTATTTGCAGCGCGGCAACCTCACTACTGTTTTGGATGCTGATAACAAGGTTCGGCACATCATCTCAATCATGGAAGATGTCACCCAACAACAGCAAAACGAGACAACCATTTTGCATTTGGTCAATTATGATCAATTGACCGGTTTACCTAATCGTATGCTACTCAAGGAGCATTTTTTACGGGCATCGGCAGAGACTCACCGCTCTGGGAACTCTTGGGCCTTGCTATTCATGGACCTGGATAAATTTAAAGAAATAAATGACGCCTTTGGTCATGGCTATGGTGATGAACTGCTCCAGCAGGTTGCTGAACGATTAAGGGTGCATATTCGTGAAACTGATCTGTTTTGCCGTTTCGGTGGGGATGAGTTTATCATTCTGACCCAGGGTAACGCTGAGGAAGCTAGCCAAATGGCGCAGCGGATTATTCAGGAAGTAAAAAAGAAATTTTTGATAAAGGAGTTAGATGTTCATATTGGCGCAAGCACAGGTATTGCCATGTTTCCCCAGGACGGTAGCAACCTAGATGAGTTAATTCAAGCCGCCGACACGGCAATGTATGAAGCAAAGGCCCTTGGCGGCAACCAATCGGTATTTTTTAATCAATCGATGCAACAGGAAGTGCAAGAACAGATGGCTATGAGGGGCAAGCTAGGCAAGGCCATTAGTAACAACGAACTGAGCTTGTATTTTCAGCCCAAAGTGACATTTTCCAATGGAGTGGTGCAGTTAGTTGGCTATGAGGCGCTTATCCGTTGGTCCCAGCCAGATGGCCGCATGATCTCACCTGCAAGCTTTATTCCTTTAGCTGAAAAAATTGGCCTTATTGCTGATATCGATCAATGGGTACTCAAGAATACGATTGCAAAATTAAGTTCATGGCGATTACTGTATCCGGGGCGTGTATTACCCATAGCAGTCAATGTGTCTGCATCCTTATTTGCCGCACCACAATTTGTGCCTATGCTGACACAGACACTCAATTCTTTTGGTTTACCAGCTGAGTTATTGGAATTGGAGATCACCGAACATGTGGCTATGTTGGACGTGGAATACACCCTCGATACGCTTAATGCCATAAAAAAAATGGGCATTGGGCTGTCAATTGATGATTTCGGCACAGGTTACTCGAATTTGGCCTATTTAAGATTATATCCAGTTGACGTGCTGAAAATTGATATCGCCTTTGTTAAAAATGTACATCTGGATGAAAAAAAACAAAGTCTTGTTAGAGCTATTATCAGTATGGCTCAGGCCCTTGGCATGAAAACGATTGCTGAAGGAGTTGAGTGCCAAGAAGAGCTTGATTTCTTAGTAAAGGAGCATTGTGACCAGTATCAGGGTTTCTTTTTTGGTAAGCCCGAACCCGAGGGGAACTTGGTATTTCAAAAAGAAATAAACAACATACCAATTCACTTGGCTCAGTGAGAATGTACTGGCGTGTGGATTATTACTAATATTAACAGACTGTTAGGTGTTTTCTTGTCCCATTTGTCTGCGATAGAACCGATAACAGAACTCACGAAGGTATTCTTGCAGGTACTTTCCCGAGACACCATGAAATGTGCCAAGCAAAAATGCCTTCAAGTTACCTATGGCAATGTGGACCCAAGGGAGCCTGTAATCATTTCTGGGGAAGCATGTTGATTACGTATCAATCTATAAATTCATGGCCATGGCATGCTCTTGCGATAGATTTTCCGCTCCTCCCTGCCATATTGGCACAGGTGTTAACTAATCCTCAGTTCTGCGAGAACCACCTAAATTAGCGTGTTTAAAGTGATCTTTTTCCCATTAATCAGGGTTGAATATTGATATAGCATTTACGCTAATTGATCTGGTCATGGTTCTCCAAAAAATTTCAATATTTGTGTAGAATAGTCAGAACTGCAATAGGCTCAAAATTAACATTTAGTTATGGAAGTTCAACGGCAGCTTTGAGCTCAGCCTGTGTAAAAACTCCTTGCGACAGCTTTATTTTTCACGCTACGTAAACGAATATGTACCTTGGAACAAAACTCACTCTAGAATTTAATCTCCGGCCCATTTCTTAGCTGGTATTGGCTAATAATATCAACTCAAATTAGTTTTCACACATAGATGTGCATACTGCAGTCATAGATATTGTTTTCATTCTATAACTGTATTTTGCTTTTTTGGTCATAAAATCAGTCTCAAAATTGATTTTTGGAGCGTCCGCTAAGCCGAAGATTTTAAAGTTAGCTGTCGAGCTGCTTAGGTCAACTAACGGGTGTACAGTTGACATCAACAAGCAATAAAAATTTCAAATCCTTACTTCTTCTTTGCGCACAAAGAAGAAGTTAGCTACTCGCTACCCCTAAGTTCTTCTCCAAGCTCGTTATGCCGTTGACTGTTGTTCTAACAATAAGCTGTTCATGCATTAGCACGGAAATTAGGTGGCCAAATTATCTATGCCACTACAGAGAAAAGATACTGGCTAGAATACAAACCAGTGGTCAAATTTAGTTGACCACTACACACCCTCCTAAAACGCACCTTAAGCTAATATACAAAGGGATAAACACAAAAAGGTAGTTGGGTAGCAATTTTCAATTTTGTGATCTGTAATCGCTCCTGAGATCATCACACGACATATTTATTGTAATTAGATATCTAACCAATTTGGCAAACGTGTTTTCTCAATCTCCAGCATAAAAAAGCAATATCCGTGATGGGTTATTATTTACCAATTCGAGATTCGACAAGTAATTTTGTCTTCTTTTTTAACGACTGGCTAACATAGTGATTTTTTTTGCTTCCATCAAAAACCCTTTGGGTTAACTGCTTTGATAGATAGTCAGCAAGCCCGACATTAATTTCTATACCTTTTTTTGCGATATAAACAACCCCTCTCGCTTCCTCCTCAGGTGTTGCTCTTCTCCATTTTGTATGGGGATTTCTATCTGCTAATACACCAATAAATGTTTTCTCGTGCTCAGAGCTTTTTAAAATTTTCGGATAATACTTAAATAAAATTTTTACCGCTGATGATGCGATGTCGCCTTTCTTGTCTATTAACACTTCTTTTCGCTTTCTCAAGGCCTCATTTAACGACTCTTTATCGCTTTTATTCATCAATGTAACCACATGCACATGTAATCCGCCCAAAGGCTTTTCAGCGCTTCTAGCGTTACCAAATTCAAACACTATAAAAAAATCTTTAATATCGTACTTCGCAAACCGTTTTTTTAAAGTGTCGCTGTAAGAACCTACAGGGTCATCATAGTTCGATAACTTCTCTGCAAACTCAGGAGAAAAATAAATTGTTATAAAGCCAAGTTCTAACTCATCAGTTTCTGAAGCTTCATACAGCATAGATACTAAGCTAGCCCTTAAACGGTAGTTGATATAGAGGTTTCGTCTATTGCAAAGTGTAATAGTCTTTGAAATATCTCTTATGCGCTTTAAAGGCTTTAAATTAGCCTTTTTATAGACGTTATAGTATGTATTGAACTCAGGTACTAGGAGGTCATCTGAAAACGTATTAGCTTCGACTTCCGAAAGCCCCTTCCCCTTTGGCGTAAGTGTTCTTTTCATTATTATTTTATATCTTTATTTTTTCTGAAAATTTACAATTATGGATTGGTAGTTGAGGTTATTCAGGTGTCTCGGAATATTCAAGTAATGTTTACGAAATATACAATTTAATAGAGGGTGAGTATTTTTGGATTATAATTAGCAGTGATACTAATTAAGCCTTTGTAAATTTAGGATAGTGGTTGTCTGCGCCATTATTTAAAATATTTAGCGTGATGCTTTCCCCTCCCTTTAAAAAAGACTATAAAAGCTAGTAACATCATTAGGATTGCCGGTGGTTCATTAACACTAACGACACTTTGTTCTCGCACGAGGAAAGTAGATTTATTCTGACCTGCGTATGCACTACCAACAGCATTACCATAACTATCACTACCAACATATCGAGCTAGACTGGATACTAATTCTTGATCTCTAAAATTGAACTGAACCCCAGCACTCCATGCGATTGTACTACTCTCGCTGTTGAAGTAACCTGTAGAGCGAATTAACCATACTTCTGACTGATTAAACCCCATAACTAGGGTTGTCGTAAAAAATTGCTTAGCGAGCTCCCCAGTGGCTCCATTGTATATTTCACCACGCTCAGGATAATCATATTTGGTATTGGTACTTTGGGAGAAAAAAATATCTTCCCATAAAAATAGCACTTCATCGTGATTCGCAACTCTCCAACCTTCGTAAATCCCCCCAGTGTTTGTTAATTTCTTTGCATCTGTAAACGTCAGGTTGTTTGTCTGCCCAAAATCTAACCACTGTAAATTATAACCCTCGATGTCCAAACTAAACGCCAATGAGTCATTTTTTGTAAATACGTCTGACTCAATTAGCCCTGCGTATGTATGTGAAGATAAAAAAAAAGGGGTTGATAATGAAAGTTTTAACAGCGAAGTGAATTGCATGACAGCCGAATCCTTTTGGCAAAAACATATTGAGATTTTCATGAATATATTTCACATCAACATAAAAATCAACCACTTGCTTAAGAAGCAACCAACATAATCAGTTATAGTAAGTAAACGATGACTTACTATAACCCACTGTATTATAACACATTACCAAGTATTGCAACTAGCCTCCCTCCTCATGCTAACGTCAATTTTTTTTAAAGTATGAGAAAATAACATTGAAGCAAAAATCATTCAAACAGGAGTGCAAAGAAAGAGGTATCTACGGCAAAGATTATTACCGCGCATTAAAACGACGACAGGCAGGGCATCCGATTGAGACTGTAATGGATAATCAATATATCCGCCACAAAGTAGAGGTAAACCCTACAGAAGTGAACGGAAAATTATACGCTAATCACGCTGAAATTGGGCGTGCATATAAACCTGTGGCGAGTATGACAACGGTTATACGCAAGGTTATAAAAGAGGGATGGACTTGGGAAGCAGCCTTGTCTTACATACCTAACCCTGGGTATGCAAAAGGTATCATATACTTGATCACAAATAGAGTAACCAAAAAGCAATATATTGGTCAAACGATACAAACGATGGAGCGACGGTGGATAGGTCACTGCGAAGATGCGTTTTATCGCGAGTCAAGCTTGCCCCTGCATGCCGCAATCCTAAATGATGGGAAAGATAGTTTTACTATCGAAGAAATTGACCACGGCACCGCACTAATAGATTTATGCGACAAAGAGACGTTATGGATAAAAAAATTGAACACTTTAGCCCCTAACGGATATAACACACAAATCAAGGGTACAAGTGGCGGTTCAAACGGAAAAACGACTAAAATCGGTGAGTTAACGTTTGCGACTAAAAATGAAGCCGCGAAGTATTTATCAAGCGAAAAAGGTATAAGCTTAGACGCTGCCAAAAAACGGATTGACGTAAATAGAATACACGTTAGGTCTTTCAAAGTCGGAGTAAATGTTAGTCAAATTTATAGTCGTCATTACAAAATATGGGACAATATCAAAAGTAAGTGCCTTAGACCCAACTCAAAGACTTATGACCCTAGTATCGACCTATATGCGCCTTGGACGGACTTCTTTAAATTTATGAATGATATTGGCCCATGCCCTGACCCAAGCTGGGTATTTACCCGAACAAATAAAAATACAGGCTTTTTTCCTGACAACTGCAAATGGGTCACACGCTCAGAGGCTTCTAAATTAGCAAATAAGCGTTAAGAGACAAATTGGGTTCAACTCCCTACCAGGGAATCAAACCGCCGTCTGACAACTTAAAACAAAGCCTAACACTCAATTAGTGGTACGAAGAAGTGGTACAAAGTGCTTGTTGAGCAAGTATTGATAAACGAAGAAGCCTTGCTATACTGAGGCTTCAAAGCAACTAAAGATACATGGTGGGGATTCCCCCCCGCTCCACCAAATAAAGCCCTTTTTGATCCATTAGTT
>TARA_R110000737_G_scaffold353499_1_pt1 | contig 11248 bp, 8 predicted proteins | sample TARA_R110000737 | Tara Oceans TARA_R110000737 (sample SAMEA4398027) | marine metagenome | biome: Polar Biome; feature: [SRF] surface water layer (ENVO:00010504); material: water (ENVO:00002006), including particulate matter (ENVO:01000060) such as... | depth 5 m
TAAAACATTAATTTTTCACTTTTTCTCTCTAGCATCTTTTCTTTTAGAATATAGATAGAAGCTTTCTACCTTATTTCTAGCCCAAGGAGTTCTTCGAAGGAATTTTAAGCTGGAATTTACGGAAGGATTACTAACGAAACAATTGATTTTAACCTGTTCGCCCAATTCTTCCCAACCGTATTTTTCAACGAGATAAGATAAAATATCGGCTAATTTTACGCCGTGCAATGGGTTATTTAGTTGTTCTTCCATTTTGTAAAGTTACAAGTTAAAAAGTTACGAGTTGCAAGTTCTGGTTGACAATTGATCATAGAAAGTAACTCGAACTTGAAACTTATTTCAGTTGTCCTGCGATGAATCCTGTTGTCCATGCGCCTTGGAAATTGTAACCGCCAGTTATTGCATCTATGTCCATAACTTCTCCAGCGAAATAGAGGTTTTTAACTTTTCTACTTTCCATTGAACTCATATTCACATCTTCCAAACTTACACCGCCGCAGGTTACGAATTCTTCTTTAAAGGTTGTTTTTCCTTTTACTTCGTATGTGTCGTTAGTCAGAACTTCAATTAGTTTATTGAATCCTTTTTTACCCAATTCCTCCCAACGTTTCGTGTGCGCTTGTCCAGCTCTATCTAACAAATGAAGCCACAAACGCTCTTTAATTCCGTAGGGTTTAAAATTAGGGAGTAGCTTATTTGGGTGAAATTTTACAATTTCTTCTATTTCTGCGACTACTTTGTCCAATTTAGTTTCATTCGTCCAGTTGACCAATAATTTGAAATCGTAATTTCTTTCACTTAAAACTCTTGCTCCTAAAGAAGATAGTTTTAAAATTGCTGGACCACTCATGCCCCAATGCGTAATCAAAAGAGGCCCATTGCCTTTCAGTTTCGTTCCTTGAATCGTTGTAATAACTTCTTCTTTTACAATTCCCATCAACTCTTTCACTTTCTCATTTGGCATATTGAATGTGAAAAGAGAAGGTACGCAATCTTCAATAGTATGATCTAAATCTTTGAGCCAATCCAATCCGCTAGTTTTTGGTGAACCGCCTGTCGCTATAATTACCTTTTGAAAAAAATCTGTTGCTTCTTTAAACTTTAATTCGATACCGTTTTCTTTTGGCATTATTGATTCTACCCCTTTCCCGGTAATAATTTCGATTTTATTTCGGCGACATTCATTCATCAAGCAATCAATTACACTTTGTGAATTTTGTGAAACTGGGAAATAGCAACCGTCATCTTGAAGTGTAAGTGGCACATTTCTATCTTCAAACCATTTTACAGTATCGGTTGTATTGAATTCTTTAAACGCCCATTTCAATTTCTTCCCTCCACGCGGATATGCCTTTATTAATTCTTCAATATCAGAACAACCATTGGTGACATTGCAGCGACCACCTCCAGAAACTTTAACCTTTGCAAGTACTTTTTGGGATTTCTCGAATATGCTAACTTCAGCTTCGGGATGATGCTCTTTAACAGATAACGCAGCAAAAAAACCTGCAGCACCACCGCCTATGATGGCTATTTTATTTAGGGGATTGTTCACGGGGCAAATATAGGTTTTTAACCGCGGAGAAAATGAGAGTTTCGCAAAGAACGCGGAGAAAAAATTGATGATTCATGACTAATCTCCTTTTGCGACCTCTGCGAATTCTCCGCGACCTTTGCGGTTAAACCATTACACTACCCAACCATCGTTCCATCTCTTCTCGAGAAACACCTTTTCGATCTGCCAAATCATGAACTTGATCTAAATTGATTTTTCCTAAACCGAAATATTTCGATTGAGGGTGACCAAAATACCAGCCTGAAACAGCAGCAGTCGGATACATTGCTAAACTATCGGTTAACTCAACTCCCGTAAAGTTCTTAGCATCTAAAATTTCAAACAAACCAATTTTCTCTGTGTGATCTGGACAAGCAGGATAACCTGGCGCTGGTCGAATTCCTCGGTATTTTTCCGAAATTAAATCATCATTTGATAATTTTTCAGATTCATATCCCCAGAATTCTTGTCGAACTCGTTCATGCATTCTTTCAGCAAATGCTTCGGCTAGTCTATCGGCTAAGGCTTTTAATAAAATTGAATTGTAATCGTCGTGATCAGCTTCAAATTTGGCTACATGTTCTTCAATTCCTAATCCAGTTGTAACAACAAAACCCCCGAGATAATCTTTTAAACCACTTGATTTTGGAGCAATAAAATCTGCTAAGGCTATATTTGGAGCAATAGCAGTTTTTTTGCCTTGCTGACGTAATGATCTTTGTAAATGAAGAATTTCTGTTCGTGTTTCGTCTTTGTATATTTCGATATCATCTCCAACTGAGTTGGCAGGGAATAATCCAATTACTGCTTTTGCCTCCAACCATTTTTCTGATATGATTTTGTCCAACATGAGATTAGCATCAGCAAATAATTTTGTGGCTGCTTCTCCAACAATCTCATCAGTCAGTATTTTGGGATATCGGCCATGTAATTCCCAAGTTTGGAAAAATGGAGTCCAATCAATATATTTTCGTAATTCCTCGAGGTCATAATCCACAAAAGATTGAACGCCTAATTCTTTTGGGACAGATAAATCTTCCCCCTTAAATTCAATTTTCAAGGCATTTTCTCGAGCTTGTTCAATCGTTAATATTTGTTTTGCTCCTCGATGTTTTTCATGGTGATCGCGAACTCTGTTATATTCCTCTTTTAAAGCTTCTACAAATCCTTCCTTCTTCTGTCCCAACAAACTTTCTACTACAGTTACAGATCGCGAAGCATCCAATACATGAACTGTTTGACCCAAAGTATAATTTTTATCAATCTTGACCGCGGTATGAACTTTAGAGGTTGTTGCGCCACCTATCATTAAAGGAATGGACATATTGGCTCTTTCCATTTCCTTTGCCATGTGAACCATTTCATCGAGAGACGGAGTTATTAAACCACTTAAACCAATTACATCAACATTTTCTTCTATAGCTTTCTCTATGATTTTATTTGCAGGAACCATAACGCCCATATCAATGACTTCATAATTATTACAAGAAAGTACGACGCCAACGATGTTTTTACCGATATCATGAACATCACCTTTTACCGTCGCCATTAAAATTCTTCCCGAGAATTCTCTTTTTCCATCTTTCTCAGCTTCAATGAAAGGCAGTAAATAAGCCACGGCTTTTTTCATTACTCTGGCGGACTTCACAACTTGAGGAAGGAACATTTTTCCAGAACCAAATAAATCTCCAACGACATTCATACCATCCATCAACGGACCTTCAATTACTTCTATTGGTCGATTGAAAAGCTTTCTGCACTCTTCAACATCTTCGTCAATAAATTCAACAATTCCTTTAACCAAAGCATGCGTTAAGCGACTTTTCACATCGACTTCTCGCCAAGACAGATCGACTTCTCTTTTCTTGCCATCGCCTTTTACGGTTTCTGCATATTCGAGCAAGCGCTCTGTTGCATCATCTCGTCGATTTAAAAGAACATCTTCCACATATTCCAAAAGCGTTTTGTTTATATCATCGTAAACTTCCAACATAGTTGGGTTAACGATTCCCATGTCCATTCCATGTTGAATGGCATGATACAAAAATGCCGCATGCATAGCTTCACGAACAGAATTATTTCCGCGAAATGAGAATGAGACATTTGAAACTCCTCCACTGACATGTGCTCCTGGCAAATTTTCTCTTATCCATTTTGTTGCCTTGAAGAAATCGAGAGCATTGTTATTGTGCTCCTCCATGCCCGTTGCAACAGGAAATATATTTGGATCGAAAATAATATCGCTAGGATTGAATTTAACTTCATCTACCAGAATTCGGTAAGAACGTTCGCAAATTTGAATTCGTCTTTCAAATGAATCAGCTTGACCGTCTTCATCAAAAGCCATTACGATAACCGCAGCGCCGTATTTACGAACTAATTTTGCTTGATGAACGAACTGCTCCTTTCCTTCTTTCAAAGAAATAGAATTAACAACTCCTTTACCCTGAACACATTTCAATCCGGCTTCAATAATTTCCCATTTGGAACTATCGATCATAATCGGAACGCGAGCAATATCTGGTTCGGCAGCGATAAGGTTTAAAAACTTCACCATAGCCTCTTTGCCATCAATCATTCCTTCATCCATGTTGATGTCAATGATTTGAGCTCCACCTTGCACTTGGTCTAAGGCCACCGCCAAAGCAGCTTCAAAATCGCCTTCTTTGATCATACGCAAGAAAGCACGACTACCTGTTACGTTCGTTCGTTCTCCTATATTTATGAAATTGCTTTCAGAGGTTGCTATTAACGGCTCAAGTCCTGAAAGTTTAATTGTTGGTTTTTGCATTTTGTTTGGAGTGGAAAGTGATAAGTTATTATAGTGTAAAGTATAATTCTCATCACTGTTATTTTAATTTCTTTTTTACAGTCATAATACTACTGCTTAACATTCTATGTATCTCCTCTGCTTGATTATACATTTTTTCATGTTGATTAGAATTTATGTAAGCAGCATCCTTCAATAAGTCAAGCCAATATTGAGATTCACCGCATTCTTTTAACGAAATGGACATCTTACTAATAAAATCTCTTGGACTTTGCGCATTTCCGCCTTCACGAATATTTGCACCAACTGAGGTGGCTGAACGGACATATTGTTTGCTTAAAATGAATTCTTTTTCTTCTGTTAATTGTTTAAATAAAAAAACAGAATCTAATGCGAAGCGATAACTTTTAGTCCTTAAAATACTTTCATTCATGGTTTTTTTATATTTAAGTTAATCAGAATTACAATTAGTTCATCACTCTCCACTTTAAAACTTTTCACTTTAAGACTTCCAATTTTCTCGGTTCGTATTGATTAGCTAAATCTGCTATCGCTTTAATATGTTCAGGCGTCGTTCCGCAGCAACCTCCAATAATATTGATCAGTCCCTCATCCAAGAAACTTTTGATTTGCTGTGCCATTAATTCGGGGGTTTCATCGTATTCTCCAAATTCATTTGGCAATCCAGCATTTGGATGTGCGCTTACACCAAATTCGGTTTTTTCATTTAATATCTGAAGATAAGGACGCATCATTTCTGCTCCAAGAGCACAATTCAATCCTACTGTCAATAATGGAATATGGGAAATTGAAATCAAAAATGCTTCTGTAGTTTGACCGGTCAATGTTCTACCACTCTGGTCAGTTATTGTTCCAGAAACCATAATCGGCGTATCCAAATTTCGCTCGGTTAATATATTATCAATAGCAAAAAGTGCAGCTTTAGCATTTAATGTATCAAAAACTGTTTCAACCAAGAGAATATCCACTCCACCGTCCAATAACGCTTTTGTTTGTTCTTCGTAAGCATTCACCAACTCTTCAAAGGTTATTCCTCTAAATCCAGGGTCATTCACATCCGGCGAAATGGATGCTGTTCGATTTGTTGGACCTATTGAGCCTGCCACGAATCTTGGCCTTTCTGGAAATTCTTTATTAAACTCAATGCAAACTTCCTTGGCAATTTTAGCCGAATGAAAATTGATATCGTAAACGTATTTCTCTAACCCGTAATCCGCTTGAGCAATCCAAGTTCCAGAAAATGAGTTTGTTTCTAAAATATCTGCACCAGCCTCTAAATATTCTCGGTGTATTGCTTTGATAATATCTGGTCGAGTTAGAGACAACAAATCATTGTTGCCTTTCAATGACTGATCGTGATTCTCAAACCAGCCTTTACGAAAATCTTCCTCTTCAAGCTTGTAGCGTTGAATCATGGTTCCCATGGCCCCATCTAAAACGAGAATTCTTTCTTTTAAAATTTCTTTGATATTCATTTTCTATCGTTCAATTTCTTGAAATACAAATAATTAAAAACGAACGTAGAAAAACAGAGTGTGATACTCTTCAACTTATCTTGACCACCGTAGCGGATCGGAATTGGCACCTTTGCTTTTTTTAGCTGGTTGCCAAGGTTTCATCGGGCCAGTCCCTCCACCTTTCTACATAAGTTTGATACAACGAAATTAACCAATACCTTTGGATTAAACAAAAGTACTTGGGAATAATAATTCCTATTTAAAGTGTAAACAAGATGCCGAATAATAATATAATCAGTTCATTTCGAAATGCTTTCAGGGGCTTGTTTTCAATTGTGAAAGACGAAAGAAATCTTAAAATTCATTTGATTACATTCTTCGTGGTTGTTTGTTTTGGTTTTTATTTTTCAATCACAAGATTTGAATGGATTTGTATTCTTATAGTATCTGGCTTAGTCATTTCATTAGAAATAATAAATTCTTCTCTAGAAAAACTGTGTGATTTCGTTGAACCAAACACCAATGAAAAAATAAAAATAATTAAGGATACAGCAGCGGCAGCTGTTTTGGTAGCTGCCGCATTTGCTTTAATTATCGGTACTTATATTTTCCTTCCGTATTTAATCGGATAGAAATCATTTCTTAATCCAACGGAATACCTCTTGGAATCCATCATCACTTTTAATTTGTAATAAGTAGAATCCATCCGAATAATCTGATGTGTTTAGTTTATAAACACCGTTATCTTCCACTTCCGTTTCAGTGGAGAAAATCATTCGACCAGAATTGTCAACTAATTGGATATTTAAACCTGTTAAACGTGATACCGAATAATTGAAAAACAACTCTTCCGTTCCAGGATTTGGATAAACGCTCATAATTTTCAACTTACTACTAATAGCAGATGAGATTGAAATAATCTTACTATAATCAAATGAACCATCTAAATCATATAATTTCAATCGATAATAATTAATTGAATTTTGCTGATTTAAATCGATTGCTGAATAGTGCAATGGACTAGTGCTATTTCCATGAGCCGTTATTTTTCCAATTGTTTCAAAATCTTTTCCGTTTCGAGAACGTTCAAGGGCAAAATAGTCTGAATTTATTTCGGACGCTGTTATCCAACTTAAATAGTTGTCCTGCTCAATTCTATTTCCTTCGAATTGCATTAATTCAATTGGCAAAGGAGTTGTGGATTGTGCCACTCCAAATACAGAGAACCCACTCAGGCCAGTTCTACGAATGATTGAAACGGTTGAGAATGCGCAAACTCCATTTAACCCCCAAGGTGAAACTGAATTCACTGCCTTTTCTACTGTCCAACCCACGGCACCAGCGGTATTAGTTGCCCCTGTTGAATATAAAGTTATATCGTACGTTCCCGAGGATGGGTTTGCTGAAGCATTGATGGTCCAAATCCCCATATTTTGAGAGGGAATATTATATGTTGCAGTGCCAAAACAATCTGGTAGATTTAATGTGTTCGGTGCACCAGCCCATGGGTCAAATCTTGCTTGTAATCTAGGAATTGTAGTTGCCGCAGTGAAATTCACATTCGCACGTTCATATAGCGTTGCTGTACCAACTGGGAAATCATACGACCCTGTGCTGTTGATCGTTCGCCATAAATCCCCATTAACATAACTTGTTGTATTTCCAGCTGTTACAGAGGTAGATGCGCTATTCGCAACATCTACTCTAAAGGCATTTGTTGTTATAACACCGGCTGTTAAAGTTAAATTTCCTGTTGTCGCCTTGATGAACATATTTGTTCCAAGCGTTAGAACACCAGACGGTTTGTTCATGGTTACAAAGTTCAAGTCCAATTGTGTACTACCCTGATTGTAGGTTTGAGCACCTGTCCCGTTAAAAGTTAAGTTACCCGTTGTGCCTGTATTTGAAAAAGTTGTATTACCGCTGTTATTTGCAAAATTTCCACCTACTCGAACTCTGTTGCCCGCAGTATTTAGTACACTCGTATTATTTTCCGTTAAAAAATTACCTTTTACGTCTATATTACTCGCTAGAACCACGGCACCTAAAAGTTTGTTTACTGTCATATTAAAGAACGCATCATCGTTTTCAAATGCACCGGTAACCGTCTGGTTTCCTGTACCAATAAATTCTATTGTAGAACCGGGCATACAGATAAGGGAACCGTCATTCGTGAAATTTCCACAAATTTGAAGAGTCGCACCACTTCGCAAGGTCAATTTAGCTCCAGAATTAATCGTTAAATCATTTACCGCATAAGTTCCAGCTGGCAAATCTGGTTCGTTTGAAGAAGATGTTGTAACAAAGGCACTAATCCCACAGGTCGGAGCGTTACAGCCCCCCCAATTATCCGTATTGACGTAGTCGTTATTAAATGCTCCTCCTGACCAATAGACAGTTGTAGGCGGAGTGTATACTACAGGGCTTACCGGCGGAAACTCAAGTGTAAAACCTGAAACTGAATTGGCCCAATTTTGAATAACAAGCACGTAACTATCACCAGCCGAAACAGTTGGACCTACTTCATAGGACCCATTAAAACCTGGATAAGCTGCGGGAGAATTTCCGCTAGTTGAACAGCCCGATAAACCCAAAGCGCTATAATTACAAGCAACTGGCGGCACCCCAGCGTTAATTCCTGCACAATTGGTTGCGCCGGAACCACTTACCTTCCAAAGTAGAAAATCATAATCTGATTCATCTAATGGATTAACATAACCTGGATTTGGATTTCCAGTTATTGGATTAGGGTTACCATAATCATTGGGAACTATATCGAATGTCAAGATTTGAGTACCAATTAGTGAGGGATCTATATTGATCACGTACCAAACTGAGTTTGCTTCACCATTGGTGCAATTTCCAGCACCTGTATGATCACATGTTCCGCCTATGGCCTGATATCCGGGGTTCCCAATCGTCGTTGTGGCGTTACAAGCTGTAAATGAAGTTGGGCAATCTTGCCCTTGGACGTATGGGAAACTCCCTGTTCCAGAAATAACTAAGATTGAAAAACTACCAACAGTGTTATTCTCCCCATCAACAGAAATATAATATGTAAGCCCTGGTGTTAAGCCACTGTAAGTGATTTCTGAATTATTTGGGACATAGCCACCGCAACTTGGTGCATCTGTATTACAGGCGAGTTGAGTAAGACTCGTGCAAGCTCCTCCATAAAGAGCAATTTGCGTTTGTTGAAGTACCGTACCTGAGGCTTGAATAATGGTTTTCATTCTTACCGAACCTGATGCCGGTGCTACAAAGCTATACCAAACTGTATTTACCGTCCCACCTGACCAACAGGATCCGGCGGCGGGTTCGGAAGCATTTCCTGAACAAGAATTATTTCCTGAAGAAGGGATACCCAAAACTAAACCATTCGCATTGCAAGGCAAGTCGTTAGCAGGTGCTGCAGTGTTGTTTGTAACCAATACACTAGTTGAACTTACGGTTATTCCACTAATGGTGCAAGTTGTTCGAATTCTGTAATATAGTGTGGTTGTGACATTTGTCGAATAGGATGTTAATGTTGCTCCAGCAATATTCGTAAATGTGATATTATCTATAGACGATTGCCATTGATAAGTCAGCCCACAAGAAGCGGAAACTGGGCTTTTAATGAAATCAACTAACGTATTTGTACAATTTGTTGTGGTTTGAGAAGCTAATGCGCTTCCAGCTATTGGAGTTCCTGAACAAATTGAAGTCGTTGGCACAAATCTATATAGTCTATTGTTAGTCGGTTTTGTTGAAATGTTGGTCGTTTCAGTAGCTGTAGAAACTGCGCCTGCTGTGTTCACAGAATAGAACTCGCCTATACTTGGTCCAGCAATTCCAATTGATGCGGATCCATTATTTACAGCTTGAGATTCTTGTCTGTAGTTAAATTCAATGGTATTGGATGTTTCAAACAGTTTCACTTGAAAGGTAATAACGCCATTGCTATTGTCTCCCCCGTTATCATTCCATCTCATATTCAAATATTCTACAGTAAAAACTCGATTTGGCGCAGTACCTGTTAACCTGTAGGCTATTTGACCGACATTCCTAGCATTGCGAATGTCATCCCATAAAGGGGCAATAATATTCCTTTGGGTGGAACCCGATAAATTGTTATTGCTAGAAGAAGCTAATCCTCCGCCAAAACCTATCCACCCTTCAGTACAAATTTGAACTTGAGTATAGCTGGTACAACCCAATAAAAATGAAAAACCAATATTAATGTTTCCACTAATGACCTCATTTGTATTACCGGAAAATTCAACTGTAGGTGCTGTCAAAGCCGCATAAGTAGATATTGAACTACTGAATGTATAATTTATTTGGCTGAATAGATTACCAGTGGATAAACTGATAATGAGAATTATTAGTGTAAATAAATTTTTCATGGGAGATTTTTTTATGAAGTTAATATATTGGAGAATTAATTAACGAACAAAGCGTGAGTTACCGTCTTTGACAAATCTTGTTTCTACTCCATTCAACTCATAGTAGCCACGTATATTTACACGGTCAAGAATAGCGAGTATATAATTGATATACATTGGATCTTGATAGGAAACTATTACTTTCGATTCAGGAACTGAATAACCGCAATCAATGATTTCCCCTGTATATTTCTCAAATTCAAAAACGACTTTTTTTGCTACGTCTAAATTGAAATTATCAATTTTAAACTGAACCAAACCAATATCGTTTGATAAGTTCAACGGTATTATTATTCCAGAAGATATTGTAGAATCCACTTGTAACGTGCCCATTTGCCCAAAGGAATGGCTACAAAGTAAAAATAACAGCACAGCTGTTTTTAACAATTTGAAACGTAGATTTTTCAAATTATATTTTGAAAATAAGGTATTCATAAGTCTAAAAATAAGTAGTCGTATTGTAAAAATACGTAATGTTTTGTTCAAGTATAACGTAACTAGCACATAAAAGGTTGCGTTTCTCCTAATTTCATGCCAGAGTATTCTATTTACGAGGTATTCTATTTACGAGAATAAGGAATTTTCGGATTTAGATACCGCGCATTTTTAAAATTAAAAAGTACAATAAAAAAAGAAGGCGACTCGGGAGAGTCACCTTCTTTTAATCTAACCTAACCTAACCACTATTCACTGAAAAAGATCTTAAAATCTTTTGATTTTTCTAATTTATATAACAAATATACAATCAATTTTCAAAATTCAAAGTAAAAAATTGCAAAAAAATAGCCCTTGATATTTTTTTAAGATTTTTTAAATATTACTCTTCATTTTCATATTCAACTTAGTATAAATCCAAACCTTTAGCTTAAATGTCAACAGATAAAGTGAAGGAATAACAATCAAAGTCAAGAACGTAGCAAACGTCAAACCATAAATAATTGTCCACGACATTGGGGAAAAGAATACGTTATTGTCACCACCGAAATAAATTTTCGCATCATAAGTGGCTAAAAAGCTG
>TARA_R110000737_G_scaffold92100_3_pt1 | contig 11239 bp, 12 predicted proteins | sample TARA_R110000737 | Tara Oceans TARA_R110000737 (sample SAMEA4398027) | marine metagenome | biome: Polar Biome; feature: [SRF] surface water layer (ENVO:00010504); material: water (ENVO:00002006), including particulate matter (ENVO:01000060) such as... | depth 5 m
ATGTCTTGAGAATGATAATTTACACCGCTTTTCTTATGGATTGCGATTGCGGAACTGTCAGTGTGTCGTCTGTTTGATCTAATGCTCTGAACCGTCACCATATGAGGATCCCTTGGCCTCGCATTCCTCCGATTACGATTACATTATCATCGGGGCTGGATCAGCTGGATGTGTCCTGGCAGACCGCCTGTCAGCGGATGGTCGCTATACTGTCTGCCTGCTGGAAGCGGGCGGCACGGATCGGCGCTTCTGGGTCACGGTCCCTCTGGGCTATGGCAAGCTGTTCTATAACAAGGCCGTAAACTGGTGCTACACGACCGAGCCCAGCAAGGGCCTGGGTGGGCGTCCTGATTTCTGGCCGCGCGGGAAATTGCTGGGCGGGTCCAGTTCGATCAACGCCATGGTCTATATCCGCGGCCAACAGCAGGATTTCGATGGTTGGGCAGAGGCTGGCAATCCCGGTTGGGATTGGGACAGTGTGCTGCCCATCTTCAAGGAAATGGAAACCTATGATGGGGGGGGCAATCACTTTCGCGGGGATAAGGGGCCTTTGCATGTATCCCGCGCCGATCGGGATGCCCACCCCCTCTGTGCCGCCTATTTCGAGGCCGGTCAGGCATTGGGACTGCCCCTGAATGAGGACTTTAATGGACCCAGCCAGGAAGGCGTCGGCTTCTATCAGGTGACGACCCGCAAGGGCCGCCGCCATTCCTCAGCAAAGGCCTTCCTGCGCCCCGCCATGGGTCGCAAGAATTTAACCGTGCTGACCGGGGCTCAGGCGAAACGCATCCTGTTTGACGGCAAACGGGCAACCGGCGTTGTGTTTCAACAGGGTGGGCAGGAAAAGACAGTGCATGCCGCGCGCGAGGTCATTTTGTCCGCCGGTGCCATCAACTCCCCCCAATTGCTGCAATTGTCTGGCGTTGGACCAGCGGATTTGTTGCGCAAGCATGGCATAGACCCCGTGCTGGACCAGCCGCAGGTCGGGGCCAATCTACAGGATCACCAGGGACTAAATATCACTTTTAAGGCCCGCATCCCGACCTTGAACACAATCCTGCGGCCCTGGTGGGGCAAGCTGTGGGTTGGCATGCGCTATCTGCTGACGCGGTCTGGCCCGTTGAGCCGAAGCATCAATCAGGCGGGGGGATTCTTTCGCACTGATCCCAGCCGCAATCGCCCGAATATGCAGCTCTATCTGCAAGCCTTCTCCACGCTTCAGCCCCGGCTGGGGGAGCGGCCATTGCTGACGCCAGATCCGTTTCCAGGGTTTTCGCTGGGCCTGTCAAACTGTCATCCGCGCAGCCGGGGATATCTGGAAATCACGTCCAATGATCCCTTTACCCCGCCGCGCATTGTCGCCAATCCCTTCGAGGATGAGGAAGACATGCAGGAAATGCTGCAAGGCGTGAAATTCGTGCGTCAACTGGCCCAACATCCCGCCCTGGCCGCCCTGATTGAGGAAGAAATTGTCCCCGGCCCGCAGTGCCAAACCGATGAGGACCTGATCGAAGACATTCGCCAGCGCGGCGGCACGGTCTTCCATCCCAGCGGCACCTGTCGCATGGGTCCCGACCCCGCCGCAGCCGTTGTGGATTCGCGGCTGCGGGTGCATGGATTACAGGGATTGCGGGTCATCGACCTATCCATCTATCCAACCATCATCTCCGGCAATACCAATGCGTCCGCGATGATGATCGGCGCAAAAGGGGCATCAATGATCCTGGAAGATGCACAAGGATAACGTTTGGGACGATCAGTCTGTAACCAGTGAACAGAAGGGGTGGTATTCTCCGGTCAGTCCCTTTGGTGCTGTTTTCCGTATATCGCTGACGATCCCAATACTGGCGCGGGCGTCCTTTAGAGTGAAGCCATTCCCGGTAAAGACTTCTTCATAACTTCGGGTATGCAGATCCACGAAGCCTTCGGAAAATTCGATCTCTTTGCCCTCAATCGTCAGGGACCTGTGGGTGGTTCGTCCCGCCGCTTTGGCAGCATCCGGCAGATATTTGGAATTGATCGACAGGAACCAGCGGACCCGCGCGCGTTCAAATTCCAGGTAGCCTGCTGCGACATCGCCTGAATGGATATGAACATCATTCTTCGTCACATCGCCAAACACCCAGGCAAGCATGTCAAAGAAATGAACGCCAATATTGGCGGCAATGCCACCCGACTTTTCATCCTGACCCTTCCAGGAGGTAAAGTACCAATGCCCGCGCGACGTGATGTAGCTGAGATCGACATCGAAAATCTGATCCTTGGGCGCCGCCGCGATTTGCGCTTTCAAGGCCTGAATTTGTGGATGCAGGCGCAGTTGCAAGATACAATTGGCCGTGCTGTTGAACTCACTCTCTATCTCGATCAGCGCTTCCAGGTTCCAGGGATTCAGGACAACCGGCTTTTCACAGATCGCATTCGCCCCATTGCGCAGCGCGAATCGAATATGGGCGTCATGCAGATAGTTGGGCGAACAGATCGAGACGTAATCAATACGCTTTCCGCTGCGCCGCAGCTTGTCAAAGCCCCGGTCGAACCGCTCAAACTCAACGAAGAAATCAGCATTTGGGAAATAGGAATCAATGACGCCAACACTGTCATTGGGATCCAGGGCGATCAACAAATTGTTCCCGGTATCCTTGATCGCGCGCATATGGCGGGGCGCGACATAACCAGCCGCCCCGATCAACGCAAAATTCTTAGCCTCGGAACTCATACAGGCTCGCCCCTCTTCAAAACAGCCAACAATACAGACGTCACGTCCAAGGCAGATACCCTTAACAAACGCGATCTAAGCCTACCTATATCAAACCCTGAACCGATAGCTCAAACCTAATGCGCAGAAAATCCTTTGTGGTGTGGGTCAAAATGATCGTCGCAATCAATATTGATCGGCGCCGGACCGGCCAAAGAAGAGGGTATAGGAATAGAGTCCGTGTCCCCATCAAACGCGCTAATACTTTTTTTAGCCTTATGAATCCATCCTGAGAAACAATGAATACTGGATAGTGATCCAAGAAATGCCAGATGAAGGATACGCGAAGGTGAACAGTCCGTTTCGAAAAACATCCAAACCATTCATACAACATGGTATATTTTCGCTATCAAATACTGCGTTACTTGGGTTCAGATTCTATATGCGATTTAGAAATATTTTGGTGAGGTAAAGTGATATGATCACTATAAAAAAGAACCTCTGATCCAATTGGGCTTGAATGGGAAACACTATATCTCAAGTTATAAACTATTTTATTATTTAAATCGTATATTTCATTTATTTGATCTGCATTATCATAAGTTACAATCCAATACTTTAGAATACTCTTTTTTATAGCTTCAGCAACTTTCACATGATCTCTATGATCATAGAAGCTGGTGTACAATCTTTTTCCCTGCACATAATATGGCGGATCAAGAAAAACTAATCCCTTTGTTTCTTTTCTGGGGATTGTTTGAGTGATAAACTTCAATGCATCTTGTCCGTATATTTTTATACTTTTAGAATGATTGGCTATGGTGTTTATTCTCCTAACCAGCTCTTCTTTATTATATCGCGCATCAATTTTGTAGTTCCCTAATTGGTCATTCCCACCAATTACTCCCGCTTTCAGAATACCTGATCTATTCGTTCTGTTTAGAAAGAATGTTGAAAACCCTATATCAAGATAATCATGGCTATCTTTGTGGGCTTGAATAGCCTTCTGCTTTTTCCATTCATCTGTTGTGACAGGCGTATCCCAAACGCGTTTTATAAACTCATCGGGCTGGCGTAATATGGCGCGCCAAAAGCTAAAAATAGATGCATCAGAATCATTAATATGGATTTCTGAAACATAGTCTTCTATTAGAAGTCCAAGAGCAATACTAGCGCCGCCTGCGTAAGGTTCACTATAAGAACCGCCATCAAGGCCATTATGAATAATTAAGTCTTTGACGAATTTAAATAACTTCCCCTTACCACCTGGGTATCGTAGGGGGGAATAATACTGACTTTTCTGCGTCATGTACTACTTCACACCCTTCTTTTTGTTTGATATCAAAATATCAAGCAAATCACAGATAAATGGCTCTAAGGTGTTAAAATCTTCTCTAAGCTGATACGCACTTGTGGAGTGATAAGTGCCCGAGTGTTTGTTAAGGTTTCCAGAATCACAAATATCTTTGACTGGTTTAGAAAAATCCTTCTTTTGTATTCTTGTATATCCTTTTTCGTTCATCTTTGAGCCAAGATAACTTTCAAACGATGTTAATTCTGGTTTCCCCATGAGCGTACTCAATGACTCAAAGAAACTCCAAGCACCTGTGTAGAGCAGCTGCGGATGCCGCACGAGTGATACCGCACACATGGATTTGTACAAGCCTATTAACTTCCGCGATTCTAAATCCTCTAACTTTTGCAATATTTTGTCTGATGAATCTATTCCATAGCCTTGCCTATCTTTTTGAGCTGCGACCCCTGATGGGGTAAAACCCCCAGCATTACCCTCACTTTCAGTTTCTTCACCATCTCCTGTAGATATTGGTGCGTCGCCTGTAGAAGCGCCGTTTATACCCGTGGCTTTTGTCTCTGTGGACGCTTCTGAAGTTCTAGGTTCCGGGGGCTTTGTACGAATATTATCAGGAGATAGTTCAAAATCATCCATGTATTCATCTACAGCAGCCTTGTCGGCGTATTTTCCATTGCGCGACAAACTAAAGTCTTTTGCCTGCATTGCCTCTAAAAATCGATTTGTTTTTTCAATCGCGTCGCTGAGCAACTTCTTACTAACACTTGTTTTAATCCGTTGGTTTCGGTCCGAAAAAATAGCGCGCGAAATAACCCCTTTATCCAAAGCTGATTTGAATATCCGACGAAATACTTCATGCGAATAGTCCTTTGAATCAATAAAATCCGCCCAGACAGGATACTTTCTTTCTGTCTCTAATAAGACAGCCATCGCATACCAGTCTTTACTATCCTCTGTCTGTTGATCATATCGAAACCGTGCAGCACTATAAGCTGTCCAATCAATGCGTGATTTTCCCTGACCGGCCGCATGACGCTCATACACGGTTTTATAAATTAACTGCTTATTGTTTGAAACTTGAGCCTGAATATCAGAAAAATCTACAACGTGTTCAGAAAGCAAAGCTTCAGCATGCTTTCTCATCGCCTCAGATGGTGCATATTTTGAAGGATCGCTGAGAGCCTTAAACGCGGCCAGCCGTCTATTGCCATCCAGAACAATATGCTTGCCTTCATTTTGATAAACTAAAAGCAGCTCGCCGAGATCATCCTCCGCAATACTTGTCATCATATTTTTGAAATTAGCAGGGCCTTTGGCAAAGATTTTCTGAACGCAAGCAGGTTGATCCTGTGCTGCCATAAACCTGTAGTTATCTTCGTCTAAAAGCAGGTCGCTAACTTTGTATCTTTGTATGTCCTTAAAACGCATTAGCCATTTCCCTGTTTCTTATTTATTATAATCGATGTTACCATCGATTGCATTATTGTAGCTAAGCATCTTAAGAAACTAGATGAAAAGCATTTTCCCAGAAAAAGCACGGAAAACACCATCAAACGAAGACTTAAAACTGGATCAAAACAAATTTAGCAATAGTTACCCTCCGTATCCGAGCGATTTCTTACAAAGGTCTCCGCTGGCTTCTTTCCCTGCATTCAGAGTAATATGGTGCGTTGACGTCGCGGCACGGTTCCTGTTTTAGAACGTATGGAATGGTAATGCGGCTCGATCAAAAATTCCGGTTGGCGCTGCCGCCGTCGATTGTGACGATTGTGCCGCTGATGTAGCGGGCGCGGTCGGATGCCAGGAAAGTGACAAGATCTGCCACTTCTTCAGGCTTTGCCATGCGCCCGAAAGGCAGGTTCATGTCGGCCAGGATCTCCGCCCCGCGATCCGGGGTGCCAAATCGGGTCTGGCTGTAGGATCGCACCATGGTTTCCGCCCGTTCTGTGGCGGTGACACCGGGATTCACCCCCAACACCCGGACTCCATATTCGGGTGACTTTGCGCCCAGTGCCCGCGTCATCGCCATCAGGGCCGCATTGCCGCTGCTGCCCATGATGTAATTCGGGTTCACGCGCTCGCCAGAATTGCCGATCACATTGACGATGACGCCCGATCCCCGACGTTGCAGGGCGGTCAGGTACAAACGACACAGATTGATATAGCCATAAACCTTCAGGTCCCAGGCGCGTCGCCATTGATCCTCATCCGCCGCGTTCAGTGAACCCGCCGGTATCGCCCCGGCATTGTTCACCAGGATGTCGATTTCCCCATGGGTTTCATACAGTTTATCCTGATCGGCAGATTGGGACATATCCCCGCTGAATACAGTGACAGAACAGGAAAAGCGCCGCAGCAATTCAGCCTTAAGGGTGTTCAATGCCACCCCATCCCGCGCCACCAGGATCAGATCACAGCCTTCCTGAGCCAAAGCCACAGCAATGGCACGACCGATCCCTTTGCTGGCCCCCGTGATCAAGGCCGTCTTACCCGCCAGGTTAAGATCCATCTCCGTCCCCTAATGCAGTCAGCCTTAAGACGCGGTGCAATCCAGCACGACCATCTTTTCGATCTGGGTTGCCATGAATGTCTTCATCGCGACATGATTGGGGTCGATCTGATAGGCATCATGATGGTCTTCGCTTTCAAACCGCGCCAGAATGGCAAAATCGTACCCTTGGGATCGGGTCGCCTTGTTCGTCGCATAATCATAAGACAGCACGCCGGCGCAGGCCTCTTGTATGGCCTGGCAATACTCCTGAACCTTTTCATGAAAGGCCGCATCCGCACCGTCGCGATATTTCATCATAACGACGTGATAAAAGACTGACATAGGAATTCCCACCTCTAGAGACTGTTAATTGAAGCCAATGCGTTTCCGGATGCGACCCAATAGACCCACAATGCCATCCCGGAAGACCAGGACACACAGAACAAACACCACCCCCTGGATGATGAAGACCCAGGATCCAAACGGTGCCAGATAGTTCTGTAGCGCGACATAAGTGAACGCGCCAACCACGGGTCCCATAGCCGTCCCAATGCCACCCAACAGGGTCATCAGCACCACCTCTCCCGAGGCATGCCAATGCACATCCGACAGGGATGCGATCTGAAACACGATGGCCTTCAATGCCCCGGCCAGTCCTGACAGGCCCGCCGATAGGGTAAAGGCCAGCAATTTGTAATTATCAACCTGATACCCCAATGACACCGCCCGGGGTTCATTATCGCGAATGGCGCGCAGCACTTCCCCAAAGGGGGAGGATACAATCCGCTGCATCATGAAGAAACAGGCCAAGAAAATCGCCAGCACGACATAGTACAGAACCAGGCTGTCCGACAGATCAAACAGGCCGAACAGGACACCGCGCGGAATGGCCTGCAAACCATCCTCTCCACCGGTCTGGGGTGCCTGCAAGGCGACAAAGTAAACCACCTGTGACAAGGCCAGGGTGATCATCGCAAAATAGATGCCCTGGCGCCGAATGGCCAGCCAGCCGACAATCGTGCCCAGAAAAGCCGAAGACAGGGTGGCGATCACTAAGGCCAGTTCAATGGGCAGGCCCCAGACCTTCAACGCATGCCCCACGATATAAGCCGCCGCCCCGAAAAAGGCCGCATGACCAAAAGATAGCAGCCCCACATAGCCAATCAGCAGATTGAAGGCCATGGCGAACAGGGCAAAGCACAACCCCTTCATCAGGAAGGTCGGGTACAGCACTGCAGGTGCCAGACAGGCCAGCAGGATCAAAGCGCCTGTAAACACTGTCCGCTGCATCGTGCCACGACGAGGATTTGCCGCCGGGCTGGAGAGATTGACCTGGTTCATTGCTTCCTCCCAAACAGTCCAGCGGGCCGGATCAGCAGAATGGCCGCCATGAATATAAAGATCACCAGTTGCGAGGCCGGCGGGTAGAAGACCTTGGTCAGTCCCTCTACAACCCCGAGCGCAAAGCCGCTGACGATGGCGCCCATGATCGACCCCATGCCGCCAATCACCACGACGGCAAAGACAACAATGATCAGATTGGACCCCATCAAAGGATTGACCTGATAGATCGGGGCCGCCAACACACCGGCAAAAGCCGCCAATCCAACCCCCAGGGCATAGATCAGCGTGATCAGTCTGGGCACATTGATGCCAAAGGCCTTGGTCAAAGCCGGGTTTTCCGTCGCCGCCCGCAATGTGGAGCCAAGCTTCGTGCGCTCAATCACATACCAGACCAGGAAACAGACCACGAAGGAAACAACCACGACCCAACCGCGATAGATCGGCAGATACATGAATCCCAGATTAACCCCACCCGATAACGTCTCTGGCAGGTTATAGGGAATACCCGATACGCCATAGCCTTGACGGAAGCCACCTTCGATGATCAGCGCCATACCATAGGTCAATAACAGGCCATACAGATGATCCTGTCGATAGATCTGCGATACAAGTGTCTTTTCCAGGAATATGCCGATCAAGGCGATGATGCCCGGCGCGAACAGCAACGCCCCCCAATAACCAATTCCCAGATGTTCCAACAACAGCCAGGCGACAAACGCCCCAGCAGTATAGACAGCCCCATGGGCAAAGTTGATGATGTTCAGCAATCCGAAGATCAGCGCCAAACCCAGGCTGAGGATCGCATAGAATCCCCCATTGATCAGACCGATAAGAACTTGCCCCAGCAAGGCCTGGACCGGCACACCGAAAATATCCATATCCACGCCCCCCTTAAATGCCCAGATATTCGTGCAATCGACCGCTTTCACGTCCGATATCGGAATTGGCTATCTGATCGATCACCTGTCCATGTTCGACGACGTAATGGCGATCGGCCACGGTCGCGGCGAACCGGAAATTCTGTTCAACCAGCAGGATCGTATAGCCACGGGATTTCAGCGTTTTCAGAACCCGCCCGATGGCCTGAACAATGACGGGGGCCAAACCTTCCGTCGGCTCATCCAGCAACAGCAAGCGACAGCCCGTGCGCAGAATGCGGGCGATGGCCAGCATTTGCTGCTCCCCACCGGACAGGTTGCCGCCGCCGCTGTTCAACCGTTCCGCGATATTGGGGAACAGCTCAAATATCTCGTCAACGGTCATACCACCCGGTGCGATCACTGGCGGCAACATCAGGTTTTCCCGGACGGTCAGCGATTTGTATATCCCGCGTTCTTCCGGGCAATAGGCTATACCCATGGGACTGATCATATGGGCAGGAACCGACAAAGCGGATTTGCCATTGATTTCAACCATGCCCGTGCGCGTTTCAACAATCCCCATGATCGATCGCAACGTCGTCGTCTTGCCCGCGCCATTGCGCCCCAGCAATGTCACAACCTCGCCTTCGTTCACATCGAATGTCATGCCATGCAGAATGTGGGATTCCCCATACCAGGCTTGCAGATTCTCAACCTTCAGCACGGCCGATTTGTTGGAGGATGTATCACTCATAGTCACCTCCCAGATAGGCTTCCACGACGCGCTTATCGGTGGAGACGCTGGCATAGTTGCCTTCCGCCAGAATTTCACCCCGTTGCAGGACCGTGATCGTGTCAGACAGATCCGCCACGACGGACAGGTTGTGTTCCACCATAATGACCGTGCGGTCGGCCTTAAGGGCATGAATCAGCTTGCTGATACCGGCGATATCTTCCTGACCCAGGCCCGCCATTGGTTCATCCAACAGCACCAGTTCAGGATCCAGGGCCAAAGTCGTCGCCAATTCCAGCGCACGCTTTCGGCCATAGGCAAGATCGGCCGCCCGGATATCGCGAAATTCCGTCAGGCCAACGGCTTCCATCAACTCAGTGGCCCGTGCATCGGTCGATTTCAAACTGTCCAGATGCCGCCAGAACTTATACGACAAACCCAAAGGTCGCGCTAAGGCGACACGCAAATTTTCAAACACCGTCAGGCCAGAGAACACCGCCGAAATCTGAAAAGACCGAACCAACCCCTGCCGCGCAACCTGCACGGGGGTCTTATTGGTAATCTCTTTGCCCTTGAAAAAGATCTGCCCGCTGGTTGGTGGCATAAATTTGGTTAGAAGATTGAAAACTGTGGTCTTGCCTGCGCCATTGGGGCCAATCAGGGCATGGACCGTGTTGGGGCGAACCTTTAGGGCAACATCCTTGACTGCCGTAAAGCCACCGAAGGCCTTCACAAGGCCTTGTGTTTCTAAGATATAATCTGACATGACGGCCTCAGAACTTCGCCAGAAGGCCGCCGTCGATTGTCAGCACCTCCCCATTTACAAAGTCGCCAGCCTGGCTGGTCAGATAAATCACAGCCGGACCAAGCTCTTCAGCCTTGCCCCAGCGTCCCAGCGGCACGTCGCGTTTGATGTAATCCTGAAACTCTTCATTCGATTGCAGCGCCGTGGTGAATTCCGTCTGCATGAAGCCTGGTGCCAGGGCGTTGACTGTGATCCCCTGACCCGCATATTCCACCGCCAGCGCCCGGGTCATCGATGCCAAACCACCCTTCACCGTCGCATACAGAGAGATGGCGCCACGCGATGCACGGCTGGCAACGGACGACATCATGACGATGCGGCCAAAACCATTCTTCTGCATTGATGGCAATGCCGCCCGCAACACATGGAACGCCCCGTTGATATGGACATCAAACAATGAGTCCCATTCGTCGCGCGTATAGTCATGAAAAGGTTTGCGATTCTGATTGCCGGCATTGCTGACAATGATGTCCAAATGGCCGTGCTTTTCGATAATCGCCTTTACGCCTGCATCCGCAGCCGCCTCATCAGAGACGCTGAACACGGCAGGTTCCGCTGAAAATCCTTGATTACGAAGCGCGGCAACGGCTTCGTCTGCGGCTTGTGCGCCAACATCGTTGATCACAACATGAGCACCTGCCTTGGCAAGCGCCTCAGATATGGCAAAGCCCAATCCCCGTGCAGCGCCGGTCACAAGAGCAACTCGCCCTTCCAACCCGAATGTACGGCGCAAATATTCTGCGTCGATCATAATCTGGCGTTCCTTCCTATATAGCGGCGGGCATTCATGCCCATCCATCTTGGCAATTCGTTAAGTCATTTGCCTTAATCTCACTATATAAGATTTTTATGAATTATTGCAATATGAATTTTGACAGGATTTATAGAAAGAAATCGTAGATCAGCGCGTCCCAGCAGCCAGTCGGCGCGGGGATCTTGAAGCCTGATTTCCGCCATTTGTGACCGACATCACCAGATCCAAACGCTCTGAGACTTCCG
>TARA_R110000737_G_scaffold153524_1_pt1 | contig 11234 bp, 11 predicted proteins | sample TARA_R110000737 | Tara Oceans TARA_R110000737 (sample SAMEA4398027) | marine metagenome | biome: Polar Biome; feature: [SRF] surface water layer (ENVO:00010504); material: water (ENVO:00002006), including particulate matter (ENVO:01000060) such as... | depth 5 m
AAAGTTTGTCAACCCCCCGAGTAAATCTCCCAAATAAGTCGTATAAGAAGTATAAAAGATCTTATATATGGCATACTGCCGAGCAATATCCCCTGCATCCCTTTAGCTGTAAGGCTTTCAGCGAAATAAAGGTGGTGCAGGAAAGGCTTTAATAAAGAAATAGCTTGACATATAGAGAAACCGTGATACAATCCTAGCATAAAGGAGATAACATGTACTTAAAACCAGCTAGTCCTCGTATATTTAATGAAAGGATAAAAGGAATAAAGCTTCAGACTAAATACTTAGTCCTTTTTAATCGAATAACTAAAGAGAGTAGATGCTTTGATACCCATGATAACTGCTTTCAGTTAAGCCTTAGGGATATGGCTGGGATACTAGGTATTAATCATGCTTCCATCTCAAGGTTATTTAACTATCTTCGTTCTAAAGACCTGCTGAGGGCTGTAAAGGATATTGAAGATAAAGATAAATGGATGATTGATCCACGGTTCTACTGGAAACATATAGAGAATGAGTATAACTTCCATACCTGTATGTATATACAGGGTAGTCATGCAATGGCATGGGGTTGGTTAAAGACCTGTAGGTCTGTTGAAGAGCTATTCGATCCAGAGACTGGGGATATGCTTGGATACTTTGATACACAGCTAGATAAAGCCTATGCTAAAAGCTACAGTAAGAGTGATAGGGATAAATACAGAGTCCCCCAGAAGGGATTTAAAGAGGAAGAGACAAATGACAAGACCAACTAGAAGTGCCCCTATCACATCAATAGATCAGATCTACCGAGAGGTAGCTATTAATGTAGAGAAGTTTGCCCCACCTTGCCCTCCCCAAGAGATTATCTATCGCTTAGGGGGCAAGACCAAAGAAGACCTTATCCAAGATATTGTCTTAACTCTAGTAGATAAAGATAACAATGTGAATATCCCCTTCTCATTCGATACTCTTACAGCAGCCTACGTCAGGAGTAGAGCCTTCTACTACCTCGTGGATGCTTCACGACGAGGAGCTAATAAGACTAAGACTATTAGTTTGGACGACCACGAGTGGGATGAGTTATCCACTTATGGAGATGATACAGACTCTATATTCTTTCAAGAAGTTATAGAGACTTTATCGGGACGACCTAGGCTCCTCCTCTCCTACCACATGCTGGGATACACCCATGCGGAAGTATCAAAGATCTTAAGCGGAGAGGGGTGGAGCATTGCCCCTGATACCGTTAAAGTGCAAGTATCTAAGATCAAGAGGCAGCTCAGAGATAACTTTGAGTATGAAGCTTCGTTATAGGCCCTATATCATTGGAGATTATTATGCCAGACTTAAATGAACAGCAGATGCTGTTTCTATCGTTATTATTTGATGCGGGTAGCCCATCTAGGGGAAACTCCTTACAATCTTGTATTGAAGCAGGATACTCTGCTACATACCATGCAAAGCTAGTCCGGACTCTTAAAGAAGAGATCCGAGACCGTACACATGACCAAGTAGCCTCCCTAGGCTCTAAAGCTATCATGGGGCTAGAAGCAGCTATGAATGAAGATGGGTCAGTCCCTAAGGGTGATATTCGCCTTAAGGCTTCTGAGAGCGTCTTAGATCGTATGGGAATAGCCAAGCAGCAGGCACTAGACATCACATCGAAAGATGAGTCCTTATCACCTTTGTTTATTCTACCAGCTAAAGCAGGATTAGATATTAACCCAGAGTATGATGACTATGATGAATCTGCAGATAACTCCGAATAAGTTTACTATCTTACAGATTAGTCCTAAGACGTTTGTAACTCAGATGTTTCATACTGAAGAGCGAGAGGACTATCGTAAGATCGTTGTATATATAGCAAAGAATACAAACCCCAGTATGCAGCTAGAGGATATTACTCAAGCTTTAGGATATCATATCCTTGATGACATTATTATAGAGTCAGGTCTAGAAGAAGAGATCTCAGATGATGTATTGATGGCAATCTATAATGGATACTGCAAGAAGACTTTGCCTTATGAATGAAGAGGGGCTTAAGGCTCTAGAGACAATAAACCCTTCTATACGAAAAGATTATAATAATCTATTAGTAGAAGAGTTGGTAATGAAAGTAGGAACCCCTCCTAGGGGATATAGGGTAGAGGGCAAGATGGCAATCCCTATCCCCGAAATACTATCCTTACTCGTACAAGAGATGTATGAAGTACGCTTCCGTAAGTCTAGATCGTTACGGGCATCCTTAGATGTAATGAAGCCTACCTTCGACTTAAACGCTACAGCCATACCTTCGGTCCAAGGCATAAGTAAAATTTTTACGGGCCTTGAAAAGAAGCTTGGATTACTAACTGAAGAGGCTGTAAAAGTTACACGAGCCTCTGTAGTAGCTGGGCTAAAAGAAGCAGGACGATTAGGATCGAATACAGAAGTTAAAGCAGAGTACGATCGTCAAAAGTTTGCTGAAGGTAAGAAAGAACTAGAGGACCTTCGTAAAGAAGAGTTCCGTATACAAAAGAAAGTAACGGCACATGCTAAGAGAGCAGGTGTTGATGGGAAAGAATTAAAGAGGGCTGTAAATAAAAAGAAGACTAGAGATACTAAATCTCAAGCCCCTACCCCCGGAGTAGATAAGTACCTAACGGCCTTATCTCAGAAAGAATCATCAGAGATTCTTACAGAGTATTATGAACAGGCTATGGAAGAGGCAGCTAACTCTTCAAGAAAAATTGCATTCCTTCCTACACCTAAGCAGTATGACTTTATATCTGCTAACGAAGATATCGTCTTATATGGTGGGGCGGCTGGTGGTGGAAAGAGTTACGCATTACTGTTTGATGCAGTCCGGTACGCCCACATAAAAGGGTATCGAGGAATACTGATACGAAGAACAATGCCAGAGTTACGAGAGCTAATAGATATTAGCCGAGAGTTGTATCCACAGATGTTTAAAGGGTGCAAGTATCATACACAAGAAAAGACTTGGAGGTTTGCGTCAGGAGCCATATTAGAGTTCGGATTCCTAGACAGCCCTTCAGATAAATATCAGTATCAAGGCAAGCAGTATGCATGGATTGGCTTTGATGAGCTAGGGCTACAAGAAACCCCAGAAGGGTTTGACTACCTAAAGTCTCGTCTTCGTACAACCCTACCAATTAAACCTGCTATACGATGTACAGCTAACCCCGGATCTCTGTGGGTAAAGGAAAGGTTTATTGACCCAGCCCCAGCTAACACTACATACCGAGACTCAGTAGGATTAACATATAGATTCATACCAAGTCTAGTCTCAGACAATCCCTACATCTATCAAAAAGGTGAAGGGCAGTATGTTAAGATGCTTAAGTCTATGAGTAATGTAGAAAAGAGACAATTACTTTATGGGGATTGGACAGTCAGTGATGATTCAGCATTCCCTGAGTTTAGTATATCAACTCATGTAATAGATGGAGCAGAGTTTGTTCCCAAGCACTGGTCACGTTTCTGTGGTGTAGACTATGGTTACTCAGACCAGTCGGCTGCAGTCTGGGGTGCAGTTAACCCAGCTAATGGTCAGATTGTTATATACAAAGAGTTTGCACAGTCAGGGCTAGTAGGAGACTCCTTTGCAAGAATTATTTTAAACGAGGAGTCTGAGGAACTTGTCAATGTGGATCATGTTGTCGATTGGTCTGTATGGAATAAGACAGGACATATTGGACCTACCATCGGTGAGTCTATGCAAAGGGCAGGACTTAGAATGCGTAGAGCTGATAAAAACAGAGAAGGGGGTAAAGTTCAAATACATAGCCGACTTCGGCTTTTAGATGATGAGGAAACTCCGGGATTAGTTATACTAGAGTCATGCCCTAAGCTAATTAAAGAAATTCAATCCTTACGTCGTCACCCTGATAAAGAAGATATTAAACAGACCCGTATGAACGGAAACCACAACGACCTGTATGATGCTCTGCGCTATGCGATTATGTCGCGTCCCCGCCAGCAGACAACTGACCAGATCTTATCTTTAACCAAGCAGAAGAATGCTTGGGGACACATCAATGAGATGTTTTCATAAGGCGCAACGCCTATCCATAAATAATTAGGAGTTACTATGCCAGTTGAAAAAAAGCCATTATCGGCCATCACGAGTCCGGGAGAGCTAGCTAAAGAAATGCTAGCTAGATCTGATATCAACTTCGACGAAGATGATGCAGTAGAAAGAGAATTTATGATTTCAGGACTTGCTGCTAAAGTAGATAGCAAAGTCCAAGAAGCGGTATCTGCCCGTGGAGAAATGGAGTCCCAGTGGTTTAAGAATATACAAGCTTTCCGTGCTGAAGATATTAGTGGAAATGAACTACGGTCTGAAACAGAACTGTCTAAGATATATTTACGAACAACCACAGTAAAAACTCGTGCAGCGTTTGCACAATTAACAGAAGCGGTACTAAGTGATACCCGTTTTCCTATTGAAATAACTAGCTTTGAAGCGCCTGAAGGTGCATCTAAGTTTGCACACTTAGGAGAAGAACAGATAACTCCAGAAGAAGCTCCAGAAGAAAAGCCAGAAACACAAGAAGACTTTGGCCTAATGGATGCTCTAGATATGGGCTTTGAGGGAGATGGTCGAGACCTAGCTCCGGGGGCCTCTATAGCAGATATTAAATTCTTAGGAGGATTAGAAGGAGATGAGGAGCCTCAAGGTATTGTTGAAGGCCCAGCGCGAGCTGGACAACCTCAGATAAGCCCTTCTAAAGAAGCTGCTCGTAAGATGGATAACTTAATCCAAGATCAGCTAACATCTTCTAAAGCTCGTATTGAATTTCGTAAGACCTTATTTGAGATGTGTCTACTAGGTGTAGGTGCAATGAAAGGTCCTTTCAATGTTACCAAGAGATCACACAATTGGCAACGCAATGAAGAGACTCAAGAGATGGAGTATGTACCTTTTGAGCGTCGTGCTCCAGAGACTAGCTTTGTATCTATGTGGAACTTATATGTAGATCCCTCTGCTGAGTATGTAGAAGATGCTGAATGGGTAGCTGAAAAACACCCCATGACTTATCGTAAACTATCTGCACTAAAGCGTAGACCTCATTTTGACAAAGAGGCTATTGATGAAATCCTTGCGGCTGGATCTAACTACACACAAAGTAATTATGAATCACAGCTACGGTCTAACACTTCTGCAGATGAGTCTAAAGACCTATTTGAGGTCTGGGAGTATTGGGGATACATGCCTGTTGATGAAGTTCGTGAGCATGGACTAGAAGTTCCAGAGATGGCAGAGGATATGGTCCAAGTTAACCTATGGTACTCTAACTCTAAAGTTATCCGCTTAACACTAAACCCCTTTTTACCAGCAAAAATACCATACTACATCACACCATATGAAGAAAAGCCTTATCAGTTGAATGGTACAGGTGTTCCAGAGGCTATGGAAGACTCACAGTCAATGATTAATGGCTTTGCTCGTATGGCAGTAGAGAATGCGGCCCTAGCTGGCAACTTAGTATTTGATGTAGACGAAGGTTCTCTTGTTCAGGGAGAAGATATGTCTATTTACCCCGGAAAAATCTTTAAACGTATGGCAGGGAGTACAGGACAAGCAGTCCACGGTATAAACTTCCCCAATACAGCTCCCGGAAACCTACAAATGATGCAAAGTTTCCGTCAACATGCTGATGAAGCTACCGGAATACCCTCAATTGCTCATGGGCAGACAGGTGTACAGGGGTATGGACGTACATCTAGTGGCATGTCTATGCTATTAAACAACTCTAGCTTAAATATTAAGACAGTTATCCGAAATATTGACGATTATTTGTTAAGACCTTTAGGTGAAGCCTATTTTAACTGGAATATGCAGTTTAATTCAGAAGATATGCCTGAAGTAGTAGGAGGATTAGAGGTTGTAGCTAAAGGAAGTAGCTCTCTACAGATGAAAGAGGTTAGATCTCAAAGATTACAGACTTTCTTGCAAATCTCTGCTAATCCCGGACTAGCTCCCCTAGTTAGATTCCCTACGGTACTTAAAGAGCTAGCAATATCTATGGATATTGACCCAGATGAAATACTTAATAACCCAGAAGAGGCTCAAATATATGCAGCCTTAATGGGTCAACAAGCTATGCAACAGCCTCAAGGAGGCCCCGGAGCACCACCACCAGCAGGTGGAGAAGCAGCCCCTCTTCCCGGAACACAAGGCTTTACAGGCAATAACCTTTCCTCAGGTGGCGCGTTAGAGGTAGGTAATGCAGCAGAGGGCGTATAGGATGAACATCCTTAAGCTTTCTAACTTAGTATTCGGACCTGACTGGGATGTATTTAAAGAATACATCCATGTAGAGCATGATAAAATGGTGAAAGCCTTAATCAATACTACAAATCAGGACGATTCTATGCGCTTCCGTGGAGAAATCAGAAGACTCGAATCTCTGCTAAAACTGCCGGAAGTTTTGCAAAACACTAGGAAGGCATCTCGCTAACCCCTAGTGTATAAACCCTTACAACTCTGTGAAGGAGACCTTTTTGGCACCTCACACATTACAGACTTAAGGAGTTATTTTTATGACTAGTCTTATCGCAAAACCTTATACCAAACTTGACCAAGAATCTATTGATGAAAAGGTCGTTGACATCGTTGAAGAAAATGCAGAACTAGAAGCAGGAGTCGAGTCCAGCTCTAGTACACTAGCAGGAGATTCTAGCGGTACTCAAAAGCAAGGTGTAGATTGGGAAAAGCGTTACCGGGATTTACAATCGTATTCTGACAAACAGTTAAACACTCTTCGTCAGGACTTAGAAACATCGCAACAGTCTAAAGTATCTTTATCTTCACCAGAAGAAATCGCTGACTTTATGGAACGCAACCCTGACCAGTACCGTATGATGCAAACCATTGCACGGGAAGCAGGAGCCTCCGTAGCAGCTCCTCTATCCTCCAAGTTGGATGATATTGAGACAGATACTAATCAGGCTAAGGCGATTAAAGCTAAAACTCAGATTATTAAAGCTCACCCTGACTTCGACCAAGTTGTGAACTCAGATGAGTTTCACGAATGGGCTCAAGCACAGACGCAAGAAGTACAACGGTGGGTTTATGATAACCCCAATGATGCCGACCTAGCTATCACTGCTCTTGACCTATATAAGGTAAAGACTGGCGTTAAAAATGATACCAAATCTAAAAAGACTTCTGAATCTGCGGCTGATGCCGTGGGTACTGGCGGTTCTCCAGATGTATCAGGCGGTAAGAAAATTTGGAAAGCAAGTACAATCAAAAGTCTCCATCCTAAAAAGTATGAAAAGCTAGAGAATGAAATAGATCTCGCATTCAACGAAGGTAGGGTGGATTTTAATTCTTAATGGAGTAATTAATGTCTAATTTCGCAGGTTCAGCAACCACTAACTATGGTGGTTCAGGTGGCGGTACAGGTAACTGGTTGGCAACTATTTATAGTCAAAAAGCCCTCAAGTTCTTTCGTACAGCATCCGTAGTAGAAGGTATTACAAACAACGATTATCTAGGTGAGATTTCTGCGTATGGCGATACTGTTAAAGTTATCAAAGAGCCTACTATCACAGTCTCTTCTTACACCCGTGGTGCTACTGTAGCAGCTCAGGCGTTAGTTGATAACGAATTAACTCTAACCATTGACCAAGCTAACTACTTTAGCTTTAATGTTGATGACTTAGAAGAGAAGTTGTCTCACGTTAACTGGAAAGAGCTAGCTACAAGTGGTGGTGCTTATGGTCTAAAGAATAAGTTTGACCAAGAAGTATTAGACTACATGGCTAGCCAAGCCTTAGCAGCAAACCAAGTTAACAACAAGACTACTGCTAACATCTTAACTGTAGGATTTGCATCCGGTCAGCAAGATCCACTAAACTTGCTATCTAAGATGGCCCGTTTGTTGGATGAGCAAGAAGTTCCAGAAGAAGGCCGTTGGCTTGTTGTTAGTCCTCGTTTCTTAGAGACCCTAGTACAATCTAGCTCTAAGTTAATCAGCACTGATTACAACGATGGCGCAGCTTCTTTGAAGAACGGCTTAGTTATGGCAGCCCCTCTACGCGGCTTCCGTATCCACAAGACTAACAACGCTCCAGTATACACCTCAACAGGTGGTACTCCGGTAGTAGGCGCTGATATCTTGATGGCTGGTCACATGAGCGCAGTAGCAACAGCTTCTGCAATCACCAACACTGAGACTTTCCGTAACCAAACTACTTTTGGTGACGTTGTACGCGGCTTGCATGTTTATGCTCGTTCAGTTGTACGTCCTGAGTCTTTATGCGTAGCTCACATCACTTACCCTGCATAAGCAAGTAAGTTAGTGACCTAAAGGGGGCGGGAGTAATCCCTCTCCCTTTTTTTATTTATAAGGACCTTGTATGGCTAAGACCTATTTAGATATCGTTAATATAGTCCTTCAAGATGCAAACGAAGTTCCTGTATCCGCATCAGCCTTCAGTAACGTAAGGGGGCTACAAGCTTTTGTAAAAGAGTCTGTTAACAGATCTTTAATGGATATTGTTAATATAGGGACTCAATGGGAGTGGCTAAAGGCTGGAACTATCCAAGCACCTAGGGCCGTTACCACTGTAAGTGGGACACAATTTTATAATTTTAAAGTCTTAGCAGCAGGTGAAGAGCCTTTTGTAGATGTAGACTTTGATACGTTTTTCATAAGTGATGGAGTAAATCTACACCAACCATTAAAAAGTATATCTTATGATGCTTGGAATGATACATACCGATCACAAGATTATCAAGATGACGCTGTTGCTACACCTTCTAAGATTATTATGACAGGAGAAAAGAATCTCTTTGGACTATCTCCTGTACCAGATAAAGCATATACTGTAAACTTTTATGCATGGACCCACTCTGGGTTTTTATCTGCTTATAGTGATACCCTACCTTTCCCTGACCAATACTACACAGTGCTAGTAGACCGTGCTAGATATTATTTGTGGGACTTTAAGGAAAATGATGCTAAAGCGCAGAAAGCTAAGAACTCTTATCAACGTGGTTTAATGAGTATGCAACAAAAGCTTGCACCCTTCCAACGGACTCGTATGAGAGCAATTTAAGAGGGCACTATGTCAAGTGAAGAAAAAACATTCCTCCTTAAATCGGAAGGCGGCTTAGATACAGTATCTAGTGCTATTGAATTATTTGAAACCCCCGGATTAGCAGCCCGACTTATGAACTTTCAACCGACTGTATCTTCAGGATATGAACAGGTAAGAGGTTATCAGAAGTTTGGAACAGCAGCTCCCGGAGGAGCTATCTCAGCTAAAGTAACATCTGTCTACTCTTATTACGATGGAGCGGTATGTACTAAGGGAGGAAAGATCTATTTCTCTCAAGATGGAAATAGCTGGATTCAAGTTAATAAAAATACAGCAGGAGCTTTTCATAACGCTACTACTCTAGCCCCGTTAGCAAGCTTAAACCGAAATACCTCTTCAACAGAGCAGTATAGATTTGTAGAGTATCATAATGGTACAAACTTAGAGCTACTCTTTTGTGACACTTTAGGAACTAACCCTATAAGTCGTTTAACGATCAGAGGTACAAGCACGTTAGAGTATAAGTATGAAAACAGTATAGCCTCTGAGTGGCCTTCTAGCACAATAAAGTACCCTACTTTTATAGAGGTACATAATGATAGAATGGTTGCCGGAGGCTTCTCTACAGATAAAACACTACTCCACTACTCTAATCTTTTTAACCCATTAGATTTTGCTGGTGGTGGATTTATTGATAATGCTGATGAACTTATATGGGCCAAAGGCTTTCGTAAGAATTTAATGATCTTTGGACGAAATAAAATCTCTGAAGTAATCAGCTTAGGAAACTCAGCCCAACAAACAATACAAGACGTTACTAGAAATATAGGCTGTATATCAGGAGATAGTATCCAAGAAGTCGGTGGTGACTTGGTGTTCTTAGCCCCTGATGGCATACGAACCATAGCTGCAACAGCTAGAATTGGTGACGTATCTTTGAGTACACTGTCTGTAAAAATAAACCCACTACTCCATGAATATATAGTAAATCTTAATCAATATACTATATCCTCTACGGTTATAAGAAACAGAAACAACTACAGAATTTTTTTCCACAAAGCTGGAGAGTTGTCAAAAGCCCAGAAAGGAATTGGAGGAGTTCTCCGAGGAGGTCAAGGTGGCCTACAATGGGAGTGGTGCGAATATAGGGGGCTCCCCTGTTATAGTGTACAGACTTCGTATACTTCCGCAGGTAAAGAAGTATCTTACCATGCATCAAATGATGACTTTGTATATTTACATGATGTTACTGATAAATTTAATGGAGCCGATATACCGGCTGTATACCAAACTCCCGAAATAAGTTTAGGAGACTCTGGGTTCCGTAAGACCTTGCATGCTATTCAGCTATATGCTAAATCTACAACAGGGTACACAACTAGTATTAAGCTTACTTATGATGATGTGGCAGATCCCTCCAGAAGCCCTCCGGGTTATAGGATAGAAGTAGACCACACAGGATCAGCTTACTATAGTGAAACAAACTATGGGACAGCTATATATGGTCGAAGTAAAGATCCCTATGAAAGGGTTTTAGTAGAAGGTAGTGGTAAAACATTTAATATTAAAGTAGCTTCAATAGGATCTGCAAACTACTCTATACAAGGTATGGCTATAACCTACTTTGTTAATGGGCGACAATAACACACAGGAGGCCGCATGGCTGGATATAATCGTCAAGAACTCTATGTCGATGGTGACGTAATAGAAGAGTTCGACACTAATAATGAGTTTGACGTACTGGTTACAGCGTTCAGTAATACTGCAGGACACAAGCACGATGGATCTGCGCTAGAAGGCCCTGTTATTGCCCTTGTAGGAGATGCTGGAGCAGCTATCCCAATAAACAAGGTAGTAGTAAATACTACAGATAGCACTATTGATCTATATGTATCTGTTGGTGGGACCTCTACTAAACAGTTTGTTATTAAAGATGGAGCTGTAGAGCCTCATGTTAATAATGATATGGACTTAGGTTCTTCTGCAAAGCAATTTAAAAATCTATACATTGATGGTATAGCTTACATAGATTCATTAGTAGCAGATACTGCAGATATCAATGGAGGAACTGTTGATAACACTACTATTGGTGGTACAACCCCTGCAGTAGGAACATTTACAAATGTAGTAGCTACAACAGTAGATATTAATGGTGGTAACATTGACGCTACACAGATTGGTGCTGCTTCTGC
>TARA_R110000737_G_scaffold112889_1_pt1 | contig 11223 bp, 8 predicted proteins | sample TARA_R110000737 | Tara Oceans TARA_R110000737 (sample SAMEA4398027) | marine metagenome | biome: Polar Biome; feature: [SRF] surface water layer (ENVO:00010504); material: water (ENVO:00002006), including particulate matter (ENVO:01000060) such as... | depth 5 m
AGTAGAACCAAGACATACCATCAGAACATCGTTAGAGGTGTTGTAGTATATCTTACCTTCAACTGCCGTTGGATTAGTAGCCAAGTGTTGCACTACTATGTTTAGTGCTTGATTGTTATTAAGGTCTATGTTACCTTCAAGGTCAATGTCGTGTAGAAATTTAATAGCCATTATTCGTGTTTTTTATATGTTAATTAAAGTAAGCCTTTCCTGAAAAGGTAGCTTTAAACGTTAAAGTTACTTGATTTAAAGAGTTATACGTAACCATTCCTATTACAACTGTTCCTGCTGAATCTACTACCGTGGAGCTAGGAAACTTGCCCAACCCATGAGTTACAACCCACGAAGAAGAGGAAGAGCCTTGAGTGTGTAGATAATATTTATCCGTTACTTTAGCAGTGTTATCAGCTATAGCCGTGTTAATGCTATTAGATAGCTTATCAGCGGTTACACTATCATCAGCAATCTTTTCTGTAGTCACCCAATTATCAGCACTTATAGTAGAAACATTAGAGTCTATATAAGATTTAACTGATTGCTGAGAAGGAACTCCAGTTGCACTATTCGAAGCCATGTCGTCTTCATCAAAGAAGGGTAGCTGTGTATTAGTGTCAGTCGTAGGTAAGGAGCTTACATCTACTCCATCAATTGTACCTGAAGTACTGATGTCCCCTGTAAAAATTGCATTACCATTTTCGTCTAGCGTAAATACTGTACTACCTGCACCGTTCTTAAATAAGAAAGTGTTAGTTGATTCATTGTCGCTATCTATCCTAAATACTAACCCTGCTTCTGATTGTATATGCAAGTCGTCTTCTGTAGGTCCTAATAAATACGCAGGGCTATTCCCTAGTAACTGAAAAGAACCATTTACTTTTGCACCATCTAAAACTACATTTTGCTCTATTTTAGAACCAGTAAGAGTTCTGTCTAGAACTTTAATTGCTGTAATAGCAGAGTTGGCAATTTTTTGAGCAGTTACAGAAGCGTTTGCAAAGTTAGCCTCTAATAGACTGCCAGGTTCTAGTTTATCAGGCTTTATGGCTCCGTCTGCGAATATATCTATCAACTCTAGTGTGATTGCACCAGGAGCTATTTTAGCGGCCGTTATAGCGTTATCTGCTATCTTACTTGTTATAACTGCGTTATCCTCAATCTTGATGCTTGTTATTGAGTCTTGAGCTATCTTGTCAGTTGTTACTGAGTTTGTTGATAATTTATTAGAAGTTACAACACTATTCTTTAAATGAACGCCATCAATGCTGTCACTCTCTATAACTGCAGTACCAGGCAAGCCTTTTGCTCCTTGAATTCCAGTAGAAACAGCGGTTATTAAGGGTGCGTTAGCAGACGAGCCTAAAATTATACCTTGAGCTTCTCCTGAGAGAGTAAGACTAACATTAGGAGAATCTTTTGATTGAAGCGTTATATTTAAGTCTAGAGACATTAATTTTTCACTTTAAATTTACCGTCTAGCATAGTATGTACATTCCCTGCGTTATTACCTGTAGTAGCCGCAATTCTAAGTATATATTTAAATGTACCTTCTATTATGTTCATCTTTGGTCCTGAAACATCTATATTCAGTATACCCGTATCGTTATCTAAAGAAATAACACTATGGTAGTCTATGTTTCCATCCGTCCCAGCTGTCGAGTAAAGCTTACGTACAGTGTTGTCGTTGGCGTTAGTAACTATAAGCTGTGCAGTAAATCCTGATAAATCGAAAATGCTTCCATCAGAATTAGTTATAGCAGCCTCTAAGGAGAAGTTATCTCCTTTTCTGCAAGTTATATCTACATTAGTAGAAATGTCAGACGATATTTTAGTAGCCATAGCGTGTTAAGTTATTTTAATTTTGTTTTCACCCCTGAAGGAGTGAGTTTAGGCTCTATAATTATAGAACCCTTCTTATTCGTTAACCTAACCTTAATTTGGTTAGATGATACATATATTATAATACCCTCCATGAAGCAAATTTAACAAATTTATTTAACTCCTATAACGGAGTTGAAACTTCTTTACCTAAGGTAAGGGAATTTATTTCTACTATTTTCCTGTCAGCAAACTGCAAGTCTCCAGAGACTACCTCAAGTGTTAGTAATATGTACTTTTCTCCTGTGAACAGATAAATAATAGGGGATTCGCTTGCAAGCAAACCATCTATCTCTGAAGAAGTAGAATCATTACCTTGCACGGAAAGAGCTATAACAACTTCATTTATCTTGTAATTATCAATCTTAACTACTGTTCGCCCAACAAAGTTCCCCTTGTTAGGCGTATAGGCTATAAAGGATAGCTGTATAGTATGCTTACTTACAGTCTCTATAAATAAATCTATCAAAGAATTTCCTTCTTCGTTTTTATGAAGCCTATGTATATCCCAATAACCACCTATAAAGTCTTGAGCTTCAAGAGAATAACCCGAAGGTTCTTTATGCCCAATATTATTGTTATATATATCACTTAATTTTCCTTTAAAATCAAGGGCATTTTTACCCTCTGATTTAGTGGGGGGTTCAAGATTAAAGCCAACTAAAGGCTCATTACCAGGGCTCTTAATAGGAATGAGGTAGTTGGTTAATAAATCTACTTTAGTGTCTAAAATAAGTTCGATATTAATATGCTCTATAACAGGTATTATAATGTCAGAAGGTATCTTTATCGTCATACTTGTTGCTGTATATGTTATAGTAGAATCAATAATGGTAATACCATCGACAACTTCATCAACTTCATCTACAATAGGAGTTACTGTTTGGCCAAATATTTTAGCTACAAAAGAATCTCCCGTTACCCAATCCTGCAACTTGACATCATAGCCCTGTCCAGGCATAAGATTCCCTATACCATTAAAACCCCATAGAGGCAAATAGGCATTACCAAAAGTGTCTTTAGCTATAAGTAAGTTCTCCGAAGGCATGTTCTCAAAAAACGTAACTACACTTATTGGTTCTTGGCTGGGGAATCCTATTAGATTCCATCCATTAGCCATTGGAAAATCAATTGAATCAGAACTAAGAGGTACGGGGGGAAGGCCATTTAACTTAAGATAATAACCTGGAATTTCCATTTTAATTTTAAGCCCTTGGAATACGCCTGCTATATCTATTCCTTGAGCAATATCTATAAATCGAATACCATTAATTCCATCAAAATTCCACTCAGGCAAGTAAGCATTACCATTAGCGTCTTTTACTATAGTAAAATTTTCTATGTATTCAGACTGGTCTGTATCCCATACATTATACTCCTGATTGCTACCATCGAGTTTGTACAAAAACTGCTTAAAAATATCGCTTACCCTGTACGGGTCAGCAGTATAGTTTGTGTTTGGATAATTAACACTATCCCAGTCCTCTAACTGAGTGGTGTCTATGTAGCTAGAAATTAAAGACCACCCTTGATTCAAAAATATTGTTTGATATATAGGAGCATCACTAATTGGAGGGACTACTAAAACCCCAACATTAACGGAGGGAGCTGAATTCCCTTCTATGTCTGTCAAAACCATAATAGGTATAGCCATAATTATCCAAGTTCAATTGATATAAACGGGTTAGTTAAATCCACTCCCTCTATTTCAGATACTACACTAATACTTGTGTAATCTATTTCAGATACATTTGTATTATTTATAGCACCCTCAAGGTAGATGGTTTTTGTCTTAATCTCCGAAGGCCCTGTATAAGGTATTGAGTCGTAGATTATATTTAAAACACCACTATAGTTATCTATTACGTTTGTACAAAACAATACGTTTATTGTAAACTTATCTGATGTCCCTGCGTAATTCTTTATCTTAATCATTTTATTTAACCTGTAATTATCTCTAATAGAGGTGGTTAAATATCCCGAAACATTAAACCCAGTAAAGAATCCATTGAAAGAAAAATCACTTAACGGATGAGTTATCAATCCATTAGAGATGTTGGGAAATGTTAAGTACTCAAAGTCATCACTCTCCTGGGAAGAGCTAGGATTAAATGGTATTTCGTCACAACCTTCCAGTGTATATAGTGGGTCAAAGAAAAAAGGAAACCACTTCATCTTAGGGAAAGTGTATACTCCTATAGAGGATAAGTAGGGGCTATCAATGTTAGTTAAGTTAGCACTTATATTATCAATCCACATCTTTTTAATTAATACATACTGAGTACCTGAACAGGTGAACTCTAAAGTATGCCTTTTACCAGGCACATTTAAAGCCACCACGTCAACTACATCTGCAACATCAAAAGCCATATCCTAAGAATGTATAGTTCCAAAGTTTATAGTACTAAGGTTAGAAGCTGAATCACCATCTACGTCACTAAGGACTAAGGTAGGAGTTACAGCATTAAAAGTCATTTTAACCAAATAAGTGTCTTCATAAACGTGGGCTTTTGTACCTGCTCCAGTCTGGAAAGAATGACCTTTACCCTCTGTACCAAATGAATTACCAGAAATGTCTCTCTGTAAAACACCGTAGTTATCCAGCTTGTTATGTAGTATATATCGTATTCTTACTCTGTTGTAGAACACTCCTTCATTTATGTTGTTACTCTCTATCTTAGTTCTGTCTATACCGAAGTATATATGAGGGCTACCTTGATTACTGTCACTATAAGATACACCAGTACTATTAGTATAGTTACTTATTAGAGACTGACTTTGAGTTCCTGAAGGATTGTTGGCATCAGGGTCAGAGATGCCTGGCATAACACGCAACCTTCCTTTATCAATAAAGTCAAGAGCCCCCACGGGATGGTTGTCAATATCCCATGACGTATTAGTCCAAACATCAGGAGCTGAGTTCCAAGAATAAGGCTTCACAAAGTTTGAATCCCATTTCTGCCATCTCTCTTTTGCATTAGGACTTCTTCTACATGCTTTTATAGTAGTCGCTTGACCTAGCTCTCTTGAACCATGTACGATAGCCCACGAAGCATAATCTTGATGCTCCCAGGTAAACATAAGAACTTGACTACCTACGTTTGAATCTGGTACTGCATTTAGAGTTACGGTGTCACCACTTAAAGACGTTACCGTTCTACCTCCACTTAAAGCACTAGGACTAGATGCTGTAACTAGCTGGCCTACCCTTACACCCAAAGCGTATGCATCACTACCTAAGTCAATATTGTTTATTGAAGTATTTAACGTAATACCCGACACTACAAACTGAGTGATTGGAGCTGTTTTTGGGTTGGTGTTTACGTCTGCTATTGGCAGCATAAACTCAGATGCAGAAGCTGCATTATTTGTTATGTCAAATATCTTAGAAGGGTCAGCAAAAGTTGGCGTATCACTACCTGGATTTATCATTTCGTTATCTAAGCATATGTTTACTAACTGTACTCTGTAGTCAGAATTTGCTTTATTTATCCCAAAATCCAAAGGAATAAAGGATTCATACTTTCCTGCTGCTGAATTTAGTCGTAAGTTTCTTTTAAATATGAACTTATTACTTACCATAGCCGACACCGAGTTACTGCCAGTAAACCTACCTTGCCTTCTTGGACCAGGCAGTATACCGTAAGCAGCAGTATAAGGAGCACTACCCATATTAGTAGCTTCGTCTTCCGTTGCGAAATAATTTTCAAACTTAAATACACCCGAACCATTGAAAGGGTATCTCTTGTAACTAGCAGCGGAAGCAGGATTTCCATTTGCATACTTTTGTTCCTGCATACTTTGACCACCAATTCCTGATGATAAACTAAGTGATTGAGCGAGTTGCGCTCTATGTGTATCAGTCACAACATCTCCAGCAGACCAAGAAGAAGCAGTAAATTGGTCTAAATTAGAACCGTGTGAAGTGTAGTAAAAGTCATCTGCCAAATACTGTTGTGGAGATATATTGTCTAAGTGAGCTCCAGCATAAATTGGATAAACATAAGTCCATAGAGTAAAGGAAATATTCTCTTGACCCAAACCACTCGAATGGTTTGCAGTATCCATACGTCCAGAAATAGACCCTGCCTTGATTAACCTATCAGGCTTAATAGTAAATGTACCTGACTTTTTATATCTTCCTATTTCATCTCCAGACCTAAGAGAATCCCAGTTCATCTCGCTATAAGGCTGATTACTAGAAGCTGATGCAACCTCCGAAAAACCTTCAAACTCACCATAACCTAATACGCCTGCTTGGAATTTTGTAGCCAATCTAATAGATTTTTGCTTAAGTTCTCTACCTGAAACAGTTAACGTCTCAAATCCTGTACCGTCATTAAAAACCTGATTTGAGAATGACAATGTTCCCTCATTTGTCGCTTGAAGGGTTATAGGGTTACCGTTTGATTCTACACCACTTGTGTTCACTACATGGTATCCAGCAGGTACAAAACGACCACTCATGCTATCATTGGATGAGCTCGTAAGTAGATTGTGCACTTGAATAGGGGATTCTGTTTCGGTTTCAAGGCTACCATTGTATGTGGTATTTGTTAACAGATAATCGTCATTCCAATTAAAGTGTCTAGAATACCAGTTACCCTCGCTATCGTTGAAGTTTTGCCAACACACTACAGGCTTAACGGTTGATAAAATTTCTGTTGTATTGTCTGCAGTCGTGTCTGGAAACCTAAACAAATCTCGTATGTGTAAATTTTTTGTAAGCTTCACCAACCCATTGGTATCATTATAGGAGGTAGACGATGAGTGAGTTAGGGTAGACACCTTATCCAAAACGTGACCTGAGACAGTGCTCGGAGCCTCTGTTTTGTAGTAGCTCCTTCTATTGAAAGTGACAACCGTGTCTAGGTCATCATGCAAAGCGAAACCTGAGTTTGCTTTATGTTCTTGAGTATCCGTTCCTGTTATAGCGTTTGAATAATTAGTGTCATCAACAGACCATGCTGGCGGATTAGCACCGAAAGAAAGGCAAAACGCTTTAGTTATTAAACGGCTATGGTGAAGTTGATTAATTCCCATACACCCATAAGTTCCTGAAACTGCTTGTATCATTTCAACTTGAGTGGGGGCATTATTGTCAGCGTTAATAAAGTAGTCTTTATGGTAAACAGGGTAGGAACCTATTGCTGCAGACCAAGATTGCTTTCCGCCTGTAGTCACAGCATTAATATAAGGCAGACCTCCTGTAAAACTAAACACGGTAGTATGCTCAAAGTTTTTAATGCTTTTTGCATCCCAAACTAAATAATAAAATTCTTGACTACCTAATGTAGTCACTTCATTAGATGTGGTGTATGGAGAAGAGAAATTAAAAACTAAAGGTGCAGTCCCTCCAGATACAATATAAAAGGCAGCATTATCTACTCCTTGGTCAGAAACAAAACTATGTTGTTGGAATCCGTTGGGAGGAGCAGTGAAAGTGTTATAACCCATAATAGCCCAGAAACTCCACCCAGATTGTAAAAATCGAACACCCCCTTGAGTGGTTGTGCTATCAGATATTTTCACGCACGGAATCCTGGTGTCTACATTTTTATTGTAGCGACCATCTAAAGACATGTTGAGTCCTTGATAATTAAACCCAGCAGGCATATATCCAGTAAAGAAATTATCAGCCATAGGTTGAGAAGCAAAGTTCCAAGCTGGTATTGCGTTTGATATATACGGAGTAGCTACATCTAAGTCTCCTACGTTAGGTGTACCAGGTGTTCCTGCGATAGTACCTAAATTACTATGACTAGCATGAGCGCCATAAGCCCATGTACCCACTCCCACATCAACTATTTCTTCTGTGTCAGTTAAAAATCCTTGTTGATACTGTAAATTTCCTTCATTAAAGGATTCCATTACAAGGTTTACGTTTATAGTGTTACCTGTACTTTGAACTAACTGTAGCATTACATCGCCTTCCGTAATTTCCAAAGGGATGGCAGGGTTACATTTAATTAAAAAAGCAGCATAGTGAGGGTATTTTACAACACCAGTTCCATAGTCATGCTCATAACAACCTATACCGTAGGTTGCGCCTGAGATTACTGATGGACTGTAAAAGGGTATAAATCTTTCTACTCCTGCAGTACCAAAGGTTTGGTTGGTTACATCAACAGTGTTTGCGTTAATCCTTACATACCCTATAGGAGCTGGGTTTAAAGCCACATAACCAGCCGCAGTCGTTACAAAAGACGGTAAAGTCAGGGTTATAGATAAGCCGTCAGTAGCTGTCGAACCTAAATCGCCTACATCTTCTATGAGAGAAAAAGGATTGGCTGTACCAGTCAAATCAGTAACGAGTGTTAAGTCGTCTATATCTAATAGAGAGTTTGGTGACCCTGTATTTTTAACGATAAACAACACAAACGACTGTTCAGGAGAATCCGCTTCAGCAGGATTTTCTTTAAAAGTATAGAAATCTATACCCGTGTCAGCATCACTATATTCGTTTTCAGCCGTCGCAGTAAAGATATTAAAGTTACTATTCTTAAATGCCTCAGCATCACCAGTGTGGTAAGTTCTAGGAAATGATTGTTGTACTGCCATGTTATAGTATTTTTAAATAAGTGCTGTCTGGTTCAAACCAAACTGTTTTTTTATGTTGATTGTTGGGTATGCAAAAACCTAAAGACCTTACCCAGTGGCCAGAAGTTGCCGATGGAGAAGTATCTAACTTCCCTTCAGCGTTTAAGTATATCGTTTTACCTGGAGTCCAATTTACTATTAAATCATCAGGCATCTCGTAATAACCTTTATGTAGCATAATTATATCCGCAGTCTCTGCGTGAGATATGTACATAAAAAGATTAGAAACAGCTCCCTTAGAAACACTGCTAGTATCTGCTAACTGAACAGAGGAATTGTATACCCCAAAGGTATCAGGGGTATTTATAACTTCAGTAGAAGAGAAATAAATAACTTGACCTGGACTAACCCCTCCTACAACCTCTTCATAAGGGAAGTAAGGAAACGTATACCTGAAGCTATTCAACAAGTTCTGCACTATAGAGTTGCCCGAACTACCCACTTGTACATTAATATCTGGTTGTAACGACATACCTCCTATAATAGCTGGAGCTATAGACGTAGATATAGGTACGTTATTTATGTCTATAGGTGATACTAGTGCTGTGTTAGATGCACTAGGCACAAAGCCGTAGGCAATATTTTCTTGCATAAACACAAACCCAGACACAGTTTCTATAGAAATCTTGTGTTCAGGTGGGGATATGGTTATGCTAGGAATAGCCATTATAGCGTGGTAATGTCAGGGTTAAGAGTAAATACTCCATGCAACCACGTTGTATATTCTATAGACAGTAAAGCTGAAGCTGAAGTACCTCCCACTGTTTGTCTTCTAACCTGTAAATCGTAAATATAATCACCAGGCTCGAACGTCATGTAGTTATACGGAACACTAATAGTAGCTAAAGTATTTAGAACAGAAGAATTAAGCTTAAAATCTATAGCTCCCCCTGTTTTAACACCAGACGCTATGTTAGTTACTCCACTGTAATTACCTGTTGTCGTAGCCGAAGGTGGCGTAGCTAAAGGGGCTGTAGGGTATGTCCCACCGTGTTGATGTTGAATTGCACCAAGCACTGTTTGAAAAAATGCGGTGTACAGATTCAACTTTACATCTCCTGACGAAGCATCTACTATCGACATTTTAGCTTGATACACAGGAGACGTAACCTCTCCATCTTGACCTGTATTTAATGCCAACCCAGCAGTTGAATCCGTAGGGTCGGTTACACTAAACTTAAAAGTAAAAGTGTCGTTTCTTCTTGCAGTAATATTAACTTCTGCTGCAATGTCTGTGTTTATTGTTTGTACTGCCATCTATTTGAGTTTACACAAATATACTAATTATTTACCTCTCCGTTTTTCTATTCTTCTCTTCTTAGCTCTACGTGCTTTTCTTATCTTTTCAGGAGTCTTAGACTCTCTTTCCAGTAGACCTCTCAAAGGAGCAGGTAATAGTCCTGCTAAATATCTTCGGCTCTTTTTCTCTCCTCTATATCCATACTTACTATCTCTTGTATATTCTGCACCACCTATTCCGTGGTAAGTTAAATACAATATACTGTTTAGTGTATTGATAGCTGGGACAGTTGCCATATACCCTAACTTAGGAAGGTTTACTGCTAGCATAGCATCACCAAGGAACTTCTCTAAAGCTGAGTTAATAGCCTCATCTTCATCACTGTCGCCTCCTTCAGCTCCACCTGACATTAAGAATAGTAAGCCTGTAAGTAAGATACCCATTTGACCTCTATGGAATCTACCAAGAGCTTGTTGCTCTGCTTTAGATAACTTACTCATATCTTTTATATATGATATAGGGTTACCTAAATGGTCGATTGCGTGTTTTTTAAATGTCGTAACTGAACCAGCATAAGTTTTACCAAAGTCATCTATGTGTTCTCTATATCCAGTCTTACCTAGTCTGTCTACCACATAAGTAGGGAACCATCTCTTAAACTGCATAACCATACTACCCATAGCGTAAACCTGTAATAGTCTTTGGTCAGCATCAGAATAACCTCTACCCTGTACGTTTTGTACAGACCTAACTTTACGAGCTACCTGGTCTGGATTAAGAGCATTAACTTGGTCTACAATCATTAGCTTTCCGTTAGCGTCTATATCATAAGCCTTCCATTGTGCTTCTGATAGCTCTCCAACAAACTGAGTTCGTTGTATCCACTTCTCTGCAGTAGTCATAGGGAAGAATAATATCTTATCCATTAAGGTGTCGTGTCCAGCATCTTCCAGTTGGTCTTCAGGTCTGTATGTTAATATACCATACTCCTCTAGTATTAGTTGAGCCTTCTTAGCTCTTCTAGAATCCCAAAGCCCATTCTCTCCAATACCAAATACCCTCATGTGAGCCTTTATGAACTTTGCAGTACCTAAAGAACGCCATCCGTTATACTTACCAATAGCTATGTTGAATCCTGCAGCAGTAAAGTTCAACCCCAAACCAATCATCATAGTCCAGCGAGTAAGCTTCTCTACTATCTTTCTTTCAGCCTCATGTCCTGTAACCAACTTCTTAGGAGTACCCATTATGAATCTATCCATAACAACATCCTTAAGGTACTGAACAGAGTTAGCGTTGTCGTCTGATGCTCCTCTTAGGAATTGCATAGCTCCGTCAACCATAAACTTATAGTTCTCAAAGCCGTTGAAATTTTGAGCGTGCTTTTTAGAGTCACTCACTATCACAGACTCTTTTCCTTTCTCTGTGTTCTTAAACTGTATACTCTTAAACTTACCATCCTCTGCTAAGTATTCTGTTCCGTATTGGAACACCATCGTTTTAAGATA
>TARA_R110000737_G_scaffold141116_1_pt1 | contig 11183 bp, 7 predicted proteins | sample TARA_R110000737 | Tara Oceans TARA_R110000737 (sample SAMEA4398027) | marine metagenome | biome: Polar Biome; feature: [SRF] surface water layer (ENVO:00010504); material: water (ENVO:00002006), including particulate matter (ENVO:01000060) such as... | depth 5 m
TCTTATCCATCTTTCATCTGACCGGCTTTCGTGACAGAAAGCTTGGCCAGCACCGTTTGTAACGGCGAGGCGGTATTTAGCCCAAGGCCGTAAAAGGTGCAACCCCTCAATTGGATTTTTGACAAAAAATCTTCATCTATGGGGGACGGGAAGGATCGCTGTTGCTATGATCACCGTCCAGTTTAGGGAAGACGTAACAAACGACAATGAACCAGTTGCCATCGGACCTTACCGGCAGTGGACCGGCAACCGTGATCCTGCCACTCAGGCAAACCTTGCCTGTGGTCTTTGCATCACCCCATTCCGGGCGCCAGTACCCGCAGGATCTTGTTGAAAGCGCGCGCATTGACTCTTTTGCGTTGCGTGCCTCCGAAGATGCCTTTGTCGATCAACTGTTTGCCAGCGCGCCCAAGCTTGGCGCGCCGATGCTATGCGCGACTTTTCCGCGCGCCTTTGTTGATGTCAATCGCGGCGCACTTGAACTTGACCCGCGCATGTTTGATGGCCCCCTGCCCTCGGATGCCGATGTGCATTCGATGCGCGCGTTATCGGGGTTGGGATCGATCCCGCGTGTTGTCAGTGGCGGGATCGAGATTTATAAATCCCGCCTGCCCGTGGCCGAGGCATTGCGCCGGATCGAGGTTTATTATCAGCCCTATCACGCCGCCTTGCGCAAACTGATTGATGCAACACGCGATGAATTTGGTTACTGCATCCTGATTGATTGCCATTCAATGCCCGGCGATTCTGTTGACAGTAATAAAAACCGCGTTGATCTGGTTCTGGGGGATTGCTATGGAAGTTCCTGCCATCCGTCTTTGACGCGCTTTGTCGAAGATCGTGTCCGCTATCTGGGTTTCACCCCGGCGCATAATGATCCATATGCTGGCGGGTTCTGCACACGTCATTACGGGCAACCGCAAGACCATGTGCACAGCCTGCAGATAGAGCTTTCACGAGCCCTGTATATGGACGAAAACACGATCACGCCCCATCGCGGCTTTGACACCCTGCGCGACCAGATGACGCATCTGATTTCGTGCTTCCATGATCTTGACGGGAATTCTTTTTGATGACCAGCCACCCCGTTTCCGGCGCTGCGCCCCGCAACAATGACGATGCGCTTGGCAATCTTGTCATCCGCGATGCAGAGCCCGAGGATTTCGGCCGCATTACTGAAATTTATGGCCACCATGTTTTGCATGGGCTGGCATCGTTTGAAGAACGTGCGCCTGAAATCGCCGAACTGACATCGCGTTGGCAACATGTCCGCGAACGCGGCCTGCCCTATCTTGTCGCCGAGATCAATGACCGGGTCGAAGGCTTTGCCTATGCCGGGGCGTATCGCACGCGACCTGCCTATCGCTTTACGGTCGAGGATACGATCTATATCGCGCCTGATGTGGTCGGCAAAGGTGCCGGGCGGGCATTGCTATCGGAACTGATCAAACGCTGCACGGCACTTGGCTATCGCCAGATGGTGGCCGTGATTGGCGACAGTGCGAATGTCGCCTCTATCGGGCTGCATGCAAGGCTTGGCTTCCGGGTGGCCGGGACATTGCAATCAGCGGGCTTTAAACTGGGCCGCTGGGTCGATAGCGTGATCATGCAGCGCGGGCTGGGTGATGGGGATGGCAACTTCCCGGAAACCGATCCGAAGCGGGAAAAATAGCCCCCCTGCATCGCATCCTTCAAAGGCGCCATTTTCATGATGGCGCCTTTTTCTATTGTGCCGGATCGATGCCAAGACCACCGGATGCTCTGGCAAGAACAATGCCGTAGAAAACCACATCACAAAAAGAACAGTTAAGAGGTTTCATTCCTGAAAGGGAAAGCAGCGATCAGAACCGACTTAACCGAAAGGCGATTTGCACTGCACAATATCGCGCGGACAGCAGAAAAGCATGATCCGAAAAACACACCAGCCACTCCAAAACGCCATAAATCCCTGATTTTAGACAAAAAAAAGGCCGCCTATGACAGCGGCCCAAGTCTAGGGAGGAAACGTCCAAGAAACGAGCGACAAGTCGCTCGCCGGAATGCGCTACGTCCTACCGCAGCGCACAAATGGAGATTACCCATAAGTTCAGGCGGACGCAACACGTTTTTGACTGTTTTTTTATCAAAAAAATAAATGCTCCTTTTTTGATCAAAATTTCATCGAACTGACACTTTTTCGAACTGAATCCCGCCCACCCAAGGTCACTTTTTCATCACTCTTCCCACCCCCGCCCCAGGTTCACTTATGAACTATTGGCAAATAGCAACACAGACTCCAGCAAAATATTGGCGGAAACACTGCGATTCCAATGCAAGATTCGAAAATTTATACTTCGATTCCCATCATGAGAAATCACTTTGCCATCCCCCAACCGCACAGGTCTGCGCCGGACGACACCATTCTGAATATGGATTTCACAACGAATACATGACGGAACAACCATCGCCCGAAGCAATGGAATCGCCACAAACAGCCCCAGAGGACTATCCAAAGGATGCCCCAACTGGATCAAGGAACGCCGATCATTCACGGAAGCTGATGACGGCGATGGCCGTTATGGTGGTCTGGGCGGACAAGGAGGAGAACCGAAAGAGAACCGGACGAGAGAATAATAGACCGGATAATCAGGGAACGGCTTCATGGCTTGCATAGATATACAAAGCCACCGCGCCGGAGAATGATGTTATTCGCAAGTTTCAACGATCAATCATTCCACGCAACACCGACACGAAAAGACAATCAGATTAAGTATCCATCTTACGCGTGCGGGTCCATGATCGGGATCATCATAAACGACAGGGTTTGACCAAAATTGCGACACTGTGCTGACCGCCATTTACGACAATCTTGCGCACGAGGCTGGCCGAAACCTATGGTCAGGGCCTAATTAAGCGACTGATTAAGCGCCGCACTGTCGGGACGTGCCTTTGCCTTGGAGGCCGAGGATGTCCTGCGGCCCGACAGGCCTTCGGCGACGATCTGTTCGCGGTCACGGCGTTTTTTGGCGTCATACATACGCTGATCCGCCAGATCGATCAGGTTATGGGGCTGAGAAATGGCATCTTCGACCCGTTCCGCCAGACCACAGCTGGCCTGCTGTCCGCGACCGTTTGCCAGTTCAGCAAGACCGGGGGACATAACGCGCTGTATGACTTCATCGGCCCGTTCAAGTGTCAGGTCCGGCAAGATAACAAGGAATTCCTCGCCACCCCAGCGGATCACCAAATCAGAGCGACGGAACCGTTGCGAAAGATTGATACCGACTTCGCGCAAAATCCGATCACCGTAATCATGACCGAACTTGTCATTGATCTTTTTGAAGTCATCCAGATCGATAAAAGCCACCGTCAGCGGACTGCGTTTGCGATAAGCCGTTTCGAAATTCAGACTGAGCATTTCCATACCAAAGGCGCGGGTATAAACCCCGGTCAGCGGATCAATGGCAATTTCCTGAGCCGCAACAATTGTTCGGTAAAGTTGCACCAAAGCAGCCATCACCGAAAGCGGCAGCAACACAAACAGAACCATTTCAAGGGGCACATAGCCACTTGCCACCGGCCCCCGTGCGCCAAGAACCAACAGCATAAGAATGGGGGACACCATCACCCCGGCCTCGACCAGGGTCAGCGGCATGATCGCCACCAGCACAACAATCCCCATCAACAGGAAACTATGCGCCGTTAACATCCTGGTATTGGCGTTAAGGTCGCTACCGGAAAAACCGCACAGCAGTGTCGCGGCAATAACCACAAGCAGCATCGGCAAATACGGCAGGCGCCGACGCCATTTTGAACTGACCGCACGGTTTAGCAAAACCGCGATGGCAACTACCACCACAAGAAACCGCATAATCACGGTTTGCGATTGCCAAAAACCAGCCCCATAGGCCCCGTCCCAAAGCGGAACCACCAGCAGCAACACAATGGTAAACAGAGCAGCAAAGCGTGCGGTCAACTGGACCGACTCCTTGCGCCGCAGATGCAAAAGTTCCGCATGTCGTGGTGTATAAAGAAAGTCTCGATAGCGGCAACGCAGTATGCCTGCGAAGCGCCCACTATCTTTTTCAGAACCAGACAGCACGCGGAACAGCTCCAACTCATCGATACGAAGGAGCCACAGCAGCCCCGAAAACAAATCCCGGAACCTGTTCATTCAATGTGTTCTGATTGAATAAAATCGCTCAAACAGGTTCGATAGCAACGCAGAAAGACAAAAGCCATTTCAAACTGCTACCGGATTTGGTGGTTTTATCGTTCCAAACCACCGAACATTCGCTTGTTTATGCATAGAAGACATTACGAACCCCCGGAAAAATTTCGGCTTCCGGCGGAAAAATTCTACCTGCAAATAAACTGACGAATGCAGAACACATTTAACGATCAAGTTCCGACCCGTGAATGATCGTTCCCTGATTTAACCGCTAATTCAACTATCCAGAAGAGGTGGCTAGGTGGTTTTGGGTTAATTTTTAACTAAATCGAGGCGAAATAGCAGAAATAAGTGCCTGTTTTCACAAGACGATCCCGAAAACCAACCTCTTTAGGTTGTTTTTCGCACCCCCGATGCCAGTAAAACCATAGCGCGCACCCAAAATTGCGTACGATTCGCAACCCCATTGCGAATGACAAAAATAAAACCGCCACACCGGAAACCGATGTGGCGGAAATTTTACGTGATGCCACAAAGCGGCTCTGAAGCTCAGATGATCCGCCGGACCGACAGAACCGATATCAGCCCCAAAGCGCCGGATCAGGAAGCCCCATCACACCTTTGTCAAACACCAGACCGTTTTCACGGTCTTTTGCCATCCAAAGCGGTCCGTCAAGATCAACGATCCGGGCCCCGGCCGCGACAATCATCGCTGGCGCCATCGCAAGCGAGGTTCCAACCATGCAGCCAACCATAACCTGCATGCCGACTTTTGACGCAGCATCGGCAAGTTCAAGCGCCCCGGTCAGGCCACCGGCCTTGTCGAGCTTGATATTGATCATGTCGTAAAGCTGGGCAAGGCGCGGAATATCCGCAACGGTATGAACCGATTCATCGGCACACAGCAACACCGGACAATCAATATCGATCAAACCGTCATCCTGCCCGGCGGGCAGCGGCTGTTCGATCATTTCAACGCCAAGTGCATCAAGCTCCGCACCGATATCTTCGAGCAAGGCAATCGTCCATGCCTCGTTCGCATCGACAATCAGGCGCGCGGTCGGCGCGCCTTCGCGTACGGCACGCACCGATTCCAGCACGTTTTCACCGTTCAGCTTAAGCTTGAGCAACGGTGCGGATGCCGCCTTGCGGGCGGCTTCGCGCATCGCATCGGGGGTATCAAGGCTTAGCGTTTCAGCCGTTACCAAACCTTCGGGGGCCTTGCGTTCGGCAAGTTCCCAGGCGCGGCGGCCAAACCGTTTGGCTTCGAGATCCCAATAGGCACAGTCGACGGCATTCCGCGCCGCACCGGCCTTCATCGCGCTTTGCAGTTCCTTGCGCGTCATGCCACGCGCAAGGGCATCTTTCTGAGCCTCGATATCGGCAATCACCTGTTCGACAGTTTCCCCATATCGGGCATAGGGAACGCATTCCCCGTAACCCGTATGATCACCATCGGTCAGGGTGACCTTGACGACATGGGCCTCGGTCTTGGCCCCGCGCGAGATTTTGAACGCCCCGCGCAGGGGAAAGACTTCGGATGTGACACTTACGTGCGGCACATCAGATCTCCTGTAATTTGTCGACGAGGGCTGCAACGCCGGTACGGACCGGATCAACACATGGCAGGCCAAATTCGGCTTCGACTTCGGCAAACAATTTGCTGGCGGCAGCATCGTCAAGCGACTTGGTATTAATGGCAAACCCGGCCACCACACACGCCGGGTTGGTCAGACGCGCATGCATCAGGTTAACTTCCAGCGTCGTTTTAAGATCGGGAAGCTTATAGCCCGGCAGACCGCGCATATGAGTACGAGTCGGTTCGTGACACACAATGATCGCATCAGGTTGCGAACCATGGATCAGGCCCATGGACACACCGGCAAAGGACGCATGGAACAGGCTGCCCTGCCCTTCGACAACGTCCCAGTGATCGGGTTCATTGGCAGGTGCAATAGTTTCAACCGCACCGGAAATAAAATCGGAAATCACCGCATCAACCGAAATGCCTTCGCCTGCGATAAAGATGCCGGTCTGACCGGTCGCACGGAAGGTCGATTTCATACCGCGTTTTTTCATTTCGGCATCAAGGGCCAGGGCGGTGTACATTTTACCGACCGAGCAATCGGTACCGACGGCCAAAACACGTTTGCCTGGACGTTTTTCACCATTCCCGATCGGCAATTTGCCATCGAAATGACGGACGTCGAAAAGTTTCACGCCCTTTGCCTTGGCCGCATCGACCAGTTCGGGAATCGTCGACAGACGGGTGTGCAAACCATTGGCGATATCCATGCCGGCATCAATCGCCGCCAACAGGGTTTCCATCCATGCCGGTCCAATAACACCACCACGGTTGGCAACGCCAAGCACAAGGGTTTTAACGCCAGCAGCACGGGCTTCGGCGATTGATTTTTCCGGCAGACCAAGATCGGCCTGGCACCCCGGAAGGCTTAGCTGGGCAACACACCATTCCGGGCGCCATTGCTTGATGCCAATTGCGGTTTTTGCCGCCAGTTCGTCCGGCGCGTCACCAAGAAACATAAGATACGGATGTTCGATTTTCATTTTACCTCCTTGACCAGCGTCCAGCCGCTGCCCTTATAATCTGGATCGACTATAGCGCAACTTGGTGGGAGCCATCCAGATATATGAACCGATATCTTCGACTATCCACCAAAATGTTCGCATAAAATTCTACAAAACAAGAGAATAACAAAAAAATATTCTAAACTCGTATCAGACAACCCTTGTTTCTTGTGAATTTGACCGGGAAACGCCCGGAAAACGCAAGAAAATGCAATTTTGAAGGACTGGCGTGAAAGCGCCCGACTACACATGAGCACCGATCTCAAAAAGTGGCTTTCTGACCGCAAAATTGACGAAGTCGAATGTATTGTCCCTGACATGTCCGGGGTGGCGCGCGGCAAAGTTTTGCCAACGCAGAAGTTTCTGCGCGGGCTTGAAGCCAAAAGTCTTGCCATCCCTGAAGCAATTTTTTCCATGACGGTCACCGGGGGATACCCCGAAGAAACCGATGCGTTTCTTGACCCGGCGGAAAAAGATGTGGTGATGGTTCCCGATCCGGAAACCATCCGCGTCGTGCCGTGGTACGAAGAACCCACCGCACAGATTATTTGCGACTGTTATCATTTCTATGGCGACGAGGTTTCCATCTCGCCGCGTCACGTTCTTAAACGCGTATTGGCCGCATTTGAAGAACGTGGCATGAAACCGATTATTGCCCCGGAACTTGAATTTTATCTGGTGGCAAAAAACACCGATCCGGACAACCCGCTTGAACCACCGATTGGCCGTTCGGGACGCCCGGAACGGGCATCCAATGCCTTTGGTATTGATGCAATCAACGAGTTCGATCCGCTGATTGAAGACCTGTATGATTATTGCGAGGCCATGGATATCGATGCAGATACCATGAGTCACGAATCGGGTCCCGCCCAGCTTGAAATGAACTTTAACCACGGCTACCCGCTTGAACTGGCCGATCAGGCCTTCCTGTTCAAACGGACATTGCGTGAAACCGCGCTTAAGCACGGCGTATACGGCACCTTCATGGCCAAACCGATGGGCAATCATCCGGGCAGTGCCATGCATATCCATCAAAGCATCATCGACATCAAAACAGGTGAGAACCTGTTTGCCAATCCTGATGGCGAAAACTCCAAGATGTTTCTGAACTATATTGGTGGTTTACAGCGTTATCTTCCGGCTGCGATGCCGCTTTTGGCACCAAACATGAACAGCTATCGCCGTTTGCAGCCTTGGTCGGATGCACCGATCAACATGCATTGGTCGCTTGATAACCGGACAGTTGGCCTGCGCCAGCCGAACGGCCCACCCAGTGCACGTCGTATCGAAAACCGCATTCCGGGTGCCGATGCCAATCCGTATCTGTCGATTGCCGCATCGCTTGCATGTGGCCTGCTTGGCATTATCGAAGAAATCGAACCGACGGCCCCAATCGTAGGCTCAGGTTATGACCGGGCACATTCCCTGCCGCGTCATATTCACGAAGCACTGGCCAAATTCCAGCGGTGCAAACCGCTAAAAGACCTGCTGGGCGAAGAATTTTCGGCAGCCGTTCTGGCCGTTAAAGAAGCCGAGTGGGATGCCTATCAGACCGTGATCAGCGCATGGGAGCGTGAACATCTGCTTCTGAATGTCTAGGAACGTGCCTTACGGCTAATTGTTGCAAAACCAACGTGACAATTACACAAAACCATTCAACCGGGCGCGAGGTAATCCCTTGCGCCCGGTTGTTGTCTTTTTATGCCAAGCGCACGCAAAAACATACGAGTCGAACCTGCTGGATTTGGGCATATGCCTTTTGGCCGCGGATCACAATTCACCCCAACGTCACCAAACAATCATCACCGTGAAACAGTTTTCGGCAACCATTCAACGTTGCACATAACGCAATCCTTTCAGATGCAATTCCGTTCAACGGCCCAAAAGGTTTTCGAATGCAGCGCGCCCTTGCCCTTACATCGGTTTTCATTTTCCTTTCGGCACCTGCTTTTGCCGATAATGACCATAACCTGACGATACTGGGCACCTATGTGATTCCAAGCGGTTTGCAAATAGACGGCGTCGAGTTCGGTGGCATATCTGGACTGGATTACCAGTTGGAAACAGGAAAATTCATCGCGATTTCCGATGACCGTTCGCAAAAAGCCCCGGCCCGATTCTATGATATCGATATCAATCTGTCGAAAGACGGCATTACCGGTATCAATATCGCCGCCATGCACAGCCTGGAAAACGCACAGGGACAGGCATGGGCCGAAAAAACAACCGATCCCGAAGGCATTGCCTTTGATCATGCCTACCAATCGATTTTCTGGTCCAGCGAAGTTGGCCCTGCCCTTTACAAGGCGGATTTGAACGGCAAGCTTTTGCAGGAATTTGTACTGCCGGACGCCTATATACCCAATTCCGATGGCACCAGGGGCATCTATAACAATCAGGCATTTGAAGGCCTGACAGTGTCAAATGATGGCAAGCATATTTACGTCGCCACCGAAAATGCCCTGATCCAGGATGGCCCCAAAGCATCCCTTGATGCTGTCAGCCCGTCACGGATACTGCAACTTGATGCCGTAACCGGTGAAACCATCGCCGAATATATCTATGAAACCGACAAAATCCCGGTCAAGGCCGTGAATAACGGCTGGAATGACAATGGGCTTAGCGAGATCCGCGCCCTTGCGAGCGGTGATTTTCTGGTGGCGGAACGCTCTTATGCCGAGGGGATTGGCTTTAATATCCGCCTTTACCGTGTCAGCCTGAAACAGGCGACCAACATCGCCGGTGCAAAAAGCATCAAAGGCATGGATGTCCAGCCGGTTTCCAAAGAAGAAATCCTGACCATCAAGGATGGTGATTTCGGTTTCAGTCACACAGACAATATCGAAGCCATCAGCTTTGGACCAGAAATCGACGGGTATCAGACCCTGATCCTTGCAACGGATAACAATTTCAACATCAAAGAAGAAACGCAGTTTTATGCGTTTTCACTGCCGATAGATTTCAAATAGCATATTGCGGATATTACCCTGCCAAGCAAACGTCATTTTGCAAAGTCGATCCGCTTTGGTCGCCATAAATGCGATGAAAGCCGGTCGGCTTTGCTGCTTTATAGCGCCACCGCATTTCGTTGCCTTTCGACTTCCACGGTCTTAAACGCAAGATTGTTGCACGACGGGTGCCTAATTTTTCACTTGATGCGAAAAATGCACAAGAATCCATCTTGTGTTTGACAAATCCCGAGGCATTCGAAGGATATATCAAAGGGCCTGAAATTTAAAAACAGGACCTTTGAATTTTCAAACGCTGCCACATGGGAGGCTCAGCGAAATGAAATCTCTTCTTAAATCTTCCAGCCTAGTTGTGCTTGCCGCAGCCCTTTCCGGTGTTGCCGTAAGCGCATCTGCTGAAGACGTACTGAACGTTTATAACTGGTCGGATTATATCGGCGAAGAAACCGTTGCCAATTTCGAAAAGGAATATGGCGTCAAGGTCAATTACGATGTCTATGACAGCAACCAGGTGGTTGAGGCCAAGCTTTTGGCGGGCAATTCCGGTTACGACCTTGTCGTTCCAACCTTGGCCGATGCCCAGCGACTGGTTCAGGCCGGTATTTTCCAGAAAGTCGACAAATCGAAACTGGAAAACTTTGGCAATCTTGACAAGGTCATCCTGAACCAGACAGCAAAATACGATCCGAACAACGAATTTGCCGTTCCCTATCTTTGGGGCACCAACGGGATTGGCTATAACGTGGCCAAGATCAAGGAAGTGCTTGGTGACGATGCACCGGTTGATAGCTGGGCGCTGGTCTTTGATCCGCAATATGCCGAAAAACTGTCGAAATGCGGAATGACCATGCTTGATGATCCGGGCGAGATCGTACCGCTGGTGAACTTCTATCTTGGCAAACCGGATTCCAAACAATCGAGCGAAGACATCGAAGCCGCGATGGCCGAACTCGACAAAATCCGCCCCTACATCACCTATTTCCACAGCTCGCAGTACATCAACGATCTTGCCAATGGGAATGTCTGCGTTTCGATCGGTTGGTCAGGTGATGTCGGTCAGGCAGCCCTTCGTGCGGATGAAGCCGGCAACGGCAACGAGATCAAATATGTGATCCCGAAAGAAGGCACCCTGATCTGGTTTGATGTGATGATGATCCCGGCGGATGCCCCGAACCCGGATCTGGCGCATAAATTCATCGATTACATCCTGCGCGCTGATGTCGGTGCGGATCTGGCAAACTATGTCGAATATGCCAGCCCGAACGAGGCCGCCATGGAATTCATCGACGAGGGCCTGAAATCCGATCCGGGCGTCTATCCGACCCAGGAAGTAAAAGAACGTCTTCGTTCCAAGATCGAACCGGGATCGCGCGAGCTGCGCACCCGTACCCGTCTGTGGACCAAACTTAAAACCGGTCAATAATCGATACTGCCAAAAGGCAACCGGAACAAGACAAGGGGCGCGCCATCATGGC
>TARA_R110000737_G_scaffold353478_1_pt1 | contig 11180 bp, 9 predicted proteins | sample TARA_R110000737 | Tara Oceans TARA_R110000737 (sample SAMEA4398027) | marine metagenome | biome: Polar Biome; feature: [SRF] surface water layer (ENVO:00010504); material: water (ENVO:00002006), including particulate matter (ENVO:01000060) such as... | depth 5 m
GTAATTTATAATCCAGAAGAAGATCATTGGGTTTATGGTACATGTAAATGGACTACCTTTCAAGATAGAAGTGTATTTAATAATACAATTACAACTGGTTCAGATCGTTATTTATTTGATAATGAACCATTTAATATTTTTACAGGAGATGGAGAAACAATTCCTAACTTTGTTGAGTCTTCTGATTTTGATTTTGAAGATGGAATGGATATAATATTTATTGACAGGATTATACCTGACTTTGATATGAATGATGGAACACTTGCAATTAAAATTACAACTAAACAATTTCCTACAGGACCAGAAACAGTTAAAGGTCCGTACTATATTAACAGCGGTACAAGAAAAGTAGATTTACGTGCAAGAGGTAGACAAGCAAGGGTTAGAGTTTCAGCGGCATCTAATAACGGTTCTTGGCGTTGGGGTGCAGTGCGTATATCAGGTCAACGAGATGGTAATAGATAATGAGATATCCTGAATTATCATACTATAAAAAGATGCCTACTCCTGAACTTCAAGACTTATATATGTCAGTTCAGTCATGGGCAGGTCAACTTATTAATGAACTTGATTCACGAGATATAGAAAATACTTTTGAACCTGCTCGTCAAATTTTAACTGCTGTAACAACAACTGATATTGGTAGACCTATTGGAGGCTCTATTGTGTATATTGAGCCTACTGGTAAATACTATGGATATAATGCGGTAACTAATGCATGGAATGCTTTTAATTAAAATGGATAAAAAACAAAATACTTTAGCTGAATATTATAATTTAATTAGTAATAGTACATATATTCAAAATTTAAATTCTGGCGTAATAGTAGATGAAAACAAAACATTAGGTGGATTGGGATTTAATACAGGACAGATGTATAATAAACAACAAGATATGAAGCCTTCAGACCCTAGTATGGTTTATGCAGATGGAACTAAAAGTCAATCTAACTACTTAAATCCAAAAAATATTACTTAATAAAAGGAGCGAGAAATAATGGCTAAAATGATTAATAGAGAGGCACCGCTTAGTGGGCTATCTAGCTTAATGGCTATGAAAGGGCGACAAGGTGATACCGAACTTATTCATATGACAAAGCCAGAAATTGCAGGTCTTGCTTCTTTAGGTAAAATAACAATTAACCCTGATACAGGTCTTCCTGAAGCTTTTAGTTTAAAATCTCTTTTACCTACATTAGCTGCTATTGGAATAACAGCAGCTACAGGTGGAGCAGGTGCACCTGCTTTATTTGCAGGTTCTAGTTTTGTTCTTCCTGCAGTAGCAGCAGGAGCTACATCAGCTATAGTTAATGACGGAGATTTAGGTGCTATAGCTTTTGATGGTCTTCTTGCAGGTGCAGGTGGAGCGTTAGGGTCTACACTAGCGGGTGCAGGAGAAGCTACAGCAGGACTTGATGCTGTTGGAGGGGCTACTTCTGCTGGTTTACCAACAGCAATAGCTCCAGCAACAACTGATCTACTAACTGCAACTGCTTCAACCTTACCACCAACCACGACTTTGTCAGGAGTTCCCTTTGTTGCAAATAATGCTATTACTCCAGCAGGAATAGACGCATTAAGTACATCAGCAGGTAAAGACGCAATTATAAAAGGAGCAGGGGAAGGAAGTATTACGGGTAAACTTTTAAAAGGCGTAGGTGTAGAAAATGTAACCAAACCTTTTGATTTTGCAAAAGGTATATCAGGACTTCAATCACTTACTCCTCTTAATACTGCTGCAGGTGCAGCAAGTACTGCAGCAACTAGTGGTGGTACAGCTGCATTAGGTCTTCCTTCAACTGGTACAGGATATAAAGAATCTTTAGAATTTAAAGCTCCTGAAATTGCTGCTCGTGATGCTGCTCAATCTGCTTATGGTACTCGTGCTGCAGATGCAATTAGAAGTCAAACTGCACCTGAAGGGCTTACAACGCAAGATGTTCTTAACTCTTCATTAGGACGAACTGATCCACTTAGGTATTTTAATGCTGGTAGCCCTTCAAGTACATCGGCTCCTTCTAGTTTATACGGTCAACAAAGTTCTGTTATTGCCAATCCTGCTGAAGGTCCAGGTCCAGTAGGTGCATATGTTTCTCAAGCTGCAGGTGGTGGTAGTCTACAAAGAATATATGAAGGTATGGGTGGAGACATTGAAACCTTTAGAGGTTTAGTTGAAGGCGGTGGAGTTGGTTCAGACGGTATGTCAGATGATATTTCATTTGAAGTTATTGATGATGGAGAAGAAGGACCAGATGGTGCATTACTTTCTAAAGATGAATATGTTATTGATGCTCATACTGTAGCTGCATTAGGAAATGGAAGTACTGATTCAGGTGCTGATGTTCTTGATAATTTTGTAGCAAGTATTCGTAATAAAGCTTATAATAAAGGTGAACAACCAGAAGAGTTAAACGGTCTAAGGGAGTTAGCCAGTTTACTTAATTAAGGTTTATGAATGATTGAGCTTGTAAGGTTAACAGCTAAAGATGCAATGGTCTATTGGCCTATAGTTAATGACTTAATTGAATCAGCGTTAAAAAGAACTGATGGAGAATATTCAGTAAAACATTATAAAGAATATATTAATAGTCAGTATTGGGATTTATGGATAGCAATTAATACACATACAAAAGAAATACAAGGTGCTGCAGTTACTGAAGTTATTGAGTACCCTAATTTTAATGAATTAGTTATGAAGCTAGTAACAGGAAAAGACTTTAATACTTTTTTACTTGATACAGAACAACAGTTTCAAGATTTCGCTAAAGAAAATAATTGTAAACGACTTACTTTATATGGTCGTAAAGGATGGTTAAGAATCTTAAATAAAATAGGTTGGACAAAAGGATATACTGTAATGACTAAACTAATTGAGAAGGGAGAATAATTATGGGAGGTGCACCTTCAGCCCCACCACCACCAGCGCAACAGCAGGTAAGTCAAACTGCTGAGTTTCCTGAAGAGTTAAAGCCGTTTATTGATGATATTTTAGAACGAGCTAGAACTCGTATAGAAGCACGAGATGAAGAAGGATTTCAAAAATTTCCTGCTCCTAGACTTGCTGAATTTTCTCCTGAACAGTCAGAAGCTCAACAAGGTATTTCTAATATAGCTCGTAGTGGTATTTCTTCTGATCCTAGACTTTCTTCTAGTAAAACGTACATGGCTCCTGCACTTGAAGCTACTGCTAGTTCAAGAGGTACATTTGATGCAGATACTGCAAGTAAGTTTATGTCTCCTTATATCCAAAATGTTATTGATATTCAAAAACGTGAAGCACGTCGATCTGGAGAACTTCAAAATCAACAAATTGCTGATCAAGCTGTAGGTGCTGGAAGTTATGGAGGCTCAAGACAAGCTTTTCAAGAAAGTGAACGTCGAAGAAACGAAGCTCAACTTCTTGATGATATCCAAGCTAAAGGATTACAAAGTGCATTTGAAACAGGTTCTGCACAATTTGAACGTGAAAAAGGTCGTGATCTTGCAGCTGGACAGCAATATGCTGGTTTAGCTGAACAAGCTCCAAGACTTGCTTTAGCTGAATTAGGAGCTTTATCAGGTGTAGGTGCAGCTAAACAAGAGCAAGGTCAACGTGGTCTTGATATTGGTTATCAAGAGTTTCAAGAAGAACTCCAATATCCAGAACGTGCTTTACAAGAGTATAGTTCAATTATTAGAGGTTTCCCACTTACACCTAATCAATTTGGTGTGACTCAAACTGCAACTCCACCACCTAATTTAACTACTCAACTTGCAGGTGCATTAGGAACAGGAGCAGGTGCTTTTAAAGCTTTTGCTAAAGAAGGTGGACAGATTAAACGAGTTAAGGGTGGTCTTCTAGATATATATGATGGGGAAGCAGGTTTTCCAACAGAATACAACCCAGATGCGAGTGTAACAACACCAGACAATAGTGCTGTACCGGAACCTAAAAAAACTGGACTTGTAGGTTTAAATTCTGCAATGGAATTATATAAAACTATGAATACACGAAATTTAGGTAGAAATAAATATAAACAAAAAATTCAAGATTTTTTAACACGTCAAGAAGTTTCTGAAGCTGATAGAAGTTCTAAAGAAGATCGTGATATTGGTCTTGCTATGATCCAAGCATCTGCTCCTTTACTTGCAGGTGATAAACCTTTAATGGAAGCTTTATCACAAGCCGCTCCAACATTTGCTGGTGATATTGGTAAACTTAGGCGTGAAAACACACAAGCTAAACTTAAAGCTGAAAAATCTGCTCTTGAAGGTGAAGGTTTAATTTCAGATGTAGAAGGTCAAGATTTTGCTGAAAAGTTAAAACTTTATGAAATTGATGCATCTAGTGCATTAGCTCTTGCAAAATCTAATGCTGCATTAGCAAAAGCAAATCGAATTAAACCTGATGTATATAAAGCATTTTCGGATAGTATAAATAAAGTATTGGCACCAGAAATTGAAGCAAGATCAGCAGGTGCACAAACTGTAGCTGGTCAAGCATTAAAAATTGGTTTAGAAGCTTATACTAAAGCATTAAAATCAAATGATCCAAGTAACGCTTTAACTATAGCTCAAGAAGCAATTAATAATAGAATGAAATCTTATTTTGATAATAGAAGTGGTGTTATCTCGCCTAATAATACTCCTAATTCTCCTAATTCTAATACTACCGCAGGAAGTGTATTAAAAAAGGCGAATCTAGGAATGATTCCTGCTGCAGTTTCTCCATAATAATGTATTTTATTGATATAATATCATCAATAGTTTTTTATACGTTATGTTTTTTTATGGCAATTATTTTTGCAGTTATTATTTATCCTATTATCTTGTTTGATAAAATTAAGATGCGAAAAAATCCTTTAAGGACTCCTAAACTTAAAGAATATTAAATACGGCGTTAAGTGTAATAACATTAAGCTAGGGAATGTAAATGGTTTTATCTATTAAAACACAAACTTTTCAAGATACCTTAAAAGAAATTAAAGAAACTGAGGGTGATGAAGCACGTCAACAAGTCCTAAAGGATAGAGGAATTGATGAACAAGAGTTTATGTCTGCGTACAACGAAGAGTATATTCCTTTATATAATAAAACATCTAAAGAGTTATTTAAAGATAAAGACACTGATAGTCTTTCTTCAGAAGATCAAGAATTATTTTTAGATACCTTAGATAAAGAATTAACGATTGGTGGAGATACTGATTTTGATATAGGTAGGTTTACAGCTAGAAATATTGGAAAAGCTGCATCTGGAACGGTAGAATTAGTTGATGCACTTGCAGATACAACAGAAACTGGAAAGAAAGTTACAGATTTTATTTCTGAAAAAATAGACGAGTATGTACCTGATGTAGTGGAAGAATATTTTACTGAAGTATTTGATCCTTATGCAGGTAGAAATTCTAATGAACCTCTTTCCTCAGATATATCTAGTTTATTTATAGGTGGAGGGCTTTTATTTAAAGCCGCAAAAACAGCTTTAAAATCTTCAGCTATTCCAGCAGTAGCTGCTCGTTCGTTTATAAATAAAGCAAAAAGAAAAGGTATTTCAACAATTGGAAAAACACCTACTAAAATAGCAACAGCTGCTATAGCAGGGGGGGCTGCAGGTGTAACTTATACACTAGGAGAACCTTTTTTAAATGATGTCAGAGAAGTATTAAAAAATAATAATGTTGATACTAAAGGAATGGATAGACAACAAATGCTTTCTGAGTATTACTCAAAAGTTGCTCCTAAAAATTTAGCAATAGATTCTGCATTAGGAGCAGCTTCTTTAGGAATTGTACCTATTATTAAAGGAGTAAGTAAAACTTATAAAGGAACTAAACTAGACAGATTTGTTAAAGAAACCTTTACGTCTCAAAGAGGAGTAGATGATAATACTTTTTCAGCTGCAATTAAAAGAGATGCAGCTAGTGCTAAAGCATTATTAGAAACTGAAGGTTTAAATTCTGAATTTAAAAAAGCAATTAAACAAAATACTACTTTAAATAAAATGAATAAATCTGAATTAGATGACTTTTTAAATAAAGCACTTGAGGGTGATACGAATGCTACACAACTTTTAAATAATGTTAGTCCAGAAGTACAAAATATTATTTCAAAAATGAGAAATAAAATAGATACTATATCTTCTAATGTAAGTAATAATCTTGTAGGAAATTCGGAACTTAAAGCTACTATCGATTCTAATTTAGGTACATATGTAAATGTATCTTATGATGTATTTGATGATCCAATTTTTAGAAATGAAATGGTTAAACGAGTTAAGAAATTTAAAGGAAGTGATAAGGTTGTTCAGAATGCAGCTAATTATATTAAATCAAATGTAAGTTCTGTAAATGATAATGAAGCAAAACGTATTTTACTAGCTATGTTAAGAGACTCCCCTGAAGATCAAGTTAAAAAAGAATTAGGGTCATTATCAAAATTATTTACAACTGGTCCTTCAGGCGTGTTCCGTCCAAAAGAAAAAAACATGCCTAAAGAATTAAAAGAATTTTTTGGAGAAGTTAAAGATTCTTCTACACGTTATTCAAAAACTATAGAAAAACTTTCTCGTATCTCATCTGAAATGGATTTTATAAAAGATTTAGAAGGGAATTTAATTTCTAGAGGATTAGCAAAATCAGGAAAAGTTGCTGATCCTTCATCTTGGCAGGATGCTTCTGAGTTAATTAAAGGAAGATTAGAAAGAGTAATGGGGAGAGAGGCTGCAGGTGAAATAGATTTTAATACAGTAGCAGGTAAATTAGATGGTCTATATCTTGATCCTACATATGCTAAGATTATGAGAGAAGGTTTAACAGATTGGACTGATACTGCTAATAGTACATTAGGAAAATATTTTGGTACTTTTTTAAAACTTAAAGGTGCATCACAAGCAGCTAAAACTATTTATAATCCTGCAACTCATGTTGCTAATACACTAGGTCAAGGTGCTATATTGTTTGCTAATGGTATGCTTCCTATAGGTAAAACTGCTGGAAAAGCAGCAACAACTACATTTAAATCTTTAATAGGAATGAATAGTGAAAAACTTGGAAACTATTTAGGTAGAGCAAGAGAGTTAGGAGTTGTTAATAGTAACGTAACTACTGGAATGATTCGTAGAAACTTACAAGCAGCTGGTAAAAGCCCAATTGGTTGGATGGATAAAATAGGATTAAGGAGAGTTAAAAACGCAGGTAAAAAAGTTAATGATACTATTTTAGATGTATATCAAGCAGAAGATGATGTCTTTAAACTTATGCATTTTGAAAAAACTAAAAATTATCTTAAAAAAGCTTATCCTGATTTAACAGAAGATAAAATTGAAGTATTAGCTTCACAACGTACTCGTGATTTAATGCCTAATTACTCACAAGTTTCAAAAGCAATATCAGGTATGCGTAGTTTACCTTTCGGAGACTTTTTATCTTTCCCCGCTGAAATGATACGTACATCTAAAAATTTAGCTAAGTATACTCTTAGGGATGCAGTAAGTGGAAATACTGTACTTCAGAAAGAAGCAGCTAAAAAACTTGCTGGAATGACTACTATTGGTCTTATACCAGGAATGGCTATGGAGTACTCTAAGCAATCTCATGGAATTACTAATGATCAAGAAGATTCTATTAATTCTGTAGCTCCTAATTACGAAGCTTTTTCTAATAGAATTTATATGAGTGGTATAAATACTGATAAAAATAAACATAAAGGAGTTAACTATCTTAGATTAGGTTCTCTTGATCCATATGATTATTTAAAATCTATGGCTGCTGCTACACACCAAGTTATTAATACAATAGGTTTAGACTTGGATGATGAAGATAATTTAAGTGTTGATATTGCTAATAGACCTGAATTTAATAAAGCAGCTATGGGTTTACTAGAAAATCAGATGGCTCCTTTTCTTGGTACTTCAATGATTACAGATGCAGTTATAAAATTATTTAATGGTAAATCTGTAGGAGAATCTTTTGTTCCATCTTCTGATTATATTGGATCATCATTAACAAATGTAGGTGTTCCTGGATTACTTGCTAATACTTTATCAATTGCTCTTGATCCATTTACACCTGGATTTATGAATTTTTATAAAAAGAAACAAGAATCTGAACAAGGTCAAGGAATGAAGGTAAAAAGTAGAGCAACTATTAATCCTTCTGAAGTTAATCTACAAGGTCTTTTAGGATTTGGAAAAAAACGGTTTGATCTTACTGCTGGTTTAAATTATCAACTCCAACCTCTTGAAGGTAAGTTTAAAGGTGCAGGTAAAAAAGTATCAAAAGAAATAGAAAATTTAAGTTCTTCTCCAGATGCAATTTATAAAGCATATTTATCAGCAAATAAAGATAGATTTAAATTTCAAGAGGAACTTAAAGCTGTTATGGAATCTTATCGTAAATTAGGATTTAGTAATAATGATATATCTAGTGCATTAGCTATTAAAAAAGGACAAGCCTCTCAGCTTAATAGGTTAAATTTATTAACTACAACTGAAAATAATAAATTTATTCCACTCCAGTTAAGTAATACTGATTATACTATGTCTTTTAATAACAAAAATAGGCAGCTTCCAAAACAAATTCAGACTTTGTATGATTCATTATTAGATACAAATATAACTCCAGAAAATACACCGCTAACTTTAGATATACCTAAACCTCGTGATGTATATGATGATATCTTTAGTTCAGAATAAAAGGAAAAATTAATAATGTTAAGTTTATTAGGATCATTATTAGGATTTGGTACGTCATTTCTTCCTTCTGTAATGTCATTCTTTCAAGATCGTGCAGATAAATCTCACGAGCTAAAGGTAATGGACTTACAAATGAAGTCTCAGTCAGACGCTCATGTGCAACGTCTAGAAGAAATTAACACTCAGGCTGACGTAGCTCAGATGAACGCTATGTATAAGCACGATAGCGGCTTACAGGAGCATTCAGCATCGTGGACATCGACACTATCAGCTACGGTAAGACCTATAATTACTTATTCTTTCTTTGGTTTATTTTGTTTTGTAGAGGTAAGTGCTTATCTAGCTTTAACAGCTAAAGGTTTAGCAATTAATGATGCACTTCTAATTGTATGGGATGAAGATACAAAGGCACTATTTGCGGCTGTAATTTCATTTTGGTTTGGAAATCGGATGGTATCTAAATGGAACAAGAAATAAAAAAAGCAATCTCAATTGCTGTTCCTATTGTAAAGCATTTTGAGGGATGCAGATTATCTCCCTATCACTGTTCAGCTAAAGTTCCTACAATAGGATATGGAGCTACACGGTATCCTAATGGCAAGCGTGTGTCTATAAATGATCCTGACATCACTCAGAAAGAAGCTGAAGACTTTTTAGAACATGATCTACAGAAGTTTGCTTATGGTGTACTACGATTAATTAAAGTTAAACTTGAACCTCAAGAACATGCGGCTCTTATATCATTCTCATATAATCTAGGATTAGGAAATCTTCAAAATTCTACATTAAGAATGAAGTTAAATAGGAATGAAAGATTAGGTGCAGCTAATGAGTTACCTAAGTGGGTACTAGCAGGTGGAAGAAAACTTAGAGGGCTAGTGGTACGGAGAAGATCAGAAAGAGAATTATTTCTATCATAATTTAATTTTCCTTAGTTTGTTTTTTAACCATCTCTGCAGTCTCAGCCTGTTCTTCTGCAGTAGGTAGGCTGTAATTCCAATTACATAAAGCTACTAGATCAACTACTTTAGCTTCCCCTAGTATTTCCATACATCTAATAATATCTTTTTCTAAACTTTCAGGAGACTGATCAATATTATCAGGACTATTTCCTCTTGCTCTTGAAAGCATCTCAAGTGCTTTAATTGCGCTATTAGTATGCCCTTGTGTATTAGCATAAGTATATTGTTTTTCTAGTTCTTTGATAACATCAATATCAGTTGAAAACGTACCTTCTAAATCTTCTATACGTTGTTTAATATCCTCACGTTTAAGAAGTCTGGATGCTTGATTAGCAGCCGCAATAGTACTGTAACCAGCTTGTTTAGCTGACTCAGAACCATTACGGCTTAATACATAATGCTGGCAGAATACTTCTTGTTGTTTATTTAAAGGCATAATTCTGAATAACTAATTTCTTTTGATTTAAGAGAACTTTTAAAGACTTCATATACTAGTGTGTTAGAGCCGTTAAAAATAATATTAAAATCGATGTCTTGCCTTGAAAATAATTTCTCACAATCTTGAGCCATTGCTAGTAGTTCTCCTGTTGTCCAGAAGTGATTACCATTTGTTTCAACTTTCATGTACTTCATTTGACCAGTGTCTAGTAATTCCTTCTTTTCTTCTTCTGAAGGTTCCTCAACTGAGCAATCAAAACCAAACATCTGAAATGTTCTAAATCCTAATACATGGAACATTCCCATTGTTCGCATAGCTGCACAGGTTCCACCTGAGACTAGTACTGCATCATCTGAGATGTCACAGCTTTCTTTTGTCTTTAACTCGTCTGTAGATGTCTTATCTCGTATAGCTTCACTATAGGCGTGCCATAGTTTAATATTAGCTTTCTTATCTAAGAGATATTGAGTTACTGATGGATCAGTCATACTGGCAACTAAAAATAAAGTATCTTTACGTATATCTTTAAATAAATCTTTTCTTAAAACATTATGCGTAGATAGTCCATCAATAGGTCTAGGGTCTAGTATAATACAATAGTCAGGAAAAATCTTACGCTTTAATAACTCAGGGTACGCATGTTTAACACAGGCAATCTTATATTTAATTTTCTGTGCTTTTAAAGTTTTAAGTGTAGTTTTTAATTTTTTATAATCTATGTTACCGCCTGAAATAGTAATAAGTTGATCATCTGTCATACGACAACGCTTCATCCACTTATCATCTTCAATTAGTTTAAGATTAGTATTAATATTATTAATAATATAATCGTCAGGCATACAGTCTTTAGGATTTATTACAATTGGTATTCTAAATAATTCTTCTGGTAATTCAGGAGTACTGTCTTCAGTAAGTAATACTGCTAAATGAGCAACTCCACCATTTAATACAGGGTCAGTAGAAGGGATAACTTTAATACGCCACTTCTTATCATTTTCTGTAATTTCTTCAGCTAGTTCTTTAACTAGATCATTAACACCGCACACTTCAGGGGAAGGTAGTTTATCATTAATATCCGTTGAGAAAAAACTATTAAATATACGAATAGG
>TARA_R110000737_G_scaffold41938_2_pt1 | contig 11157 bp, 14 predicted proteins | sample TARA_R110000737 | Tara Oceans TARA_R110000737 (sample SAMEA4398027) | marine metagenome | biome: Polar Biome; feature: [SRF] surface water layer (ENVO:00010504); material: water (ENVO:00002006), including particulate matter (ENVO:01000060) such as... | depth 5 m
CACAAGGACTTTTAAGAGTTGGTGGTTATTCAGGGGCTTCATTGTTCCCTTCAGTTATAAACTTAAATAGTGATGTTGGAACTCATATTCTTGATGTAATTGTTGGTATTGAAGGGGCTCATAATGTTTTTGATATGTATATTACAAGTGATTATGTTTCAGGATATATCAAGATAAATTATGTATCACTTCAGGAAGTATTGCCTTTTGTAGCACCAAGACAAATGACTTATTTAATGTTTGGAAAACAAACAACTGATGGAAATACAAAAGCAGCAAACTTGAATAATACAACAGGAACTTTTTATGTAGTTCCATTAAATTCAGCTAGTTATTTTCAATGTGATGTTGTAGCAGTAAGGACAGGTGGAACTTCAACAACAGGAGCAATTGGTGATACTGCAAGTTGGACTGAAAAAGGAGTATTTACAAATGTAAATCAAGAGGGTGGATTATCAATATCAAGAGAACGAGATACGGTTAGGTCAATAGGCACAGGAACAACCAATTGGAGACCTACTGCAGTAGTTGGAAATACTAATGGAAATTTTGGTTTAAATATTAGAGGTGCTGCAGATATGATAGTTGAGTGGGCAATAACGGTTAGAATAACTCAAATAAAAACAACTTTTTAAAAATATATTATGGCAGGAGATGAAATTGTAATGACGGTAAAAAGTAACTTAAAACAAGTTACTACAGAAACAAAGGAGTTTACAGGTTCTTTGGAAGGTGCTACAAAAGCATCTGATGACCTGAAGAAATCAGTTAGTGTTCAAAATTCAGTTCTTATTGATATGGAAAAAGAATTGTTAAAATTAGAAGAAGCCCAAGCTAAAATGGGAAAAGGAACTTGGAAGGATAGTTTGACAGGAACTACAAGAAAAATAGAAGCACAGAAATTAGCTATCAAGGGTGAAAGGATAGCATTGAAGGACTTAAAAAATCAATCAAAAGAAGCTACTGCAGAAACAAAAAAATTCACAAAGGCTCAGAAGGATAGCCAAAAAGAAATGAAGGAAGGAATTGGTTCACTCTCAATAATGGGAGTTTCACTAAATGGAATGAAAAAATCATTTGGTAAAATAATTCCTGTTTCAAAAATGCTTTTTAGTAGTATTAAAATGGGAATTGCTGCTACAGGAATTGGGGTTCTACTTTTAGCTTTTGGGGCATTAGTAACTTATTTCACTTCTTCCAAAGAAGCTATGGACAAATTAGATGTAGCTATTGCAAAAGTTAGTGCAGCTATTTCAGTAATTAAGGACAGGATTGCATCACTTGGGGGTGCTATAATGAAAGTTTTTAGTGGAGATTTTAAGGGTGCTTTGGCAGATACTAAAGATGCTATGTCAGGAATTGGTGAAGAAATGAGTAATGAAATTGAACTAGCAGGCGAACTTGAATTGGCTACTCAGAAACTCAGAGATGCACAAATGGGTATGTTAATTACAAGAGCCGAGCAGAACAAATTAGTTGCTGAAGCTAGATTATTAGCCCAAGATGAAACAAAGTCCTTAGAAGAAAGGAAAGTGGCATTAGAACAAGCTGTGAAGTTGGAAAGAGAAATGATACAGACTGAATTAGATGGTCAAGCCGAAAGAGTAAGGATTATGCAGGAAAAATTTGATATGGGCTTGTCTAACGCAGAAGAAGAAAAAGCACTATTTGAAGAAAAAGCTAAACTGATTGATATGGAAACTTCTTCATTAAAAAAGCAGAGGTCATTGGCTAGAGAATTGAATGGAATGGATAAAGAAATTGCCAATGAAGAACTTGCAAGACTTCAGCTAATAGCAGACGAAAAAAAGAGAATAGCAGAAGAAGAAAAAGAAGCCCAAGACAAAATAGATGCTGATAAAATAGAAGCAGACGCTAAAAAGAAAGATGAAGATACTTTATTGTTGGAAATGCAGCAAGAGAATATGTTAATGCAAATTGAAGATTTAAGAGAAAGGGCTTTGGTAGAATTGGAAATTGAGAAAGAACAAGCATTAGCAAGTGTAGAAGGATTTTCAAATGAAGAAGAAATGAAAGCAGAGATTGAGAAATCATTTGCCTTAAAATCAAAAGCATTAGATGAACAAAAAAAGACTTGGGATAGCATAAGTACAAAAGAAAAGATAGGAATGGCATCAAATGCAATGGGGCAAATGTCAGCTATAATGGGAAAAGAAACAAAAGCAGGGAAAGCATTTGCTATTGGTGAAGCAACTGTGAATACTTATTTAAGTGCTACAAAAGCCTACGCTTCTATGTCAGGAATACCTGTTGTTGGTCCTGCTTTGGGTGCTATTGCTGCAGGGGCTGCAATTGCTGCAGGTTTGAAAAGTATTCAGGCTATAAAATCTTCAAAAGCAGGTGGGGGTGGTGGGGGTGGTAGTACACCAAGTATTCCTTCAGTATCTTCGGAAACTCCTGCACCTGAAATGATGAGTGGAGCATTTGAAATAGAAGGTGGTGGTGGTCAGCAAAATAAACCTGTACAAGCCTATGTAGTAAATGATGATATTACTAATAGTCAAGATACAATATCAAGAATAAGAAGAAGGTCAACGATATAAAATCAAATAAAATTAACAATTAACTATTATAAGATATGCCTTGTACAAAATGTGAAAACGGAAAATATAAATGGGGAAACTCAGGAGAATGTGAATATGAAACTATTGAGGATTGTGAAAATGCCAATAGTAAATATCAAAAAACAACTAAAATAACTGAGTTAATTATTTCGGATGAAAATCAGGAACTTGCTATTGATGCAATTAGTTTAGTTACAAGCCCTGCTATTGAGCAAGACTTTGTATATTTTGGTAAAGAAAAGAATAATTTGACTTTTGCTAAAGTTGATGAAGAAAAGCGTATGCTAGTTTCTCCTGCTTTAATTCCCAACAAACAAATCTATAGATATGATGCAAATACCGATAGCGACTACTATGTTTATTTTAGTCCTGAAACGGTTAGGCTAGCATCAGAACTTTATTTGAAACACAATAACCATCACAAAGCAACTTACCAACATCAAGACCGAGTGTCAGGAGTTCTAACTATTGAGAGTTGGATAAAAGAAGGTGATATGGATAAGTCTAAATTGTATGGTTTTGATTTGCCTGATGGAACTTGGTTTGTTAAAATGAAGATTGAAAATGATGAACTTTGGGAAAAGATAAAAGCAGGTGAATTGAAAGGGTTAAGTATTGAAGGATATTTCATTGATAAGATGGAAACTATGAGTTCAAAGAAACCAACTAACGAAGAAATCCTGAAGGCTTTGAATGAAATCATAAATGAAAATCAAATATAAAAGTAAATTACATATTATATACTAAACAATAAAACTAAAATGGAAATCAAAGAACAAATATTGGTAGCATTAGGATTGAACAAAGTTCAGTCACTAAAATTAGAATGGCAAGCGAAAACTGAAGATGGTACAATTTTAGTTTCTACAGCCGAAGAATTGGAAGCAGGAGTTGATATTTCTGTACTGACTGAAGATGGTACTACAATTCCTTTGCCAATTGGAACTTACAAGACTGAAACAGGAATGTCTTTGAGAGTTGAAGAAGAAGGTATTGTTGCTGAGTTAATTGAAAGCGAAAGTGAAGAAGAAGAAGAAATGGAAGAAGAAGCAGATGTTCAAGATTGGGCAGGAATGGAAAAGAGAATTGAAAATCTTGAAATTGCTGTAGCTAAACTGAAAGATGGTGATATGGAAAAAGATGATAAGGAAGAAGAAGTGGAAGAAGAAGAAATGTCAGCACCATCTACAAATCCAAAATCAATAAAGACTACAGAAGTTGTTGAATTTTCTTTGGAAGAGTTAAAAGAAGAAAATGAAAGGTTGAAACTTGAACTATCAAAAAGTCCTGCAGAAGCTAACTTGAATACAAATAAGTTCAGTTCTGAAGCTAGAAATGAAGGACCAACAAAAAAACAATTAGAAAATATGTCAGCATCCGATAAATTTCTATACTCATTACAAAATTAATATAAATAAATAAATAAAAATGTCAAAAAATTTAAAAAAACAAAACTTTGCAGTAGCAAATGTTATTCACCCACTAAATTATTGTGGAACTGAAGCAGGTTTTTACATCTCAAAAGCACTAGCTTTATCAGTATCTTTGGAAGAACTAACTTTGATGGAAAACATCAAGTTTAAACAAGCAATTTCAAGAATGGAATTAGGCTCAGTAGTATCTAATAGCACTTGTGATTTTGAAACAGAATCAACAATCACATTAACTGAAAGAAGTTTACAGCCTAAAAATTTACAAGTAAATATGCAGTATTGCAAAACTACTTTATTGAATAATTGGGAAAGTTTACAAATGAAAGCAGGGGCTTGGAATAATACAGCACCTACTTTTGATGAGTATTTAATTTCACTTACAGCTAAAGAAATTGCTGCAGGAGTAGAAAATGCAGTATGGAATGGAACTGCCGCAGCATCAGGTTCTTTTCAAGGTTTTTTAGGTGCAGGTGGAACTTTTCAAACTGATGCAACTATCAACAATGTTGTAAATGCAGGAACTCCATTTGTTCAGTCTAATGTAATAGCAAATATGTCCAAAGCATTAGCGGCAGTACCTTCTACGGTTTATGGAAAAGAAGACTTGAGAATGTACATAAACTACAAAACTTACAGACTTTACATTTCTGAAATATCTAAATTAGGATATGTAAATGCTTACAATATGAATAGTGATTATGTACCTGTTTTTGAAGGTGTAAAATTAGCAGTAAGTTATGGAATGGCAGACGACCGAATAGTTGTAGCTGAGAAATCAAACTTATTTTTTGGAACTGATTTGTTAAGTGACCAAACTGAAATCCGTACCTTGGATATGAGTAATCTTGATGGTTCAAATAATGTAAGAATTGTAGCAAAATATTCTGCAGGAGTTCAGCACGGAGTTGGTGCAGATATTACATTTTTGAAGTAAGATTATTAACTAAAAAAAATAAATTATTATGGCTTGTACGCTAATAACACACGGAAGGGGTTTAGATTGTAACAGAGTATCAGGGGGCATCAGAGCCGTATATTTTGGAGTTTATGATACTACAATAGTGGACCAAACAACGATAAATACAACAGGTGAAGTAACTATTGTTGGAATGGGTTCAACTTCACTTTATAGGTATGCACTACCAAGAGGTGTTGCTTCAGTAACTGATACGATTGTAGGAAGCACCGAAAATGGTACTATTTACTACACTCCATCAGTTCAAGTAATCTACAACAGATTAACTACGCAAGACCAACATCAAATCAAATTGTTAGGTCAGACTCAGTTAGTTGTTTTTGCTGAATGTAATGCCTTAAATGCAAATGACCAAAATGTAATTCTTTGTCTTGGTTCTGCTAACGGAATGCAGTTAAATGCAGGAACTGAAGCAACAGGTGCAGCTTGGGGTGATAGAAATGGTTATGACATTACTTTTGATGGAATGGAAGCATTACCAATGGCAATATGTAAAGACTATACTTCTACACCATTTGACAACTTAGGAACTGCAGGAGCATTAATACCAATCATTGCAGCATAATTCAATATAGATATATTTTAAAAAGGGGAACTTAATCGTTCCCTTTTTTTGTATTCCAAATAAAAATCAAAATTTTCTATTATAGATTATGATACAAACTAAATTGCTAGGAAAATTAGAAACTTGGATAAATACCGAAGCCAATAGAATTTCAAAAGCAACTAAACAAAATCCAATACAAATAGGAACTCCTGCTATTAATTTTTTGTTTAAATTTACAAATGATATTTCAGGCGATATTCAATATTATTATCCAAAGGATTTTGTGATTTATGATAGAGCAACTTATTTTACTTTTCAAGATGCATTAAGTCCTAAACCATTTGAAGGTCAACTTGCTTTAAAGTTAGCAGGTTATTGGAAATATGAAATTTATGAAGTATATTGGGAACAATATCCATCTGATTTAAACCCTGAAGTTGCTCCAATTACACCTGACCAAGACCCAAGTAGTCCTGAGTTTGGAGTTGTTCAAGGTCTTGTAGCTATAGGGAAAATGTATGTAGGTGAAATATCAGGAAGTGAAGAAGTGCAATACAAAGAATATGTAGCACCTGACAAAGACAATTATATTTATCACGGACAATAAAAAATTATGAATAATATTTTAAAAGTAGATTTTGGGGCTACAACTTCTCCAATAGTTTCAGAACAAGCATCAAAGGAATGGATTGAATATGGAACTGAAGAATGGCGAAATTTGTACCCTCAGTTTTTGATTGACCTTTATTATAATTCAAGTACACAGGCTGCAATTATAAATGCTACATCAGAAATGATAAGTGGTGAAGATATTGTCATAGATGACGAAGAAGAGAAAAATCTTGATACAATAGTTAAACTGAAGAAGTTTATGGCAAGTTGTAATTCATCAGAAACTTTAATGGAAGTTGTAAAAAAGATGTCTTTTGATTTTAAACTTCAGGGAGCATTTGCTTTAAACATTGTATGGAGCCAAGACCGAACTGAAATTGCTGAAATTTATCATATTCCTGTTGAGAAAATTAGAGTTGGAAGACCTAATGAAATGGGAAAAGTTGAAGGTTATTTTATTTCAAGTGATTGGACAAATACTAGAAAAAACAAACCATATTATGTTCCTGCTTTTAATGTAAATGACAGAACAAATCCAAATCAAGTAATCTACTCAGGACTTTATTCACCTGCTATGTCCGTTTATCATACTCCTGATTATGTAGCAGCAAATAATTGGGCTTTGGTTGACCAAAGAGTAGCAGAGTTTCACCTTAACAATATATCAAATGGATTTGCAGGTTCTTATTTTATAAGTTTTGCAAATGGAGTTCCTACACAAGAAGAAAGACTTCAAATTGAAAATAGTTTATCTGCAAAATTTACAGGTGCTCATAATTCAGGCAAGTTCGTTTTAACTTTTTCAGATGATAAAACAAGAACTCCTGAAATAACTCCAATAAGCGTTTCTGATGCCGATAAACAATATTTAGCCCTGCAGGAACTTCTTGTTCAAAATATACTTACAGGACACAGATGTACCTCACCTGTGCTTATGGGCATTAAGTCAGATACAGGACTTGGAAATAATGCAGATGAATTAAATAGTGCAGCAAATTACTATCTGAATACGGTTGTAAAACCTTATCAAGACCATATTCTAAAAGTATTAAAAAAGATTTTTGAGGTTAATCAAATGAACATACCAATTTCTTTTGTTCAGTTGAAACCAATAACAATAAGATTTACAAATCAGGACTTAGCGGCAGTAATGACACAAGATGAAATCCGTGAAGAACTAGGACTTGCCCCATTAGATGAAAATGTAGATGTTGATGTTGACCTTCAGAAAATGGCAAAGACTGAGTTAGACACCTTCCTAGAAACTATGGAAGACATTCCTAATGATTGGAAATTGATAGCAGAAGAAGAAGTGGATGGAGAACATAGAGATTTTGATTATGAAGCAGAGTTAAACAAAATAGCTGAAGAAAAAATTGAACTAACTTCAACAGGAAGGGCAAACCCAAATGCTAGAAGTTCCCAAGATGGACTGAATAAAGGAAAAACTGCATTTTACAAAGTTAGATATGTTTATACAAATGATAATTTCTTAGAGAATAAAAGTGGAACTTCAAGGGAGTTTTGTGAAAAGATGATGAAGGCTAAAAAGATTTATCGTAAGGAAGACATTATGAGAATGAGCAAGTCAGGAGTTAATGCAGGATTTGGTCCTGAAGGTGCTAAAAATTATGATATTTTTCTCTTCAAAGGAGGTCCACAGTGTTTCCATTTTTGGTTGAGACAAATCTACAAAGCACCAAAGACTGATGACAATTATGTTTACTATCCTGATAATGTTCAAGATGAGAAAAACATAGGATATACAAAAGCAAGAAAAGAAGGATTTACTGCAGAAAAAAATGATAACCTTGTAGCAATCCCACCAAGAAAAATGAAAAATAATGGTTACTTAAAATCAAGATAATATGGCAACAGGATATGTACTTTTTATAAGTGAAGAAAAATTAAAAGATAGCACAGCCATATCATTGAATGTTGATGTTCAGCTACTGCTACCTTTTGTAAAACAGGCTCAAAAGCTATATGTAGAAACTAAGCTTGGAACAAAGCTAAATGATAAATTGAAATCCTTAATTGTAGCAGGAACGGTAAATGCTACAGGTAATGAATATTATGCCACTTTACTGAATACTTATATTGGTGATATGTTACCAAATTTCGCATTATACCACGCTATTCCATTCCTTAGATTTAAGGTGGAAAATGGCAATATTTATTCCAAGACTTCAGAAACAGGAACTTCGTTAAATACTGAAGAAGCACAAAGTTTGAGGTCAGAAGTTGTAAATACAGGTGAATATTATATGGAGAGAATGATTGAATACATTACAAATAATCTTATTGAATTCCCTGAGTATCAAACCAATACAGGTGCAGATGTTAATCCTGACCAAAATGCTTATTATGGTGGAATGAATTTAGAAAGTTGCCGAGACCAATGTAACACGATAACTCTTAGGAGTTTCTTGAACCCAATGGATTAATGAAGAAGAACTACAAAACTAAAAAATCAAATAAAGTTAAGTTGAAATCATACTTAGCTAAAAATACTAAAAATAAAAATAATGCAAGACAGCCTGCAAGTCGGAATAGTTAATTCGACAGCCATAGCCTTCAGTATAACAGAATGTAATCAAATGCTAACTTTAGTATCATTAATTTTAGCAATTACTTTTACCATATATAAATTTATAAAATTTGAAAAAACTAAGTAAGTGGGCAATAGAAATAATTATAAAGGTTCTAAGCTATTTAATGCACGAAATAAGGTACTACAATCCTTCTGAGGTTGTAAGTCCATTAGAAGTGCTAAAAAGCCCAAAAGACAACGCTTCCATCAATCTTTTATTAATAAGAGATACATTCACCAAAAAATCAACATTAGGTGAGTTATTTTTAAATGGTGAAAGAATGTGCGATACACTTGAAAATCCTTGAATAAATAATGAAAGGAACTTTTCTTGTATTCCTGAAGGTGAATATGATGTAAGGCTCAGACTACCAAGCGAAAGTGCTTCAAGAGAATACATCCATTTGTTAGTTCAGGGAGTACCTAGCAGAGATTGGATATTGTTTCACAGGGGCAATACTGCTAAAGATACACAGGGTTGTATTCTAGTAGGGCTTGGAAGCCAACAAGATATTGTTCACAACTCAGTTTTAGCTATGGATTTGTTAATCAAAGAAATACTAAGTTTGGGTGGTAAAAAAATAAAATTAATAATCAAAAATAAATAAAATGAAAAAGTTTTTCCAAAAGTATTTAATAGGGCAAATGCTAAAATCTAAAAAGTTTTGGTATGCCATCAGTTCTGTTGTAGTTCCTGCTATAGTTACCTTTTTGGGTGTAGATGAAGCTACAGCCACTCAACTTTACCACGCTATTTTAGTGTTAATAGTAGGGCAAGGAATTGCTGATGTATCAAAGGGATAATCGTTACAGACTAAAACCACACGAGGTACTTGCTCTTGGTGAAATGCGTAAGACTGAAGGAAGGAATGTTCTTGTAATTGGAGACCTTCACGAACCATTTTGTTTAGACAAGTACCTAGATTGGTGTATTGACCAATATGAAACTTATAATTGTACTGAAGTAGTTTTCATAGGTGATGTAATTGATAATCATTTTTCAAGCTATCACGAAAGTTCTGCAGATGGAATGGGTGGTTCTGACGAACTAGAATTTGCTATCAAAAGAATTGCTAGATGGTTTGAAGCATTCCCAAAAGCAAATGTAATTATTGGTAACCACGACCGATTAATTATGAGAAAGGCTCAGTCAAGTGCTATTCCGAGCAAGTGGATAAAATCCTACAAAGAAGTTTTAGAAGTTCCAACTTGGAATTTTGTTGAAAGATATGTAATTGATAATGTTCAGTATATTCACGGAGAGGGTGGAACTGCATCTACAAAATGTCGTGCCGATATGATGAATACGGTACAAGGTCATTTACATACCCAATGTTATGTTCAGAATTTTGTAGGTCAGAACTTCAGGATTTTTGGAGTTCAAGTTGGCTGTGGTATTGACCACGAAAGTTACGCTATGGCTTACGCTAAATATGGTAAAAAACCTGCTATTGGTTGTGTTGTTGTACTAAATAATGGCAAAACTCCTATAAATTTGTTAATGCCACTATAGGTTTTAGCTTATTTTCCAAACTTTTATTTTATAATTTACTAGGTTAAAAACCTCTTTTTGTTAAGAAAAGTGTTAATAAATTAGGATATATCATTTATATTTGTTATCTTTACTATACAAGAGAAGGAAAAAGTAGTATCAGACATTAAGAAGCGAAACTCTTCATCTAAAAACTAAAAAGTTCTTCAATCTTATCTAAGTGACAAATAATTCTCTTAAAAAATAGAGTAAAAGCAACCACTCAAAAGGGGCTACAATTAAACATCACAAAATGAAAGCAGAAATAAAACTAGACAACCTTGAATTATCAAGAGGTGGAACAAAATGGGTAAACCTTATTCTTAAAATAGAATTCAAAAGTGGTTACTCTGATTACCTAACCGTAAAACTAAGAGCAGGTGGAATAAATATAAGAATAATGTCCGACCACTTAGTATCAGAAATGAGACATATTATCAACTTTTTAGGAACAGATACTGCAAAAATTCAAAAATTTGCAAAAGACCTACTGAAAGCAGATGAGAAACTAAACGAAACAATAATACTTTAATAAATCAGAGGGGGCAACCCCTCACAAAAAAAAACAAAATGCCAAATAGAAAAATTGAAACACTAAGTTTAGGAAAATACACGAGAATATTTAAAACAGATACACCATTATGGTCAGACCTGCACGATTATTTCTCAAATCCTTCACAAATGAACAAAGCAGAATTTAACTTAATATGTTCAAAAAGAGATATCAGCCTTTGGACTAAACTAAAAATGAAACCACACAGAAATTGGAAAGTTTCAGACGCTAAAACCTACTTCAATATTAAAGGTACAGGCGAAAAATTACTAGCAGATTTTATGGAAGTCTTTAATCAATATCAAGAACTAAAAGCAGAAATGAGCA
>TARA_R110000737_G_C14623333_1_pt1 | contig 11147 bp, 11 predicted proteins | sample TARA_R110000737 | Tara Oceans TARA_R110000737 (sample SAMEA4398027) | marine metagenome | biome: Polar Biome; feature: [SRF] surface water layer (ENVO:00010504); material: water (ENVO:00002006), including particulate matter (ENVO:01000060) such as... | depth 5 m
GTCCCTCGGTGAGCCGGGGAGTGGTGCGGACTTCAACCCACTGGCCGTATCTACGACGGATGACGGCGTGAAAAACGCCCAGGGTTGGCTCTACAGCAAGCTCCTGTCCTTCCTGTCTGTTCGCGAGGGTCTGCTGGAGGAATCCGCCGTCTACTCCGACCCGATGGTGGATGTGGTCTCGCTTGGTAAGTGGATGACAGGGGGAGGTCTCGGCGTCATGGGCGCCGGGGTGGCCGCAGACTTCATCCCCATGGGAAAGTTGTCGAAGGTCGCGGGGGCGCTGACCGGAGCAGATCCCATCGGGGAAGTTACCTCCGCCATCAAGGCGGTAGGGTGGACGATATTCGTATCTGGTTTCGTCATGATGGCCGTGATCCCGCTGATCCCATTCGCATACTTCTATAGCGCGGTGATCTCGTGGGTGATGCTGATCGTCGAGGCGATGTTCGCGCTGCCACTCGCAGTGCTGACTTTCTTCACTCCGGCGCGCGAGAAGACACTTGTGGGGAGCTGGAACAAGATCTTGCTGACCCTCTTCGGCCTATTCTTCCGGCCGTTTTTCACCGTTGTGGGTCTCCTGTTCGGGATGATGGTGATGTCCTTCGCGCTGGGCTACCTCTACGATCTTTTCTACGGCTTGATGATGTTCGTCGTGCCGGGGGCGAGCGTGTTCGGTCTGGTGTCACTCACGGGCCTGCTGGTTGTTTTCGCGATCATTACCCTCCTAACCGTCATCCATGCTTCGGCGATCGTCACCGAACTCGGTGACGGCGCGATGAACTGGCTTGGCATCACGTTCTCCACGCTAGGGGCGAAAATGGCGGTCGGCGATGCAGCGGTCCAAACGGGCCAGATGCCCGGAAAGGTGCTCGGGTCTTTCAACAGAGTGAACGCCCCGAACGCGCGATCTTTCCGCGTCGATCCAAACAAAGCAGCAGCGCTACCCGGGACCTCGCGTGGTGGGCGCGACATCAGCGCGAAGAAGGGGTAAGCCATGGCACCGAAACGCTCGTTCAAGGGGGTCTCTCGAAAGCAGCGGGTGCGCGTTCAGTCGAGGCGCGACGACACCCGGCGCTTCGGGGCCAAGTTCAAGGACAAGACGACGACAGAGAGCGGCACGATCAGCATCTTTGCGGTGCTTTTGATCGGGTCGTTCTTCCTGTCGTGGGCACCCTTTGTCCCGGAGCTGCTCTTCCTCGCGTCCTTGGCGATCTTCTTCGGCTACTATCGTTTCAAGGGCAAGATGTGGGACATGCCATTTCGAGTTCCTGGCTATCTCAGCAAGCGTATGGGCTTCGAGGTGCGGGATGCGACGACCCAGAAAAAGGGGAGGGCCAACCTCTACATGGGCATGGATCAGGAGACAGAGGAGGAGGTCTGGGCCGACACGGGAGACATCAACAAGCACGTCCTCGCGATCGGAACAACTGGCTCGGGGAAAACCGAGCTGCTCATGGGGCATGTGCTGGGGCTCTTGGCGCGTGGCTCCGGTTCGCTGGTGGTCGACGGCAAGGCGTCGGTCAACACCTACGACTCGATGTACAAGATCGCTCGCCTGCTCGGGCGGGAGGTGGACCTCTTCGCCATGGACTACCTGACCGGGGGCAAGGATGTTGTAGGACCGCAGAAGGATCGCCGCAGTCACACCTATAACCCTCTCGGTTTCGGTGGATCGGCGCAGAAATCCGAGGTCATGAACAGCCTATTGGACGGCACCGAGGATATTTGGATGGCCCGAGCCATCGCTTTCATCGAAGGTATGATCCCGCCTCTCAGCTATCTTGCCGAGCGGGGATATGTTCTGCTGAACCCGGTACTGCTGGGACGCTTCTTCGTTTTGGAGAATGTCGAGAACCTGATCTGGCATGGCGTGTTCACCGACCTGAACGGTCGCGTGGTGAACCTGAAATCAGACTCGCCGGCTGAGTGGATGGAGCTGCAAGAACGGTGCGGGGCCATCCGTCTTTATGTGGAGAACCTTCCTTCCTACAGCATGTGCCGCCCGAAAAAGCCGGTTGCCGTACCGGAAATGGACGAGGCGTTGTTTGCCGCCATGATGGAGAGCCTCGAAAACGCCAAGTCAGAAGATGACGGTGGAGACTCGACTGCGCGGCAGGAGGTGACACGGCAGCACGGTTTCATCACGATGCAACTCGTACGCGCCATCAACAACCTGAGCTTCAACTACGGCTACATCTATGGCGCAGAGGTCGGCGAGATCGACTACGAGGATGTCGTTCTCAACCGTAGATCTCTGATCGTCCTGCTCCCGGCTTTGGAGCGCGGGGAAAGCAACTTGGAACAGCTCGGCAAGCTCACTGTCCTGAGCCTCAAGGCTGTTCTCGGCTCGATGCTGAATACTCGATCTGAAGGTACGCGGCGGGAGATCATCGACGGGAACCCGAGTAACTCCAAGATCCCGTTCGGGGCCATCTTGGATGAGGTCGGACAGTACATGGTGACGGGCATGGCGGCGATTCCGGCGCAAGCCAGGAGCCTCGGTGTTGCCATGTACTTCGGCACTCAGGCGATCCCTGACTTGATGAAAAAGTCAGAGCACGAAGGGAAGGCCATCCTCGACAACACGGCACTGAAATTCTTCGGCAGAGTGACATCGGACACTGAGAGCCAGACGGCCCAGACCGCGATCAACATGGGGGGGCAGGCGTATGTACAGATGGCCGACAACATGCACTTCGAGCGCGATCGCGTTCTAGGCGGAGGGCGATTCAAGGTAGCCGACACGTCCTCGCTACAGCAGCAGTTCAATGTCAGCTACGATGATCTAACGCAGCAGGAGAACGGCGAGTTTCACCTAATTGTGGGCGCGAAGGAGACGGAAGGGTCCAAAGATCAGATCTCCGGGGGGCAGCGCGTGGTTCGGATGCTCGCATTCTTTACCGGGAACGTCGAAGCGGTATCCGATTGGCGGCGCAATCCCTTCGTGGTGGTCAAGCCGCCATCGCGCGGAGATCTGGCGAAGATCAGGGAGGCCGAAAGGATTGCGCGGCAGTTGAACCGCTCGGTGCAGGATGTCCTCTCCGAGCCAAGCGAAAACGTGATGACCGCCGCCCGCGCTGCGGAGAAGACGCTCTTTGGCAAGTTCCTGAAATGGCGCGAGCAAGAGATAGAGGCGGGCCGATGGCCACGAGAAACCGAGCTGCGCGAGCGCAAGGTGTCCGATTGGCTGCATGATGTCAGCGAACAGGCCAAGATCGAAGATAGCATTAAGGCGACATTGAAGTGCCGCGACGATCAGGTCGAGATGCTGCGCTGGCTGACGGCAAATGATGGCTGCGAGAGTAGCATGGACCTGCTTGAAGAGATCACGACGGAATGGTTTGATCGTTCCGTAGAAGCAACGCTCCGACGCGCTGGTCTGTCCTTCGATGTGAACGAAATGGAGGCGGATGAGGTCACTAGAGCGGTCTTGAGCACAACCCAGGAGAGCGTTGGAAAGGTTCTCGAAGCGGCTGTATGAGGGACGGTATAGTTATTTCGGCACAACATATTGTATATGTGTATTTTCAAAACCATATGTGGTATTGTGGGAACAACTCAAGCGTGAGGATGGGAATATGCAGAGCAATTACCTGACTGGCACAGCTTCTCTGGCGCGGGGGGCGCTTGGATGGCTGTCCTATGCAGTTTCCCACACATCGAACCGTCGCGCCAATCGTCGCGAGGCGATCCGTGTTGCACAATCCCAAGCTGCCAACACACCCTTGGACCTAGATTTGGATGCACTGAACGCGGCTGAGACCGAAGATGAATACGTGGCGATCCTGGTCGATGCTTACATGCAATCAAAAGCATCCTACGATGCTGGTCTCGAAAGCGTGTCAGAGCTGTACGGCGTGAAGGCGTCGATGCTGGATAGCCAGTCTTGGCCGTATCTGTCGGCAGCAGCTAAGCGTTGGAACGCAGAGTGCGGTCTCAGCGAGTTCGGCTTTACGTACTACGGCGTGACGAACCTGCGGATCAAAGATCGTTTACAGGAAGGTATCGCTCAGCAGAACAGTGATGCTTTGGCGGCAGCAGCTCGCAATCGGGAAATGGTCATGGCGCAATCCGACATGAACTCCATGTACGAAGTTCGGCAGACCGGAAAGTACGTTACTGGCCACGAGATAGTTCGGCGCGGTGTCCCCAAAGAGTTGGTTCGCCGGGTCTGATCAATCTAAGATCACAAGAACTGAAAAGCCCCGCAGCCTTGATAGCTGCGGGGCTTTTTCGTTGGGTTATGATGGGTGAGGCTCAGGTGCGGTTCAGCTCGAACCGAAGCCACTCGCCGAGGCTCGGCTTCTGGCTGAACACGCGGCGTTGGACGATCAAGTAGTTCCGGTAGCGGAAGATCAGCGCCCGCATCAGGAACATCATGCCGAAGAGAAGGCCGTAGAGGACGGTGATGAGGTTGCCTGTCGCCACGGCCATAATACCGAAGAGGAAGGGCGTGGCGATCCCTACGATCATGCTCTTGCGCTCGGCTCGATGGAGGACGGGGACGTGCTGCTGCGCTTCGTCGAGCAGGTGGTTGACCGTCACATGGTATCCGCACTTGTCACATCCCAGCGCTAGGTGAGCGGTATCCGGATAGGCGATCAGCTCGACGCTCTGGGAGCGTTGGCCACTCTCACTCTGCTCGACGAGCTTGTCGTCGATGAGATCGAACAAACGCAGTCGCTCTCCGTCGTTCGGGCACTGCATCTCGTTGCGCGACAGTCCGCTTTGAAGGATGCGCCATTGCTCAGTCACGCGCAGGGTATCATCTGTTCTCCGGATCTTCGGCATCTGGGGCCGGAAGGCCCTGCCGATGAAGCTCCCGCGCTCTGACCATTTACCCATCGGCCAGCTCCGGCTTAGCCCAGAGTGGAGGATCGAGAGGGCTGTGGCAGTTGCGGTCTTCGTAAGGCAGGCCGCTCAGATCGCAGATGTCGGCGACGACTCCTGCATCCTGCTCGATCGAGGACAGATCGAACCGCTTCGCGTCGAGCGCATCCTCCTGGCTCGGAGGGCTGTCATCCAGCGTGGCAGAGTACCAGAGGACATCTCCCGCCATGTACCAGTGATGATATACGGTGGAGAAGCCTGCGGCTCGCTCTTCTGTCGTCGAGTAGGTGGCGTACCGCAGATAGGCGCTGCGCTCTCCGTCGCGGCCTTTGACCACGACAGGAGCTGTCTTGGCGTCTAGGGGGAGATCGAGATCGACGCTGATCTCGTATTCTCCTGCCGGGAGGATCGCGAGGTATGCCAGGAAGCGTGGGGCACCCGAGCCAATCAGCGCGTCGTAGACAGCCCGCTGATGGATCGGCACATGACGCCCGTACGCGATGATCGTGCTTGTGGACATGACTTTCTCCTTTCTGTAAACTATCTTATAGAGTTTTTACGCAAAAGGGTAGAAAAAGGGTAGAGGTTCAGCAGAATGCGACACGCTTTTACAGCGCTGGTGGCCCTTGGCCTCAGCACCTTCGGCTCCGGGGCGGCATGGGCGCAGCAGTGCCTTGGCCCGATCATGAACCCCTCTGGCGCGTCAGTATCGTCACCCTTCGGCGTTGACCGGACGGGACGTGCCTCGAACGGTTATCACCTCGGGCTGGACCTGGTGAACAATCAAGGTCTGGGCGCTCCGATCTTGGCGGGCGTTAATGGAACGGTCGCCCTCTCGCGGGCCGATGCTACGAACAGCGTCTTTGTCCTCAGTGCGGATGGAAAGCAGCGGTTTGGCTACCTGCACGGTAAGAGCCGCAATGTTGCGACGGGCGATACGGTGTCTGCCTCTGATCAGGTCATTGCGATGGGATCGAAAGGGGCCGGGAGTGCCGTCCACCTCCATCTTTACACCTCGCTGCGCGGGGATGTGATGGCTTCTCTTGGGGCTAGCGCGGGCCGCGTCTGGCCTCTTTCATCCGGAGACTTCTGGGGGAACAAGCATTCGGGTGGTCTAGCAGGCTCTGACATCTCCTCTGTCAGCCCCGCGACCTTCTACATGGTGAACCCTGAAACCTTTCTTGATCACCGCATCGCTTTCCCCTCCTATCTCTCTGCTGCCTATGGGGTGAGCCGTCCAGGGGGACTGACGCTCACCCCCACTTGTCTGCCGAGCACCGAGACATTTGACCGTGGAACGCTCATGTCCGAGAACGGTGGCGTCAGTGGTGACGGTGGACTGACGGAGGAAGGGGAAGCCCTCTCCGCAAACGAGCAGTCCCAGGTCAACGTCGCGAGCCAAGAGGGTCGTGATGCTGCCATGCTCTATTCCAGATCTGCGGTGGGCGCTCTGGTTCGCGCTAAGAACCGTGGGCGCGGAGATGATGTGAAAGCCTCTGTCTGGGCCGGGATGGTTCTGGCGACTGAGAGATGGTGATGACGCTCCCGAACCTCATCCCGCGTCATGCCAGAGGTATCACGTACCTCACCTTCGCCATGGTTGCGGGCGTTCTGGCTGGAGTGGTCTTGATCGCTGACACGCCGGGAAGGTCCGTTTGGCTTGAGGTTCGGGACGATCTGGCGGCTGCTGACGGGACAGTCGATCTCGTCTTTACGACGGCGCCTGACGCCGACGAGATCAGCCGATGGCGATCTCTCCTGCTCAATGCTTCCGCTGCATCCAGGGTGCGGATCTCCTTGGCAGCGTCCGTGCCGAGCCGGGACAAGGTAATCGAAGACCTCTTATCTCCGCGCTGGACCGTCTGTCGGAGCTGGTTTTCCGAGGTGGCCGACGCGCCCGATCTGGCGGCTTTTGGTGGCACGACCCTCTTCATCGACTATGCGCCGGCCAACGATGATTTTTACAATCCTGACCCCGCCATGCCGGATGACGGCAGGGATGTCCTCTGGGGGCATTTCACCTCGACGCCGCAGCGCATCACCGACCCGGTGCAGCGCCGTGATGCGATTTTCCAGACCATGAAGATGACCCTGATAGGACCACCATGCGACTGATCCTCCTTGCGCTTCTCGCGATCGTTTCCCTCTCCCTACCGGTGCTTCCCGGCGCAGCTCTGGCTCGCTCCCAGGAAGACTCCAAGATGAAAGAGCAGGAGGAAGGACGCGAGCCGGGCCTTTACGTGAATGATCCGCTGCTCGAACTGGAGCTGCAAAACCTTCGGCAGATGCTGAACGCGCAGCAGTCGGCTATCGAGGCCCTCGAACAGCGAGTGAAGGCGTTGGAAGGGGGAAGCCGCTGATGCCGGATCTTGACGATCTCCTCATAGGTCTGAGCAACGAGATACTCCCCAGCCTCATCCAGTTCACGTTCCTCCTTATGGCAACGATCGGGGTGACGATGATCGCGGCTAACCTCGTGTGGATGTACCAGATGCTGCGCGACGAGCGCGGTATGACCAGCACGGGCCTGACTGCGGGGAAGGCCATGTGGCGGATGTTTTTCGCTGCGCTTCTCGTGACCCCCTCCGTGACGCTCTGGCGGACGGCTGATGCGTTCCTTCAAGGGGGGGATGTCACGGAGTCGAAGGTGCTGGCCTACATCACCGATGGTGTGGACACCTCAGCGGCCTACTGCAACCAGTTCTCGGATGCCGTGACCCTTGCTTTCATCTTCGTGGGGGTGATCGGCATATACGTCGCCTATCAGGCGATCGACGATTACTGGTCCGGTTTCCGACGGGACGGGATCAGGGTGGGCATCGTCTTCTTCGCCGGGTCCATAGGGTGTATTTTCATCAACGATGTGGCGCTCGCGCTCGGGAATACCGTTGGCTACGATCTCGGGTTCGAGGCCGTTTGCTCGAACCTGGCCGGAGGTGAGGGCTGATGCGCGGGAAGAGAGCTTTCCTCGGTCTGCTTTTTGCGCTCTGGGCGTCCGCAGCTTCGGCGCAGTTCGCCGAAGACGAGCGCCACATCGTCTCCGATCTCGTTTCCGGGATGGGATCGGCATCGAACATGGAAGAGATGAAAGCCGTACTCCTGCGCGATCTTGATGTGGCGTCCCTTGCAGAGAGCGCGATCCGCGAGGGATTGGGCGACAAGGCTGGCACGGTCGATCCCGGACAGGTCTCGCGGTTCTCGGGGGCTGTGCTTCGTTATTTGTCTTGGCAGGCGCTGTACGTGATGGACGGCGGTAACTCGAAGACGAGGATCTCCGCAGGGCAGAGAGGCAGGGACATTGCTGCCGTTTTCCTTTCGTCTGCCGAGGGCCTGAACAGCCGAAGCGGAACGCAGGTCGTGTTTCGTTTCGGATCTGACAAGCGTACCGGCGCACCCAAGGTCCATGATCTCAACGTGGCGGGTGTCTGGATAAGTGCAACCCTAGCAGAAGCGGTCTCGCAGATCATGGCGATGGAAGGTGCTGACCTTGATCTGGTCTCCGAGGGGTTTGAGCAATCTGCAAGCCAGAGCTGGGAGAGAAATCCATGACGAGCATCGTGATTGCGGAGAAGCCTTCTCAGGCGCGGGACTATGAGCGGGCAATCGGTCGGAAGTTCGGCGACATTTACGCGGCGCGTGGCCACCTTTTTGAGCTGGCCGACCCAGAGCAGGTCAATCCCGAGTGGAAGACATGGCGACCGATTTTGCTGCGCCCGGAGAGCGGTTTCTATCCAACGGTTCTGAAAAACGACAAAGACGCGCGTAATCGCTACATCCGTATCCGCAAGGCTGCGAGGAGCGCGAACACGATCTACATCGCCACGGACCCCGACCGGGAAGGGCAGGGAATCGGGGGGAACATCCTGGCGCAGCTCCGCCGGGAAATCGGATGGGACGGTCGGGTTCTGCGAGTTCTTCCTCTCGCCACGGATACAGTGTCGCTCCGGCAGGCATTCGAGAACGCCCGGCCTGGAGACGAGTTCAGGGCGCTTTATCAGTCCTTCCTTGCCCGGAGCCAAGCGGACAAGATGTTCGGCTTTTCCCTGACGCGGACGGCCAGTGTGACGCTCAAGCCGGATGGATGGCGGGGAGCGATGTCGGTTGGTCGGGTGTTCACCCCCACGCTCGGGATCGTCTGTGCGCGGGAAGAGGAGATCGCGTCCTTCGTGCCTCAGACCTACTGGCACCCGTGGGTAGATGTCGCGGGGGAGGCCGGGACCGCTCGCCTGACCTACGCTCCACCCGAGCAGGACAGGATTTTCGACAAGGCCAAGGCCGAGGCGATCGCGGCCACAGCTGGTGCCTATGCGGGGCCGATCGCTATCCAGCAGCAGCGTAAGCGCCAAGCTCCACCGAAGCTCTTTTCGCTGTCCCAGCTCCAGCTCGCCGCTTCGCGGCGCTTGAAGTGGGACGTGAAGAAAACCGCCGACGTGTTGCAGTCGCTCTATCAAGCGGAGCTGACCACCTATCCGCGGTCGTCTGAGTGCTCTTTACCCGAGGCGGAGATCGAAAATGCTCCGACCATGCTCGCGGCAATCAAGGGACTCCCCTGGGCGGGGGAGGACGTGTTTCCCGGCTCCGATGCGATGATCCGGAGAAAGGCTGGCGCATTTTCGGACGCCGACCTGCGTATCGACGAGAAGTCGGTGAAGGCAGGCAAGGAGAAGGCAGCGCACTACGCGATCGTGCCGAACATCCAGTCGGTCGATCAGTGGGCCGCGAAGCTCCCGAAGCTCTCCCGAGATCAGGCCGTGCTATTCGAGATCGTCGCACGGCGGTATCTCGCGGCGATCAGCCCCGATCGGGTCTATGATGCGACGAAGGCCAGCATAGTGGTCCAGAAGACCGAGTTTTCGGCCACGGGGACGGTCGAGGTCGAGCCGGGCTTTCGTTGTGCCCTCGGGATGACTGGTAAGGAGGACGAGGAGAGCAAGCTGCCGCCGTTCCGGGATAGGGATCAGGTTCGCGCCGTCGCCACAGATGCAGCCGAGAAGGTGACGGCACCTCCGCCACGGTTCAGCGAGGCGACCTTGGCAGAGCAGATGATCGAGGCGTGGAAGCTCGTGCCGAAGGATCAGGGCGAGCTTCGCGCCATGCTTAAGGATACCGACGGCATCGGCACCGAAGCCACGCGCGGCGACGTGATTGACCGGCTCAAGAAGACCGGCTTCGTCATCAAGGCTACCGGCTCCGGCAGCGGTCTCGCAGCCTCAGAGGCCGGATTGCAGTTCTACCGCATCCAGCGGGACATCACTCCGGAACTGCTTGATGTCGGGATGACCGGACGCATGGAGATGCTGTTGGAGAAGGTGAAGCGGGGCGAGGCCGGGGCGCGATCGGCAGTGGATCAGATCCTCCAGATCGCGGAGCGAGCCATCGGTGCGATGGTCGATGCCGAGAAGCGCGGCCTGAAGGTCACGGCACAACAGGATCGGGCACCGACCACCAAGATGAAGGTGGCGGCAAAGGCCAAGGCGAAGGCCGAGGGCAAGAACGCACCACCAAGAGGGGTTCTGTCGAGCTTTCAGAAGTGTCGCGAGTATCTGGGACCAGTGGACAGCGGGCCGAAGGACCGCCAACGAGGCCAGAGCCGAGGCCGTGGGCCATCCGAAAAGCAGCTCAGTTACGCTCGCAGTATTGCTGAGGAAACCGGGAAAGAGCTGCCGGAGAGCGCTTGCGCGTCTGGTGACGCGATCTCGAAGTGGATCGACGAGCACAAGCCGAACAAGCAATCAGGCGGCGGTTCGCGCAAAACCCCCGGTCGAGGGGCACGAAAGGCTGAAGCGGAGTGAGTTGCTCAGCTTATATACTACGCCCTCTGTCGAACGTCACACGACTCTGATTTCTGCATCACAAACTGACCCAAAATCCACCGTTGCGAACGAAGTAACCTATACCGTAAGCCTTTAAAGACCCGGAGGTGAGCGATGTTGTTTAAGAGAGTTGTCCAGCAATTCGGAAAGTCCTTGGCCGGTGGTGATGTAAACCCTACCGTGGACCCAATTCATGTTGGTGGGAGGCCCGAGCTTACCAAAGCATTTCGCCAAGAAGCTCTTGATGATGTTGCGGGTGCCAAGGTCTACCTTCTTGATGCTGCGGCTGCCGGATACGTTGATAGTTTCCGCGAAGAACTACAGGGTTTTAAGTTTGAAGAAACAGCGTCAGGCAAAATCCGGCAGTTTCTAGAAACCGTGCAAATGCCGTCTGATTTGGTTTGGGTCGAATATTGAATCGCCCCGAGTTTGTCGGAGACCATCAACTTAAGTAAGGATGATGGTTATGACAAAAAGCAAAATGGCAAATCGCTACTCGCCAGA
>TARA_R110000737_G_scaffold176266_6_pt1 | contig 11117 bp, 9 predicted proteins | sample TARA_R110000737 | Tara Oceans TARA_R110000737 (sample SAMEA4398027) | marine metagenome | biome: Polar Biome; feature: [SRF] surface water layer (ENVO:00010504); material: water (ENVO:00002006), including particulate matter (ENVO:01000060) such as... | depth 5 m
CTTTTATCTAAAATTTACTAAACTTCGTTATTTTCACTGCAAATGTTCATTGCTCACCGTGCAATAATAGCTCAATCAAATGACTCTTTGATACAAAATCAATAGTCAGTCGTTATCTAATTAATCTCAGTGCACGATAAACAACGTTATAGAGTTAACTATAATATCGCCGTTATGGCATATCGATATGGCTATATTTCGTTTAATTGAATATTAATAAACCATGATTTTTGGCCAGCAGCCAAAATTTATTAGTACAAGAAATAAAACCATGATTGGATAATAAAGTAACGCTCATTGGTGTTAGAAAATTATTTAATTTTTAAAGCTGATCTCTGTATATAAACTAATACTCGAGTAATTCGGCATAATAAGGTGACTTACCTAATTTGGCTTGGCTGCCGGTCAATGAAAAATTATAGCCGCAGAGTGAAAATCTGCTTTTAAAAGCAATATTTTTAATTAACGCTTTGGTGTCTAAAGGCGAAAAATAGGCATAATAATCGCTATTCATTACCCTAACACTATAGGTTCTAATCGTTTCGCCATTATTAAATGCGATATTCTCACAGTTTCTCTCGCCTTTAGCTTTATCTAGTGCCCAAACTTCGTGATTGTCGTCAGTCTCTGCTTGCCATTGGATGACAAGAGCGCTATCAGAAGAAAGCATAAGAGAAAAATTATCTGGCAGTGTGAGTTTATTTTGAAAGTCTATCGCTATTTCTTGGACTTCGCTTATTTGTTCAAGCGAAGTTTCCGTTGTCTTCGGATTACCAAATATCAATGATATGAGTAGCGCTGATACAAGTAATAAGCCAATAACAGCGATGGTGATCCGGGCATTTTTTTTGCTAAACAACACTAAGCGAATTGATTCACCAATATCATTATTATCTTGCTTGTCGAAAGCAGCTTGGTTGGCTTTGAATGTGGTTGAAGGTTTGTTTGTTAAACTGTCGGCAAGTGCTCTGTGCTCATTTTCATTTAAGGGTGACTGATAATCTTTACTGGCATGCATTGTTGGTTCAACACGTTGGCTATTACGTGAATTCGATGGCTTTATCGGTTGAAATTCTGTTAAATCAACAGGGCCGTTATAACCAAGTATATAGTGTTTTTGACGTTTACTTGGATAAGTTAAAAGTAATAGTGCCAAGAGTAAAGGGATTGATAGCAGCCAATAACTGCCAGCATGATCAATAAAAATAATAATTAGGCCCGTTATCAAAAAACTGCCTGCCGGAGCTAGAATCCAATTGTTATGGAGTTGTGCATCATTAAGTCGTCTTCGAGTAGCGGCTAAGCAACTTGATGAAAACAATAGCAGGATGACCACGGCGCTTAATTTATATTGACTCAAGCTTTCATTTAAAATAATAAAAGCAATAAGATTTGAAATACTAATAATGATAAAACGTTGTCTGTTATCAAAACCATGCCAACAAAATAGCGACTTAATAAATTGCACAAAACCTCCGGAAAATAAGCTAGTGTTAGTTTGTAAACGCTAACTTGAAAATGACTAAAATTAAAACTCGATGACGATAGGGCAGGGTAACCAATTTAACCGCTAAAGTCAGTCTATCAGGGCTATTTGTTTCTTCATTTAGCGTGTTTTCTGCTCAAGCTAATGGATATTATAAGTTAATTTAGTGAACGATGAAGACTAGCGCTGGTTTATACCGAGATATTAGCTTCATCGATATAATTAACCTCAATAGCTAACAGTTGCTCGTTAGGCGATGAGTGATTGTAATTTATAAGTCTAAATCTAAATCGTTATTTGATAACTATAACGTAAGATATATCTGCATCTTTCGTCAGTTTAGACGCGAAAATCTTATTGATTCACCTTATTTAATTTTTATCTACTTGATTTATTGGTAAATAATTTTAGTAATGGTTTTTTCATAACACAGGTTAAATAAAGCATAATATTAAATTGCTTCATTTAAACTGTACTTCTACTAAACTTAATTATGTCAAGGAGAGACAAGGTTAGGGAAACCGAGTAGATACATAACGAGGAACGTATTGTATTTATGGATTAAATGGATTTATCCGTAAGGAAGTAAGTTAGATTATTTACGCTCAGGTAAATAAGGATATCATGCAGGATGCATAGCTTATTCATGGAGTGAAAAGGCATTTATAGATGATGTGCCAAAGGATAGCAAACCAAGGATATAGCGGGTAATCAAAAAGAAAAAGCGACATTATGTCGCTTTTTCTTTATCTGCTCGTTGCAACGATACTAAGTTAACTTACTCGATAAGCAGGCAGTTCAATGTTATCCAGCTTGTAGCCACGTAGAGTCATCGTCCCGTGATAAGTAGATTCACCATCGCCACTAAATTCAAAATCGAAATTACTGAGCCAGTGTGGACCAAAACGCTTAGAAAATCTAAATCGACTAGATAGGCGTGCTATTGCGATAAATTGCAGATTCTCTTGCTGACAATATTTATCAGCATGAGAGCGGGCAAACTCAGAAACCTTTCGCAAATAAACGAAATACCAAAAGAGTAACCCGATAAAAAGTAAATAGTAAATGTTTTCCACGGCAATTCCTATTTTTTAAACAGCATGCCAATGGCTTGGGCCAAATCAGGGCTGCGTTTCGGTGAACGAATTACTTGCAATAGTACGGGGCGTATTAGTGGTATTGCAACTAAATCTTTAAATATTGCTGAAAACAATTCATTGTCATTATCTTTTATTAAATGTTCTAAATAGCAATAAAGGACTTGTTCATTACTGAGTATTGGCCATAAACGGCCGGCAATAATAATTAATATCTCTTCAGGTAGCGCTGTATTCGCTAATAAATCAGTCAGTAATTTCTGACTTGATAGGTGCTCAGTACTGGATGCTAGAGCACGTAATAACGCTATGGCAATACTGTGGTTGTTCTGTGTATAAGCTCGTTGAAAACGTAACGCTATTTGTGTAATCGACGCACTAGGTAATGTGATGTTTTCTAGAGCTGAACACAGAGGTAAAAGTACCGGTTCAGGGAGATTATTTATAGCGTTTGCTAATATTTCGCTATTGTTAGCTTCGCCGAGTCGAAAGGCAAAATCAGATAAACCTTGTACACCAAGTTCTTGCCAGGCTACCCATCCGTCTGCACCCGATAAGTAATTTCTTGCCGGCGCATAATACTTGCTAGCAGGATGCTTTAGCGACGCTGACACTAGGCTATTTACTGCCGCTAATTTATATTGAGCCGGGGTAAAGTGGTAGGGGTTTTTTTTAAGTAAAGCTTCTTGCTGCTCAGTTGGTTGGACCGAAATATTTTCACCTAATGCTTCAATAATAATAGCTATAAAATGATTTCGAGCGCCTTGGTTTAATAAGCCACGCTCATCTAACGGTAGTTTAACAAACCATAAGTAAGGGCTCGTTGATTTTTTTTGCCAAAAAACGATAGCGAGCAAAGCGTGGCCTTGAATTGGATATGGATAGGGCAGTTGAGCCGCTTCAATCTTTTCAAATTGCGCTTTTGATATTTTGTCTATTCGACGACCAATATCATATACGCGATATTGCGAGTCGGATAAACTCAGTAGCGCTGAAATTGAAGTAATAGTGTCTGAATTTGTACTCATGTAATAAGACTGTCGCTATGATAAAGTTGAGAGAGTTGTTATGGCGCGACATTATAGAGATAATAACGCTTTAACTCCACCGTTAATCTTTTCTATGCTAACTAACCGTGGCAATGTGCTGACAGTTTTATCAAGGTTTTTTCTGCGGTAGGATTTATCGCTAATAATTAAAACAACAGGGCTTTGGCCGCCAAGCAAAAAATAGCGCTTTAAAAGTAGCGATTAAACCCGATGTTTTGCTGCATTTATGTCACAGCAATGATAGCAAAATATTTTTTATAGATTAATTAACGGTATGATATAACACAAACGATGCTAAAAACATCGTACTAAACCCCATGGTGTAGGTAGTATTAAGATCTTATAACTCGTTAAGCACTATTAATAATACTGTAATGAGTGTTGATAAGTTAATCAGCGCGTACCTATCAATCGGCCTTGATGAAAAATTAGTATGACAGAGAAGAACTCATTCGCATGACCATTATAAATGCTGGTACGGTAATTATTGATAAACCCCAATTAAAGGTTTTATATCAAGATGAGTACCTGGTTGCTGTTGATAAACCTGCAGGCTTATTTGTTCATCGTAGCTTTATGGACAAAGATGAGATCTATTTTGCTTTGCAACTTATTCGCGATCAAATCGGCCAATATGTTTACCCCTTACATCGGCTCGACCGGCCAACTTCAGGGGTTTTGTTATTTGCCTTAACCCAGGACGTTGCTCGCTTAATGGGACAGGCATTTAGTGAGCGAAAAATTGCAAAAACTTATTATGCGTTAACACGCGGACATCTATTAAATGATGGTGTCATTGATTATCCTTTAAAAGAAAAACTTGATGATTTAGGTGATAAAAACGTCAGTCGTGATAAAGCGCCGCAAAGTGCGAAAACACACTATCAATCGATTGCTAGCGCGGTATTACCTGTAGCGCTAGGTAAGTATTCAAGTGTGCGATATTCTTTAATTAAGTGCCAACCTCATACCGGACGCCGTCATCAAATACGTCGACATCTCGCGCATTTACGTCACCCGATTATTGGTGATATCAATTATGGTGACAATAAGCAGAATCCATTTTTTGGTGAGTACTTTGGCTTTAAGCGATTGATGTTAATTGCTAAGCAGGTTGATTTTATTCACCCAGTAACCGGGCTGTCGATGTCAATTACTGCTGAATTTGATCAACAATGGCGGCAAGTATTTAATGAATTTGAATGGCTAGTGACAGTGTAAAGCGTACGGTACTATATTTTTTGAATTCACTTTTTTTAGCTATTAATTTGGACCACTAATTTGTACAGAATTAAAGTCTTGACTGATTAAGTAACTATAAGAGTGTTGGGCTCTTGTAGTGGTAACTTGGTTAGCAGTCGAATCACTTTTTGGTCCTTTTATCGTTACCATATTGACGAAGTAAGGGCTTTGATAATTTTCACTTTGCTGTGCAAAAGCTAGCATCATTTGTTGATCTTGTGTCATGGGGCGATTTAATAAGCTAAGCATTAAATAATGATCAGAAAACAGCGCTTTCTTTTCAACGACAACTTTTGATGTTGAACTACATGCTGACAGTATGGTGACAATTAAAAGTGCGATTAGTATCGATAAATTTTTCATAATACATTTGATGATTAGGTTCATATATCATCACTATCGCAAAGGTTATGCCAATTGTAATTTTGACTATGCTAGATTATGTTGCTTAGCAGGGGGTGGGGTTTTATTTTATTGATTTTAAAGTGAAATTTATTATATTTAACGGTGTGGAATATTCTAATGCAGCCTGATGTTTTACGTTTGTTTTGAAAAATGATGTCATCAAATTATCTGATAAGTTAAGTGTCAAAAAAACAGCGTTTTGTAAAATCACACAATATCAGCTTATATAATATTGTGTGATTTTTGCTATAAAATCGCTTGATTACTCTTCAGATACAGAACGAAGTAAAGCGTTAATACCTACTTTAGCACGTGTTTTTGCATCGACTTTTTTAACGATTATCGCCGCATATAAACTATAGGTACCACATTTTGACGGTAAGTTACCTGGAACAACCACAGAGCCTGCTGGTACTCTACCGTAATGGATTTCACCGGTTTCTCGGTCATAAATACGAGTGCTTTGACCTATATATACGCCCATTGAAATTACTGCACCCTCTTCAACAATGACCCCTTCGACAATCTCAGAACGAGCGCCGATAAAGCAATTGTCTTCAATGATTGTAGGACCCGCTTGTAGTGGTTCAAGTACGCCACCAATACCAACACCACCAGATAAATGCACGTTTTTACCTATTTGCGCACAAGAGCCAACAGTGGCCCAAGCATCTACCATGCAACCTTCATCAACATAGGCACCAATGTTAACGAAACTTGGCATTACCACAACGTTTTTACCGATATAACTGCCGGTGCGTACTGACGCGCCAGGGACGACTCGGACGCCATCTGCCTCAAAATCCGCTTGGCTATAATCACTATATTTCATCGGTACTTTGTCGAAAAATTTACTTTCGGCGCCATCGATAACGTCGTTATCCCAAATTCTAAATGAGAGTAAAACTGCTTTTTTCAACCATTGATGTACCACCCACTCACCAGCAATTTTTTCAGCAACTCGTGCAGAGCCACTATTTAGTGCCGCGAGTGCCTCTAATACAGCTTGTTTTACTTCCGCACTAACACTTGCGGGGGTAATGTTCATGCGTTCTTCGAACGCTTGCTCAATAATCGTTTGTAATTCTAACATTTGAAAATTCCTAGTACTTATTTGGTAAATTTTATCGCGGGCTGTCAGCGCGCAGCATAGCTTCTAATGCATTTTCTTGTTCTTTGCTTAGCGCTTGATTATCATTATTTGATACGGTAAAAACATCTTCAGCCTTTTCGCCAAAAGTGGTGATTTTAGCTGAATGTATTTGTATGTTACATTTTTGAAAAATAGCGGCAATATTGGCTAATAACCCAGGGTGGTCCAATGCGACTATTTCTAATAACGTCCGATTCTTCGCAGCCCCATCTATAAAGCTGACATGGGTAGGCACTTTAAACTGGCGAAAACGCTTTGCCAAAGGTTTTGGCTTAATACGGATTTGCTTTGAAGCGAGCCTGATACTCAATGAACGGGCTATCGTCAACGCTCTAGCACTATCATTAATCGCCTTATTACGGTTATCTAACACTACAAACGTGTTTGCCGTATAGCCAGATTTATTCGTGGTTATTTTAGCGTCATGAATGGAAAGTTTTTTCGCACCAAGCAGTGAAACAATATTAAAAAATATATTGGGTTTATCTTTAGTATAAACAAAAACCTCTGTGCCACCTCGATAAGGTTTTGGACTAATAATGACTAAAGGCTTAGCTTTGTTATGTGACAATATATGTTGAAAATGCCAAGCTATTTGTTGAGGAGAATAACGTAAAAAATAGTCGGCTTTAAACTCTTTCCATAATAGTTGCAAGCGCTCTTGATCAATAGTTTGTGCTTTCAAAATTTCAATAGCTTGCTGTTGGTTTTCTCTGATTTTTGCGCGTAAATCTACCGGTTTTTCAAGACCACGTCTAAACGCGCGCTTGGTACTATAATATAAATCTTCCAGTAAGTTAGCTTTCCAACTATTCCAAAGACTTTCGTTGGTAGCACGCATGTCGGCGACGGTTAAGCAATATAGATAGTCAAGGTGGGCTTCATCTCGCACTATTTCCGCGAAAGTCTTTATGACTTCGGGATCTGATATATCTCTTCGTTGAGCGGTAACTGACATTAATAAATGTTGCTCAACCAGCCATGCGATCATACGGCCATCATGATCACCTAACTTATGAATTTTTGCGAAGTCTAGTGCGTCAATAGCACCAAGTTTTGCGTGATCGCCACCACGGCCTTTCGCAATATCATGAAATATACCAGCAAAGTACAATAGCTCAGGTTTACGCACGCGTTGCACTATTTTACTGCACAAAGGGTATTCTGCATTATGCTTTACTTGACTAAAGCGATAGAGGTTTTTCAATAAGCGATAACTATGCTCGTCAACAGAATAGGCATGAAACAAATCAAACTGCATTTGACCAACGATATTACGCCACAGGGGTAAATAAGCGCCAATAATAGAGTGGCGATGCATTAAGGTAAATGCCAGACCTAAACCTCGAGGGTGTTTTATTATGGCAATAAATATTTCACGGCAGCGTTCATAGTCAATCATGCCTGACACTAGACGCCGGCGAGCGTTGCGCATTAAACGCAGGGTTTCAGGATGTAAATCAGTTATTTCTTTATGTTGTGCAATTAGCAAAAACATTTCCATGATCATGGTTGAGCGAGTAAATACGCGTTTATTACAGACCTTGATTTGACCATCAATAATGACGAAGTCATCATTGAGAATAATTTCTTTACTGTGTTTTTTTTCGTTTAAAATCGCATATTCAAAATGCTGTAAAAGCATTCTATTGAGCTCTGAAACGCGGGAAATAATGCGGAAAAATCGCTTCATCATACGTTCAATTGCCAGTTTTCCACCATCACCAAAGCCCATTAACTCAGCAACATCAGCTTGATAATCGAAAAGTAGTCGGTTTTCGTTTCGTCCAGCGATAAAGTGTAAGGCACAGCGCATACGCCATAAGTAATCTTGACATTCGATAAGCTCGAAAAACTCATTACTGGTTAAGTAGTGATGATCGATAAGTTGTTCAAGGGTATCGGCCATAAAATGACGCTTGGCAACCCAGCCAATCGTTTGGATATCTCGTAAACCACCGGGGTTAGCTTTTAAGTTTGGTTCTAGGGTATAAGAGGCACCATGGTATTGCTGATGACGTTGATATTGTTCATTGCGCTTGGCAATAAAAAATTTTTCAGAGGTCCAAAATATGTCTTCGATTAATAATGGCTGTAATTGGGCAATTAACGCTTCATTACCACAGATTTTGCGCATTTCCATCAAGTTGGTGGCGATCGTAACATCATCAATTGCTTGATTAAGGCATTCTTTGATACTGCGAACACTATGACCAATATCAAGTTTTACATCCCAAAGCTGGGTAATAAACGCCGATATTTTTTCGGCTAAATCATCCGCTATTACATCTTGGGTAATTAATAAAATATCAACATCTGAATAGGGATGAAGCTCGCGACGACCATAACCACCGACAGCAGCCAAGCTAATTTGATATTCATCCAGATGGTGCTGACACCAAAGTTTGGTCAAAATAAGATCGACATAAAAGGCTCTTGCTGCAACGAGAGAGTCCACCTCGGTAATGGGGAATTGCTCTTGTTGCCATTGCAGAAACTCTTTACTCAGGGCACCTATTTGTGCGCTGCTTAATGTAGGGGCGCTAATGGCGAAAGCTTCACAGTAATGTTCTGGAATTAATGATGATGTATTCAACAATAAGCTCTCATGTTTTTTATTAATATCGCCGTTAGCCTTTAACTTTCCAATTCGCTATCAAATTACTGCCAAATCGACAAGTTAATTATGCAGCATTCTAGGTATCGTATCATCTTTACGTAAAGTTAAGATTTCACAACCGGTTTTAGTCACCACAACCGTATGTTCCCATTGTGCTGATTTTTTACCATCTAAGGTGTATACCGTCCATTTATCTTCTTTATCAAGCAGGGTATTGGCTCGGCCTAAATTAATCATCGGCTCTACCGTAAAACACATACCTTCTTGCATTTTATCACTGTCATTATTTTTATAATGGACAATTTGTGGCTCTTCGTGAAATTCTTTGCCTATGCCATGGCCACAATATTCTTTAACTATCGAATAACGACCTGATTTTTTGATGAATTTTTGAATTGCGGTACCTATTTCACCAAAAGTATTACCGGGTTTTACTTTTTTAAGGCCAATATATAAAGCTTCTTGAGTGATACGGCAAAGACGATTATCTTCAGCAGAGGTTTCACCAATGAAAAACATTTTACTGGTATCACCGTGATAGCCATCTTTAATCACCGTAATATCAATATTAATAATGTCGCCATCAACTAATGGTGTGTCGTTTGGAATACCATGACACACCACGTGATTAACTGAAGTACAAATGGATTTTGGAAAGTTGTGATAATTTAATGGCGCTGAAATCGCATTTTGTACTTTGTCGGTATATTCTGCACATAGGCTATTGAGCTGATCAGTGGTAACGCCAGCTTTAACGTGAGGCTCTATCATTTCCAATACATCTGCAGCAAGTTTTCCCGCAATTCTCATTTTTTCAATTTCTTGCTGATCTTTAATCGTAATTGTCATAAAACCTCAAATGTGCCTGTGTAAATAATGTGCTTAGGATAAATTAGCTAACGACTTAATAATATTTACTATTAAAAAAGTCAAAACCTAGTCAGTGATAAATAATTATTGTCGATGATTTTACCTGCTTTCTTAGCCTTTTCCCAATCGTAATACACTAGCGGGGGTAATTAAGTGGTAAAACATGCTTGTTGGTTTGCAATACCTGTCAATATTAATCGCTGAACAACCGTAGACCTTGCTCAATACGTTACTGTCTACTTTCACGCTTGTTGAATAATAAATGATGGCAGCGCAGCGCTACCATCAATATCATTACGACAACTTTTCTAATTCAACATTTACCGCATCGATGATCGCTGCTGGCTCTGCTAAATAAAGGTTGTGATTTAACAACACTAGACTTTCGTTGCATGCTAATAACATCGCTGGAATGGCTTGAGTGCCAATCAATTCTTGAATTTCAATAATGTCATGAATGGCAAATTCAGCATCTTTGGTTAATTTGTTAGATTGCAGACATTTTGCTGGTGGTGATAGTTTTAGTTCGTCAATAATTTCATTAACACTGTCTTTATCGGTCAACTCATTACCTAAAACAAAATGGGCATGCTGTAATTTTGTTAATAATTCAAAAGCTGATTTTGCTGATTTATTTTGCACCCAAGCCATTAAGTTCGCAGCTAAAGTAGAGTCTTTAGTATAATTGAGTGTATCAATATAATTGGCACCAAAAGTTACCTGACTCAGTTCGCGCACAGCAGCAATGGTAGCTGGTGATACTGTATTATCGCCATCGTAATAACCTACGTGCATCGCTCGGAAGGTAATAGACGGGAAAGCAGTTAATACTTTTTCAACCAATACGGTAGAGGCATAGCTCCACGGACAATGACTATCGTAGATATAAAAAAGTTCTGCATTTTGTGTGTTCAGTGACATGATTTGACTAGCATGATGAAAAAAGTAAGCTAATTTTAGCGCGCTAGAATTAAAGATCCTAGTCTTTGGTAAAATAAAATATCATTAAGATCGATTTCAAGCTAAAAACTAGTCAATTGCTCGTGTTTATGGTATAAAGTGCGCCGTTAAATTGTTTGTCGAAATCTTCAATAGATTTTTCTAATCTCTTTAGCCTCAAACGGTATTGAAAAAATTCAATACATTAAAACTAAACTCACATACATCTAGCAAAGGTATACCGGGGTGCCCAGCG
>TARA_R110000737_G_scaffold7946_1_pt1 | contig 11101 bp, 12 predicted proteins | sample TARA_R110000737 | Tara Oceans TARA_R110000737 (sample SAMEA4398027) | marine metagenome | biome: Polar Biome; feature: [SRF] surface water layer (ENVO:00010504); material: water (ENVO:00002006), including particulate matter (ENVO:01000060) such as... | depth 5 m
GTGGTGTTTTATCTGCTGTTGGAGATGCTGCTTTAGCAGTTGGAGCGGTTGCTTCAGAAGTTATTCCGATCGTTGGAATTTTTGCTTCTGTTGGAATTGGATTATATGAATTATTTCATCATCCACATAAAGCACCAGCAGCACCAGTTCAACAAAATGTTTCCAGTAAGGGTGAAATGGTTTTGCCTAGTTTTGATTCTGTTGTAGATACTCCAGCGAGTCAAAGTGCTTTTTAAAATAGCATGTTTTTTTAAAAAATGTTTAATTTAAATTATATTTAATTTAAATTAATTCTTAAAAATAAAATATCTTTATTAATAATAAAAGATGTTTAAGTCAAATGATAATTCAGTATTTGTTCCAACAAAAACCATTTCTATTAAACCAGAAGCTCAAATTGATTATAATCCAACAAATCAAAACACTATTAGATGGTTAATTCCCCAGCATATAGGATTTTTTGACCCACGACAAACTATGATGAAATATAATTTGTCAATGTCTGGCAGAGGATTTGCTAAACCTTCTTCTCGTGCTGGTGTTCATAGTTTAATTCGTGATATTAGAATAATGGATGGAACTGGTTCTTCAGAACTTGAAAGTATTCAAGATTATAATGTATTAACGGCACAGTGGTGGGGATATACTCAAAATGAAAGTATCGCCCATAAAAGAGATATGTTTGAAGGTAGAAGTGCTAATCAAAATATTAATAATCAATTATTATATGGTGCTAGTGGTGATTGGTCTGCTAGTGCTGTTACTGCTACCAGAGATTTAAAAACTGTTGAAATTCAACAACCAATATATTCTGGTATTCTTGGAGGTGATAAAGTATTTCCAGTTGTTGCGACCCAAGGTTTACGAGTTCAAATGACTTTAGATAATTTAACTAGAAGTTTAGTTAACCCAACTAATGCTGGTTTTAAAGAAGGATTAAATGATTTTGAAATAAAAATTGCTCTGGAAGGTTTAGGTGGTGCTAACGATGCTGCTAAAAATGCGAAAGCTAATTTAAATGATACTTTTCAAGTTTCTATTAAAAATCCTTCTGATTCTGCTAATGACCGAGGTGTGAATCGTTCTGCTACACCAAATAATAATAATCCTTTTGATATTGGTGATATGTTATATGTTGCTAAAACTGACCGATCCGCAGAAACTCAAGTTGGTGTAATTACTGATTTTGACAAAGATGCTGACGGTGATTTGTTAATAAGGTATTGTCCAAATCGTGTCGTTGGTGCTGCTATTGGAAAAGCGATTGACGGTACTGGTGCTGCTGTTGATTATCCAATAGCATCAAGAATTTACATTAAACAAGTTGATAGAACCAATGGAATTGTTGCTGCTCAAGTTTTACCAGCATCTGTTGGTGCTTCTGCTCTTACTAAAATTAGTTATACCATTAATAATCTTGAAATGTTACTATTACAAGTTCAACCTCCTCCAGCATATATTGAAGGTATGATGAACCAAGTATCTTCAGCAAAAGGACTTTCAATGGATTTCCGAACTTGGACTTTATATAGATTTAATTTATCAACTAAAAATGGTTTAACTAATCAATTAATTCCAGCAAATCAAAGAAGAGCATATTCCATATTATCTTTACCACTTGATGTTGCTAGTCAAAATAGTATATTATCAGATAGTTTTAAAGGGTTAACCGATGGTTGTCAAAATTATCAATATGTGTTTGGTGGTTCTCTTATACCAGACCGTCCAATTGATTTGGTTAGATATACCCAAACTCCAGCACGAACGGATGCTCTTCATATTGTTGAACTTGAAAAATCTTTATCTAATGCTGGTTATGGTGTTAGAAATCTATTAAGAGTACCAGACCGTTTTGTAATTGGAAGAGGATTTTCTAAATATGGTCAAATCATGAATTTAGCAGTTAGTGATTTATCGCTTCGTGTTGAATATCAAGGAGCAACCGAAGAAAAACTTTTTGAACATTTTGTTCAGTTTTTACGAAGAATTAATATTTCATCTAATGGTGTTCAAGTAATTAGTTAATGGCAGTTTTGGCATTTTAATATTAAGAATAAATTTGTCAAAAATGCCATTTTAAAAAATGTTTAATTTAAATTATTTTAATTTAAATTAATTATTAAAAATAAAATATCTTTATTAATAATAAAAGATGAATAACTTGAATATTGTAAATATTGAAAAGGTTGAAATCCTTCCACTCAATCCACCAAGTAACAATGCTTTTAGTTTTAAAGAGGGTTTTCCAATTGTCCAATTTTTAATTCCAAATCAAGCAAAACTTCTGTCTGGTTCTTCTATGCGACTTAATGGAGTTTTAAGACTTTGTCAACCAGCATCAACAGAAGCAGCACCTTCACTGCCAAATAATAAAGGAAATAAAACTGGAACTGCTTTTAACTGTGCCTTATCTTCTAGAATTGGTGTTGCTTCCGCAATTGACCAAATAACTTTATCTTCTATGACTAATCAAACTTTGGAAGTTGTTAGAAGTTATGGTAGATATTTAGCTTCTGCTCAAAGTGTTACACATTCACAAGATGATTTAGACACGAATGTTTCAGTTGAAAGTTTGACTTCTTCTAGAAGTTTAAATGGTGGTTTTGGTATAAATAACGATGTATCATTTTCTATTCCATTAAGAAGTGGTTTATTATCTGGTGGTCAAGAAATTCCAATTGGAACTAATGGTATCCGTGGTATGCTTGTTCAACTTCAATTAGCACCAGATTCACAAGTTCTAGGTGGTTGGGTTGATAATGCTGGTGCTAATCAAAATAATGCTGGAGATGGGACTGGTGCTTTTTACCAAATGAGAAATTTAACTTTATCTTATAATCTATTAGTGCCAGATGAAGCTGGTACTCAACTCATGACTAATCCTTCAACTGGTTCATTGACTTATAATGCCATATCTCATTTATATTCTGTTATAAATTCTTCAGACCAAACCGCAAACTATAATTTAGGAACTGGTAAGACATTAAGTGTTTTCCACAATTTCCTTCCAACTACTCATTTAAATAATTATAGTCAAGATGGATTTGGGACTCCTAAACTTCAAAATGCTACTGTTGGTGTTTATGATAGTGAAGCACAAATTCAAAGAGTTTCTTTTTTGAAAGGTGGTGTTCAATTTCCAGTTGAAAATGATATTAATGTAGCGACTCCAGCAGAAAATGGAAGACCACTTTCAGAACTTGAAATAAATTACATCAATAGTATAAAATCTTATTCTACAATGAACCATTCGTTAATCTCACTTAATACACAAAATTCATTGCCAACAAATGTCAATGCTCTTAATGGGTTAGATACTTCTAAATTTACACAAGCAGAAAATAAACCAGTTTTTGGCATTGGTGTTGCTGAAGACCCTTACCGTGTTGGTGTTGATTTTAAAAATACAAATTATGGTTTAAGAATTGTTTCAGATTTGAATGGGACTTCACCAAATTCAGTTTTTACTTATGTTCTTGCTCAAAATACTTTAATGTATAGTCCCCAAGGTATTAGTATAATGAGTTAATTAAAAAAACGATCCCCAGCAAAAATTTATATAAAAATAATATTAATTTAAATTATATTTAATTTAAATTAATTCTTAAAATTAAAATATCTTTATTAATAATAAAGATGAGTAATTCACAACTTCCAGATGTTTTGAATGTTTCCCCATTAAATGCGATTGAAACAATGAATATTGAAACAAATAAACTTGACCCAATTGTTATCAACCAAAATGTTGCCAGATTTGTTTTAGAACGAAAAGGTATTTTAGATGTTGGCAGTGTTATAACAATGTCAGTTCATCCAGTTAATGCTGCTGGTGATAAAAAATGTTTTCTTCCAATTAAAACTGGATGCCATTCATTAATTAAAAAAGCACTTTTGAAAGTTGGTACAAAAGTTTTAGCAACAAGTGATATGTATGGAACATATCAAACTATAAGACGAGCATTTAAAACCAATGAAGAAAAATCACAAAAAGATTTAGTTAAAAATGGAACTCTTGATTGTTTTGAACCAGATAACACTGGAGTCGGATTTTATCAAATGAAAGATGTGATTTATAGTGCTGATGGTGCTAATTCAACAGCAGACCCAAGTGTTCAAATTACTGTATCAGAAACAGAATGCCCAATATTTTCTATTAGACTTTCAGAATTATTTCCAATGATGCGAAATGTTCAACTTCCTTTATATTTAATGAATGAACCAGTGACTATTGAAATAACTTGGAACACCCAAGCAAATGGTGCTGCGAATGTTGGAAAAATGCTTTGTTTTCAACAAGGTTTGACAATAACAGATACTTCTGCTAAGATTGGATTAAACAATGTCCATTTTCTTGCTGATTATTTAACTTATGAAGATGGTAGAATGGCACAGACTGCCAAACTTGTCAATTCTGCTCAAGGGTTAGCTGTTCCATATGAAGATTTAATTGTAACAAATACAAATGTTCCAGCAGTCCCAACGGTAACAACTCCAAATGTTGTTAGACAAGAAGTTTCTAGAGATTTGGGATTATCTGGTAGAAATGTTCGTCAAATACTTTTACACGATAGACCAGCAACACCAAATGCTTTATTGGGACAATATAATTGCCCAGCATATGATGTCCCAGATACTTATAATTGGCGAATCAATGACCAAACTGTATATTCAAGAGAAGTTCAAATGGAAGCAAGAAAAGCAAATCAACTTTCTCAATGTTTTACAACCAATATTAATTGTCTTAATTCAGAATATTCAAAAGATGCTTTAACAAATAAACAAGTTGCTGATAATGTAATAAATAACCATTGTATTACTGCGACTACTTTTGAAGGACATCAACAACAATTGGTAGAAGGTCAACTTCACTTTGAAGGTGTTGATTTATCAACAAGTCCTTTTAATATCCCAAACAGTGGCATACTAGTTGGACAAAAACCAGTTGAACATTTACGAACAATTTCTAGAACCGCCGCTGATAATGTTGACAGAGTTTGTTCATATTTTTCAACTGTTGAACGAGCATTCGTTTTGAGAAATGGGTTAGTATCAGTATCTATGTAAATAACTATATGATTAAAACAAAGTATATATAAAATGACTTAAATAAATATTAATAATATAATATAATATAATGCCAAGAAATATTGGAAGCAAAAATTCTTCATATTATAATTATGTTTTAAGAAAATATAATAATGAAACAAAAACATGCTTGGAAGAAGAGAAATATTTTAAAACACAAAGAGAAATTCAAACTATGTATAAAATTTCTAGATGTTCAATTTATGTTCTTATGAATTCAAATGATTCTGTTAAAAGTAAAAAATTTAAAAATTATGAAATAACTAAATTGGAAAATCCAATTCAAGCATATGAAAGAATTGAAAGAATAATAAATTAAAAAATAAAATATTATATCATTATATAATGAAATTACTTGAATTATTTAGTGGAACACACTCAATTGGTAAAGTTGCCATTAAACAAGGTTATGAAGTAATCTCACTTGACCGAGATTTATCAGCAACTGTTGAGGAAGATATAATGGATTGGAATTATAAAATATATCCTCCTAAACATTTTGATATAATTACAGCATCACCAGTTTGTTTGTGGTGGTCTATTTTAAGAAATACTTGGATTGGAAGGAAATGTAAAACAATTCATCCAACTGAAACAATAACAATGGAAATAATAAATAATGATGTTGATGTTTTTGGAAAACCTATGGTAGATAAAGTTATTGAAATTATTAAATATTTTCAACCAAAATATTGGTGGATTGAAAACCCTCAAACTGGGAAAATGAAAAATTATATTGAAAGCATTTATCCAGAATTTAACACATATTATGATGTTGATTATTGCCAATATTCCGATTGGGGATATAAAAAGAAAACTAGATTTTGGACTAATATCAAAGATTTTAAACCAAAAGTTTGTAATAAAAATTGTAATAATTTAGTTGATGGAAAACATAAACACAGAATGGGTTCAAGTAAAACAATAAAAGATAATGGAAAAATTATTGTAGTTAATACGGCATCCCTTAGGTTAAAATACAAAGACTTTGAAAATATTCAACCAAAAATGGAAATTCCAAAAACAACTAAAAATGAAAGATATAGAATTCCACCAAAATTGATTGAGGAATTATTGTTTATAATTAATTAAAAATAAAAAATAATACATATAATATATGTATTCTTATTTATTTGGAAAATATTTTTATTTGACTGATATTGAAAAAATGATTGATGATATTGTTGAAGATAGAAAGAAATTAAGATTATTAGGTGAAACTATGAATTCAACATTTGCCCAAGATTTAAAACTCAAATTAAAAACTGTTTAAATTCTAGATTTATTTCTATTTTTCTATTTTTTATTTCAATAATTCAAACAATATATTAATAAAATGTTTATAATGGCACTTTTGGCAATTATATATTAAATAATTAGATGCCAAAAGTGCCACTTATTACATTTAATTAATATTTTGTACTAATGCTATATTCTTGTTTTTTTTTTATTTTTAAACATTACTAATCTGATTATTATCAATATGATTATTATCAATAACAATATGTTCAACTTCTTGCTGACACTCGCAACATCCACTTTTCAAATGGTTTACATTTTTCAAAGCATATACAAATGAAGCAATCAAAGCACCGATTCCGCCAAGTATTATCACAATTTCTTCTGCTGTATAAATATGAGCAACACGATAATCTTGATTATTATCCACAGATGATTCACCAAATAAATTACTATTATTTTCCATTATATTATTTAATCTAATATTTTATTATTTAATTTTAATCTTGATTAATTATAATGATTAAAATTAAAAGTGTTCAAATTATTAAATCAACAAATCCAAAAAAAAAATTCTCTGCTATTTTTATATATGACAATAAAGGAAAAGAAGCAAAAAAAACAATTCATTTTGGGTCTGCTGGTTCAAAAGATTACACAATATATTATAAAGATGATGGTAAGGAGAAAGCAAATGAAAGAAAAAAATTATATTATGCCAGACATTCAAAAGAAAACTGGCAAATCCCAATGTCTGCTGGAACATTAGCAAAATACATACTATGGTTTAAACCAACCGTAGAAGAAGGCATAAAAGCATATATTAAAAAATTCAAATTAAATTTGATCTAGTGGTTTAAGAAATTCAGTTTTAATCCCAATATTAGAATTTTTAGTTGGGTCATTCCTAATTTTATTCCATACATTAGGTTCTTTAATCCATTCTTGACCAAATTTATTATTTATTTTATCTAGTGTAATTTTATAATAAAATATATTTTGTTTCTCAAATGTTTTATCATACATATTAAATAAAATATAACATTTACATTTTGGGTACTTTTCTAATACTTCTCTATACTCTTCCATTTTATTATTACCAAAAATAATACTTCGTAATTCATACCCACTTTTTAAACTATATGCTCTACAATCTTCATAATTCATATAATACGGTTTGTTTCTGCTCTTCACTTCTATTTTATATTTTAAATCTCCATTCTTTCTTTTTCTATAATAATCAATAAATGCTTTATCATTTGGATTTTTCTTAATCTTATCATCTTTAAAATATTTTCTAATTTTATTAAGAACCAAATCTTCTTGTTCTAATCCGAATTTAAAATCTTTATCTTTCAAAATTTGGTTTACCATATAATAAAACCAAATATTTTATTTTTGAATTTAAAACTAGTTTTGAATAAGTTATAATTTTGAATATTTTTTATCTTTATAAAATATATGGAAAATATTAAAAAGCGAAAAGCAACAACTGAATCTCAAGAATTATTTGAAAATATTAAAGAAATGAAAGAAATCATTAAATTATTAAATTTAGAAATTATAGAACTTGAAGATTGTTTAGAAATATTAAACAACTCATGAGATTTTAATTATATTTAAATTAAATTAATATAGAAATATTTTATTTCTATCTTAATATTAATATGTCGCAACAATCCAATCCAAATTGTGATTATGATTTAGATATTTTAGCAGTTAAAGAAGATGGAACAGAACAAAAACTTCCAAGAAAATTACACCCACATTTGCCAAATGTAGCAACTGGACAAGTAGGTATTTTAATAAGTCCAGTAAAAACTGGTAAATCAACAATAATTTCAAATTTATTATTAAATCCTAATTTTTATAAAGATTGTTTTGATATGGTTTATATTATTAGTAATACAATAAATAATGATAGAACTAGTAGATTTTTAAAAGAAGAATTTCCACAAACAATATTTGATGATTTAAGTAAGATTGATGAAGTAATAGATAATATTATAACTTATCAAGATTCATTTCCAAGAGGAGAAAAACCATTCATTGCTGTTGTATTAGATGATTTTCTTGGAATTAAGAAATCAAGTAAAATTAACTATTTAGCAACAAGAGCAAGACATTATAATATAGGACTATTATTGTTTGCTTCTCAATTATTTCGTGGTCTTGAAACAACAATAAGACAGAATGCGACATTCGCAATCATTGGTTCACCAAATCCAAATGAAAAAGAAATATTAAAAATAGCAGAAGAATTCGGTGATAGGTACGGAGGACAACAGAATTTTCTGAAACTTTATAAAGAGGCAAGTAAAGAAAAATATGGTTTTTTATATTTGGATTTTCAAAGTAATCCTTCAAGAGCATATTCAAAGTTTAATAAGTTAATTTATGAAAATAATACAAACACAGAAGGAGATGGGTGGATAAAATAATTACATGTGATTATAGAATTATTAATTTTCAATTTAAATATTAATATAGAAATAATTAAAATCTATATTAATAATATACAATGGATTTGGATTTGCCAGAATTAGATATTATTGATTGTAATGATGACGGATTAGACATAGCAATAATTATGGAAGAAGACATAGAGAAAAATGAAGAACTTGAAAAAGAAAAAAAACAACCATTTATTAAAAAGGAAAAAAAAGAAAAGAAAGAATTATCAGAAAAGCAAAAAGCACATTTGGATAAAATCAGAGGAATGGCTTTAGAAAAAAGACAAGAAAAAGCAAAAGCAAAAAAAGAAGCAGTAGATAAAGTAGTATTAGAAATAGATAATGAACATAAACCAAAATATTATAAACCAAAACCAAAAAAAACTAAAGAAGAAAAAGAACAATTAAAAACAGAAAAAGCAAAATATAAAAAAGCAACACTTGAAGTTATTAATGAAGTTTCAGAAGAAAAGAAATTAAAAACAACACCAGATGATTTTGTTCCACAACATAAAAATATGAAGAAAGAAGAAAAAGAAAAAATCTTATTTAATGAACAAGATAATTTTAATCATTTTATGGGAAATATGGAACAATATCTAAAATTAAGGGATGGTTATGAAAGAGAAAAAAAACAAAAAAATGTAATTAAAACTATTGTAAAACCAGCAATTGTAAAACCAGCAAGTCAACCAACTATATTATTACCAGAAAAAGCAGATAATATATATTCTTCATTTTTTGGTTAAAATATCTACTGATCAAATTTTTGTTTTAATTTTATATTTAATAATAAAATCTAATATTATAATAATTATGAGCGAAACAATAATAATAGAAAGTAATCGTCAAATAGCATATAAACAAGAACTATCGGCATTACTAAATTCTAATGAAAATAATGCGAATTTAAATTTGCCTAATAATAAATGGTCTACACGACTAGAAAACGGTGTTGCTGTAAATGTTGGAGATACCATACAAGTAGAAGCTATAATGGTTAATACTCGTGGTAGTCCAGAAGAAACTATTGAATTTTCTGGAAAAGGTGCTTTAATTTCTTCAACAGATAGACAAGATAATAAAGTATTAATGAAATTTCAATCATATATAACAAACAGACAACAATTTAATTGTAATTTGCCTTTAAGAGATTCAGAAATTATGAGGGACGATGGTTTTGCTCCAAATTATGGATATGTTGCTTTTGATTCATTTAATAATTTTAGGAGGATTCACCCTTATCGTGGAATTGAAGGTATGAGTTCAACCGTAGCAAATCCGCCAGTATTTACTGAAGTTCTTGGAGATGGAGTTTTTTCAAATCCACCAATACCACTTGATACCGCAAATCCAGAAAGAATGTATTTGGGAATAGACAATTTTATTGGTTATGGTAATATTTTAGTAACACCAGAAAAATCAAATGCTTGGGATTACAAAACTCACGAAATTCCATTAGAGGTTGATACTGGATTTAATACACCATCAAAAATTGGCGAAACATTAACAGCACAATTACATCAAAGACAAGGATTTCCAGTTAATTGGGATGAAGAAGATGTAAAACCAACGGTTGTCAGTTTAAATACGGCAAACCAATTTGTTATAAGACCAAATGCTTGTGTTACTGACCAATCATTTAGAACTGTATCAACTTCAACTGGTGATATTTTTTTAGCAAGACAACAAAACAAATGGCATTCAAAAATTGCTGGTGAAGGTGGTACAGTTGCTGAAGGTGCTGGTTATATTGAAGAAGAAGGTAGAGATGTTTTTCATAAAAATTTATTATGTGGAAATCCAGAAGAATATAGAAATGTATGGGGTTGGATTGCTGGAAGAATAAATTCAGCAAATTCCGCAGCATTAACAATCGCAAATTATGAAACTAAAGGGTTATACACTGGAGATTTACCACATAATGGAGCAACAGTTCCAGTTGGGAAATATGGATTAAATACAGTTCTAATTGATGGGCATAATTATACCACAAATTTAACTGAAAACTTAGTTTATAAAGATGGTTTAACTCCAATATCTACAGCAACTAGTGTGAAAATGGATTGGTTAAAAATAGCTGAAAAAAATCAATTATTCACTACAAATTTAATTTATAATGCTTATAATGTTGGAAATTTAGCAAAAGGTTGGAAAGAAAATGATATTCCAGACGAATTGTTAACACCTTTAGATTCTAATCAAAATTTAAAATGGTATCAAAATTTATATATTGGTAGAGCAAATGACCAACTCTGTTATGGTGCTTGTGGAACAAAAATAAATTTACCACAATCTTGGCAATTGAATGATAATGGAGGAGG
>TARA_R110000737_G_scaffold36970_2_pt1 | contig 11084 bp, 5 predicted proteins | sample TARA_R110000737 | Tara Oceans TARA_R110000737 (sample SAMEA4398027) | marine metagenome | biome: Polar Biome; feature: [SRF] surface water layer (ENVO:00010504); material: water (ENVO:00002006), including particulate matter (ENVO:01000060) such as... | depth 5 m
AGTGCCGATACGCACTTGATCACGTTTAGTGCCAATCTCTGCTACAGAAAAGTCATTTAAATTAATCGCAGGGGCGGGAGATGCCGACATCGCGAAAGAAAGAATTAGTGAACTAAGCATGTTACTTACCTTGTTATTATTAAGTTAATTTCAACAAGGATAAAGCGAAAATCATGCCAAGATAAAACCTTTATTTATAAGGGCTTAATCGATTTCTTAAGTAAATAAAAGTGTCATAAAGTCGACACTGTTATTTAGAGTTTATTCTGACCAAATGCAGTGGAATTTTTGGTGATTTGAAAAGAAAGTAAATATTTTTGAAAGTCGTTTTCAGGTAGGGGTTTACTATAAAGATAGCCTTGTAACTGTTCGCAGTGTAAGTCTGATAAAAAGCTCAGCTGCTGATTACTTTCAACACCCTCTGCTACCACTTGCATACCTAAATTATGAGCGATGGTAACTATTGTTGCCACCATATTTCGTCCTTGTTCAGAGGTTTCAATATCATCAACAAAGGCTTTATCAATTTTTAGGGTATTCAAAGGGAATTTTTTCAAATAGGCTAATGAAGAATAACCGGTGCCAAAGTCGTCTAGCGCTAAATGGATGCCCATTGCACGGATTTGCAGCATAGTATCAATGGCTTTTTGTGGTGAGTCCATTACAGTACCTTCAGTAATTTCTAACTCTAAATACTTTGCAGGTAGCCCGCTTTCTTTTAACGTATTAGCAATCATGGCGACTAAGTTAGGCTGGGTAAACTGCACTGCAGAAAGGTTGACGGCAATACGACCGTCAAAAAGTCCAGCATCAACCCATTTTTTGGTGGCAAAACAGGCCTTTCGTAAAACAATTTCGCCAATATCAATAATTTGACCTGTTTCTTCAGATACAGGTATAAATACTACCGGGCTAATAATACCTTTACTGGGCGTTTCAAAACGCACTAAAGCTTCCATGCCAGCGATTTTACCGGTTTTAATTTCAATCTTAGGCTGATAAAAAACTGAGAAAAAATCTTCTTTTAATCCGAGCCTAATTAAGTTTTCAATTTGTAAGCGTTTAACTGCCGCTTTATTCATTGAGTCACTGAAAAATTGGTATTTATTGCCACCAGAGTTTTTTGCGTGATACATAGCGGTGTCGGCATTTTTAAGCAATTCTTGCGGGCTTGCGCCATCTTCAGGGTAAAGTACAATGCCAATACTACTAAAAAGCACAATTTCTTGGCTGCGCAATCTAAGCGGCAATGCGATAGATGCTAACACTTCTTTGGCTATACTGGTGATGGTATGAATATCATTGGTATTTTCAATTATTAAACTAAACTCATCACCACCCAAACGATAAACCGTATCTTGATTTCTCCCTAAGCTTCTAATACGCTCAGCAACTTTACAGAGCAGCACATCACCCGCTTCATGACCTAAGGAATCATTAACCTTTTTAAAGTTATCTAAGTCAAAAACCAGCAACGCATGGGGCACTTTGCTTTTAACTAATTTTTGTTGATTAGCCTGAAAGTACGAGCGATTAGGCAAGCCTGTTAAGCTATCAGTATTCGCCAGTTTTCTTAATTCTACTTCTGTTTGTTTACGCTTGGTAATATCAGAAAAAACACCGACAAAGTGTGAGATATTACCGTTTTCGTCTCTAATTATATCGATATTTAAGTCGGTAACGTAAAGTGCGCCGTTGTCTCGTAAACTCTCTATTTCGCCGTGCCAACTACCTTTGGTAATTAAATGTTTCTTAACATTTTGATTGAAGCTTTCTGGGTATTGTTCAAATTTCAGCAAAGTCCCTCGCATTTGCAGCTTACTTTTCCCGGTAATACGTTGAAAGGCCTTGTTGACGTCAACAACGCTAAATTGACGGTCATAAATAACAATAGCATCAGAAATATTTTCGATACATTTAGCAAAGAGCTTTAAGCGCTCATCGGCGCGCTTAATCTGGCTAATATCTTTTAAGGTTCCAGTCATTCGACTGGGTTTGTTTTTTTCATCTCGTTCAACAATTTTTCCACGGTCGAGCACCCAAATCCATTTATTGTCTTTATCTTTTACACGGTAGGTGGCTTCAAAATGTTGGCTACTGTCTTCAAAGTGCTGATCTAAAGCTTCACGCACACGCGGTATGTCTTGTTGGTGAATGTTGGTTTGATCTGCGCCAACATTTCGCTTGCCATCTTGTGGGAACTCTAAAATCCCCCATATATTAGAGCGATATATCTTGCCGTTTTTAATGTTCCAATCCCACATTTCGTCGCCGCTACCCCAAAGCGATAGTTTCAGGCGCTCTTCACTTAGCTTTATTTGTAGATGATAAAGGCGCTTATGACGTATTTGCTGAAGAATATAGGCAAAGATTAATAGCGTGATAAAGCTATAAACCAATAGTGCACTGCCAGATAACCACCAAGGTGGCATGATGGTAATATTTAGCGCTTTAATGGCGCTTTCTTGATTGTTTTGTACGTCATATGCTTGTACTTCAAACGTATATTCACCTGGGCTTAGGTTAGTGTACGTGGCGCGCAAGTTGTTTTTACCCGCATCAATCCAGTTCTCTTCTAAGCCTATAAGACGATAACGGTATTTTAAATGGCTAGGGAGTTTTGCGTTGGGTGATATAAACTCGATGCTGAAAGGTGACTGTTTATGTTGCAGATTCAAAACAGTTAACGCATTTGGTCTTTTTTTAATAGTAAATGTGTGCGAATTATTCCCACTTGTTACTTCAACTTCTTGGTTCGCAATTAATATATTATTAATATAAGGAGAGAAAAATTTTTGCTTTATTTGTTTAATGTCAGATGACGAAAAAGCGTGAAACCCATTCAGACCACCAAAATAAATAGTATCATTTGAGGTTATTATTGCGCTATTACTCGTAAATTCGTTATCGCTAATTAGGAGATCTTGATTAAAAAATTTGATGTTTTTTGTATCAGGAACAATTGAGTTAATGCCTTTGTTAGTTGCAACCCAAACCGTTTCATATTTATCAATTATTATCGATGCAATAAAGTTATTACTCAAACCATTTCTTTCGTTAAATATACTCACTTTCTGATTGGATTTATTTATTAGGGCAATACCCTGACCGTTTGTTCCTAGCCAAATCCAATTACTTGACACCGAAATACTGGTTATTGTGCCAATGTTTTCATTATCTGAAAATGCGGTTTTAAAGGGCGTGAATGACAAAGATTCAGGAGAAAACTTTATAATATTTCTATTATCAGTAACTAGCCAAAATACCTTATTGTCATCTAAAAATAATGATGTGAAGTCTCTTCTGTCGTTGTGTTCATAACGTTGGAAAGTTTTTGAAACTTGGTCATATGATGTGAGCCTAGAGTCCGAATCTATGTACCATATTTTATTGCCTAAGCTGAACAGTTGGTTGCCGTTGTTATTGGCGGAAAGTAGACTCCAGTCTTTTACTTCTGATAATTTCTTGCTTTGGATGTTATAAGTAAAAAGTTTATTCGAGCCTACTTGGCTGTCTGATTCAGTTTTTAGCCAAAGCGTGTCATTTTCATCAATCAATAATTGAGACACTAAGCTATCTAGATGTAATTCATTGTTTTTTACAATTTGATTACCTTTAACTAAATATATAAAACCAGTATCGGAAGCTATCCATACCTTACTGTCTGAAGATTCTGCAAATCCAATAACATTTATCGGCATGCCAGTGTAATCAACTAATCCATGTTGCATTTTTAAGTTAAGAATACTAAATTTATTAATACCGGCGCCATTTGTTCCTAACCACATATTATTTGAATTATCTTTAAATACCTTTAATATTAAATTAAGCGATAATGAGTTTTTGTGTTGGCTACTTTGATGTGCTGTGATTTCATCGGAGAGTAAGTTAATGCTGTTCAGGCCATTACCTGTACCTAGCCAAATAGAAGATTCATCCAGTTGTTCTATCGAGCGAACTCTATTAGATAAAATATTTGATGATTTATCAGGACCATTTTCACTATAGTGTTTGATGATTTGATAATCTTCGGAAACGATGTAAAGTCCGTTATTTGTACCGAGCCAATACTGACTATCTATATACTTTATATCGTAAAGTGACTCGGCATTGAGTTTCAAATCCCATTTATTTTGCTCACTTAAAGCAACAGCGAATGACATTGTACTATTTGCCAGATAGATGCCCTGATCATAAGTGCCAAGCCAATAATTGCTTTTGCTATCTTGAAAAATCGTTTTTATTTCTTTTAAAGCGTTATCAAAACCACGAATCCTAATTCGCGAAAAACTGTCATTTTCGGCATCAAACTTATGTAAGCCGTCTTTGGTTGATATCCACATATCATTGTTTTGATCTTGATAAATATCCCAAATTTGGTTGTCTTTTAGCGAGTTACTATCGTTTGCTTGATGGAGAAAATTATCGAAATTATCAAATGCTTCGTTGTAACGACTCAAACCTTCATTTGTGCCAACCCAGAGTACACTTTTGTTATCTATAAATAGCTTTCTAATAAAGTTGTCAGCAATAGCATTATTATTAGTACTATCGTGGCGATAATGAACAAAATTTTTGCCATCATAGCGATTTAAACCGTCTTGTGTGGCAATCCAAATGAAGCCATTTTTATCTTGAATGATGTCGTAAACATAGCTTTGAGATAACCCTTCGGCAATTGAAATATGTTCAAATTTCAGCGGGCTTTTAATGATGTTATTTTCTACAGCGAAAACTTCGCTATGAGGAAAGAGTAAAATCAATATAGCGAAGAGGGTAAGAGTCGCGGAAAATGGCGAAATCAACTTGTTTTTGAAAAAAAGAAAAAGCACTGCTACAACCTTTTGGTAGTGAAATCCACACGCTAATAATTTAACTTATCGGTATACTATAACTTGTTATTATTTTTATTTTCGATGCTAGGTGCCATTACAAATGATGTCAGGAGCTAAGTCAATCTTTGGGTTTATGGTGTCGGGATCGTTTGACCGTACGTTATCATTTAACACTAAAGCTCTCTATCGGCTAAATTAATATTTTCTTTGACATTTTTTTAATAAAGCGTCGATATTTTTGTTAATGCTTACGTGTTTTGTCATCTCATTTAACTGAGTATCGTTTTCGTAACTTAATAATGACAATCGATCTTTCACTTTTGTGCCATGAAAGTGTTGCTGCAGGAATTCAGCTACGTCGCTTATTGATAAACTTTGTATGATTGTAATTAGCGCTTGTTTTTGGTTGAAGGATGCTTCTTTATTGCAAATAGCGGCCCAATAACGCTGACTTTTAATTCTCAAATTGGAATCTTTTTCTTGTAACTGGCTTGCGAGGCCAAATTGTAAATGTTGCCAGTGCTCATGAGGTAAATTGGCAATATAGTCATTTGAACGAGCAATGAAATCTTCCATCGCCTTGGTTAATGTGACGGAGTCGGTGTGTGGTGATTGAATATAAAAAGCAATGCCAGGGTAGCGATTAATCGGAATAAAACCGACACCTACCAAATAACCATATTGTTTTTCGGTACGCATTTCTTGGAAAAAAATGGGTGACAATAGCTGATTGGTTAACATCGTTAATGCGATGCTTCGCAAATCTTTATTTGCCATAGGGTAGTAGAGTACAGCCGCGTGATCATGCTCTGGTAACTCTGCGGGTATGGTTAACGTACCCTGACCTTGTATATCAAGACAAGGGATTTCTACTTGATTACTCTGCGATAATTTACCTGCAAATACTTGTTTAATATCGGTAATGATTTTGTTCGCTGATTGCTTTGACCAGTTACCATGGATGAGCACCTCGACGGCTGTATTGTCAAAAAGACGTTCTACAAAACTTTTAAACTGTTTAAAATCTACTTTTTCAAGCGCATTAATCAAGCTTTGACTACTGGGGCTTTTTGGTTGCATTGCGGCACTAAGTTTAGCAAATAGTTGTGAAATTGATTTGCTATTCTTAGCGTCATTCCAATGACTTAGCAGCTGCTGTTTAAATAATTCGAAGGTTTGCTGACAAAATTTATTTTGCATTAAGCTGGCTAGCAATAATGGCAATAACTGTTCTTGTTTGGTACTAATACCAGATATTTGCAATGTTAGGCCGCTTTGGTGTGAGTATAAGTGATAGTGAATACCGGCTAATTCAGCGTCGTAGTGTTCTTCAATTACCGCATCACTATAGAGGTCAATAAATAGACGTGTCATGGCGATTGTACTAGCATTCTCTATCACCGCTGGCGAGTCTATGGATAGATAGATATAACCTTTAGGGGTGTTAAAGCTTGTATCATGTTTAAACCAAACATTGAGACCATCTTGTTGGCAAATATTTTTTGGTGGTGTCAACGCGCTGCCTTCTTCATTTTCAGCAGGGATTAATTTAGGTCGGGAAACGATATAAGGGTTTTTATTGGGTAAAGAAAGTTCATTTAAACAAGGGGCTTGTTGCCATTGCTCAATTTGTTCTTGTGCTATATCAGCCACAGAGTAAGGGACTTGGTACCATTTACTAATGTTGTCGTGGGCTTGTTTATGAATATGTTTACTAATACAAATGATGCGCACGTTAGTCGCAACCATATAATCGAGTAAAGTGTTTAGGGTTGATTGATTTTGCTCGTCCATCACGTAATCGCCGAAAATGTAATCTTGTTCTGGATAATGCTGCATGTTGATCACGAGTTGGTTGACAGAATCAAGCGGTGACAGTTTCTCTTGATAAGAAAAGGACAACTCCGCTAATGCTTTTTTTTCTTGATAATATTGCGCGTTGATCGGGGCTTTTTTTAGTAGATTTAGATATGAAAATACCATACTAACAATAGCGGTTATATGCTGTTCACCCAATTCGGAAAGTGAAATACTAATGTTAAAATCTTTGAAATTAGAACCATTTATCCCTGAACCCGCGGTTAAAGCTAAGGCCCACTGTTTACTTTTTAATAATGATAGTATGCTGCCAGAACCTTCATGGCCTATTAAGTAGGCGATAATAGACTCAGGTTTTTGACGATAAAATTTATCGATACTCGGCATGGCAAAGCTAATGATCAGTTGTTGATCGTTTTTAACCGGTTGGACATGTATCCACTTTTGTTGGTGTTTGGCATGATAAAGCGGTTGGCTAATTTTAACTTTTGTAATGCCATTTGATTTAACTTTGGAAAAATGAAGGTCTGCTAAGTTTGCTAACTCGGTGACCGTTTGTGGCCCCTCTAAAACTAGGGTCATAAAATGCGCTTGATAGTTTTCTTGAAAAAAATCGCACACTTCTTCGCGTAAATTATAACCGGCTTTATCTGCTAATGTTTCACTACTCCCGACGGAGAATTTAGCGAAAGGGTGGTCTTGGTTAATCGTTTCTTTGTGAACATCATAAAGGCGTCGAATATCATCTTTGAGTTTGAGCTTGAATTCTGCATCGATGTTTTTTCGTTCCTTATTGACAAATTCTTCTGACAGTAAAGGTGCAGTGAAAAACTCACCAAAACGCTCGATTGCCGGACTGAAGTGCTGATGGCCAATATCAAAGAAGAAACAGGTATGCTCTGTTGCAGTCCAGGCGTTATTACTACCGCCATGTTCATTAATAAATTTTTGATATTCGCTGCCATCAGGAAAGTTTTCGGTCCCAAGAAATAACATGTGTTCTAGAAAATGCGCAAGCCCTTGTCGGTGATTAGGATCATCGAAGTGTCCGACGTTGACAGCGAGGGCCGCGGCAGACTTATTTGACTCCGGATTATGCACCAATAAAACTCTCAAGCCATTGGCGAGAGTTTTTGCTTGATATTGCTTAGCGTCATTCGGGCTTTTTTTCACTGTTGCTCCCACACAATTTAAGCTATAGCAGAGCTTATTTATAGCTTTAGTATTATTTTTATTATCGTTCTAAATTACCCTAAGGAATAAGGTGAGTCCATTTTATTCTTAACAGATGTTATAAAAAGCTTAACAATTCCTTTACTATAGCCGCAATTGTAGATTTTTATAACCAAACGTGTTGAAAGTTATATTTATATCGTTTGGATATAGTATTTAATCGTGTTGAATTTAAGGTATTTATGCAAATTTTTGTAATGCGTCACGGACAAGCTGAAATGACTGCCGCTTCTGACGCGCTAAGACCGTTGACCGCAAACGGTGTTAACGAAGCTAAAATCATCGGTCAATGGTTATCTAAAAACCAGCCTAAATTTGATGGTGTTTTTGTCAGTCCCTATTTGCGAGCGCAACAAACGGCAGATGCACTGATCGGTGAGTTAGGTAATGTTGGCAGGAGAGAAACCTTAAGTATTATTACGCCAGAAGATAGCCCAAAAGCAGTACATGACTATCTTGACGCTATTTGCAGTGCAGAGCAGTTTCAGAAAATATTATTGGTGTCGCATATGCCTTTGGTCAGCTATTTGGTTGCAGAGTTAACCAGTGACAATAATATGCCAATATTTCAAACGGCGTCAGTAGCGCAAATTGACTATGATACAAACAGCATGCAAGGAGAGTTAATTAGCTTGACGTCTCCCAATGAACTCAATATTGCACAGTAATGGTGAAACTTATTGATGGCCATGGATTAATCGCGCATGAACTTGTCTTTTAGTGCCACTAAAACCAGTAACGCCCCATTGCCGCCCCATTCCAGTGGAGCTTGATGAAATGCCATCACATCCGGGTGCTGAACTAACCAATGTGGCACTTTGTTTTTTAATATGCCGCCACCTAAACCATGCACAATACAAACACATTGTGCATGTTCTTTTTCACACGCGGCAAGCAAGGCCGCAATTTCTCGTTTTGACTGATGTTGATCTAGGCCGTGTAGATCTAAAATTAAATCAGGCGCGTAATAGCCACGTCGTAAATTTTTAGCTTCAAAACTATCAACACCTTCACGCACGTATTTTACCGGTCCATGATTATTTAAAATGGGTTCAAATTCGTCAGAAAAATGAAATTCGGCGAGGGCTTTTTTATCTTTTTGCTTAGCTAAAGTCGTTTTCTGCTTGCTGGTTTTTTTTACCGGGTGTACTCTGTCTTGAACCATAGGTTTAACCTTACCTATGGCGTCTTTAAAGAGCTTTTTTTCTTGCGCGTTAAGTGCATCTTTTAATTTCATTTGCGAAGTCTAAAAACATCGACGAACAATAACAAGTGAAAGTATAATAAAAACAAAATCTATAACGATAGCAAGTTAACTCGTTAACTGTTCACTTGAGCAAGTTACTAATACCAAATTGATTGATTTTCTTCTTATTTTTAATGGTTAAAGTTAGCATTACAAAGTGATAAAATTTATCAGCAGGACAATTACCGACTCAACTTTATAACTTGTATTTGTCCTGACGAAAAAGTAGCTCACTTAATTGTTCAAATGGGTATAATCAAATCACTATCAAAATAAGCCTGAGGAAAGCGTGGAAATAATAAATTTTGCAGAGGTAAGCGAACAATTGCATACCGTTAATGATTATGTGCGTTTTGGCGCTAGTCAGTTTAATCAGGCTGAGTTGCATTTTGGCCATGGCACAAATAACGCTTGGCATGAAGCGCTTACTTTGGTGATGCATCAACTGGCATTACCGCAAGAACTAGCCACTGAAGTCATGCACTGTCGCTTGGTATTGCAAGAACGAGTAGCGATTTTACAATTGTTCGAACGACGTATTACTGAAGGCTTGCCAGCCGCTTATATCACCAATCAAGCGATGTTTTGCGGTTTGCCATTTTATGTTGATGAGCGCGTATTAGTGCCTCGTTCACCCATTGGTGAGTTGATTGATAATGAGTTTTCTGGCCTGATTTATGATGAACCTAAACGTATTTTAGACCTATGTACCGGCAGTGGCTGTATTGCTATTGCTTGTGCGAGGAAATTCCCTGAAGCAGAAATTGATGCGGTAGACTTATCTCTTGATGCCTTAGAGGTTGCACAAATCAATATTGAAGGTCATGGTTTATTAGCACAAGTTATTCCTATTCAATCTGACGTTTTCTCTGGGGTAGTAGGACAAAGCTATGATTTAATAGTGACTAACCCACCTTATGTTGATCAAGAAGATGTCGATGCTTTGCCACAAGAGTACTTGCATGAACCAGAAATGGGCCTAGGCAGTGGCTTTGATGGTCTAGATATAGTTAGAAAAATTTTGGCGCAAGCGGCTAATCATCTTAATGACAATGGGGTATTGATTTGTGAAGTCGGTAATTCACAGGTGCATTTAACGGCTGCTTTTCCAAAAGTACCATTTCAGTGGCTGGAGTTTGAACGCGGTGGTCATGGCGTATTTCGTTTAACTAAAGCACAATTAACACAATACCAGCAGGATTTTTCTTTTCAGGAATAATTATAATATCGTCGTCGATGATGTGATTGACGATTTAGCGAAATAATATTTATGGATAAACATCATTATGTCAGGCAATACTTTTGGTAAGTTATTTACAGTTACGTCATTCGGTGAAAGTCATGGCCTAGGTTTAGGGGCTATTATTGATGGTTGTCCTCCGGGTATTGAGCTTAGCGAGGCTGATTTGCAGCTTGACCTTGATCGCCGTAAACCTGGCACGTCGCGCTTTACCACGGCGCGTCGAGAAGCAGACGAAGTAACTATAATGTCTGGCGTTTTTGAAGGTAAAACCACAGGTACACCTATTGGTTTACTGATTAAAAATACCGATCAACGTTCGCAAGATTATGGCGATATCGCAAAAACTTTTCGCCCCGGACATGCCGATTATACCTACTGGCAAAAATATGGCATCCGCGACTACCGTGGTGGCGGTCGCTCTTCCGCCCGAGAAACCGCCATGCGGGTAGCCGCTGGGGCGGTAGCAAAAAAATACTTAAAGCAAAAGTTTGGTATTACCATCCAAGCTTGTGTTACCCAAATTGGCGAAGTATGTGCTGAGAATATTGATTGGAATATTGTTGAACAAAATCAATTTTTCTTTCCTGATGCCAATAAACTTGAGCAGTTAGATGAGCTTCTGCGTGGCATTATGCGAGAAAAAGACTCTATTGGCGCTAAACTAATGGTCGTAGCGAACAATGTCCCTGTTGGCCTTGGTGAGCCTATT
>TARA_R110000737_G_scaffold1063_4_pt1 | contig 11080 bp, 7 predicted proteins | sample TARA_R110000737 | Tara Oceans TARA_R110000737 (sample SAMEA4398027) | marine metagenome | biome: Polar Biome; feature: [SRF] surface water layer (ENVO:00010504); material: water (ENVO:00002006), including particulate matter (ENVO:01000060) such as... | depth 5 m
TTAAACAATGAAAAAATTGTGGCTATTTTTCAACTGGCAGAATGCCTACAAACCGATGAAGAAATTAGTAACTTTTTTCGTAAAAACGGTGAACAATTATTCGCTCGAGTTGCTGATAATACCTTAGCAAGCTTTCTTGACGGCCTAATCATAGAGTTTCGAGGAGCAAAAGACGGTGCTCAAGCGCAGTTAAATCAAACCGTCAATAACAATATCGTCTTCAATAAAGTAAAAATTGCCCTCGCGTTAAAAGCTGACGATATTATTAGCTTGCTCGACTCTGCTGAATTAACCTTAAGTAAGCATGAACTGAGTGCTTTTTTTCGCAAACCAGAACACAAACACTTCCGTGTCTGTAATGATGAAACCTTATTGAAATTTTTTAACGGTTTACATTTAAAAAATCGACAAGAAATTCAAGAAATAAAAGAGTAGCACTTGTTTAGCTAGGTAGTGTTTAATCTATCTAGCTACCCCACCTAGATAATCAGCGCTTATATCTACCAGGCCATAAAACCGATTTACCTAGCTCTGCGCTTAGGTTATATTGTAGGCAGTAACAGTCTGCTGTAGTTATAAAATGTCGATTATTAAAAGCGTGCTTTTGTCTTTAATATTATGCTCTAGTGTTGCTGCCTATAGTTATGCTCAGGAAACGCCACTAACTTTTCTAGCAGAAGCACTGCCGCCATATCATTATATTGATAACCAAGGTCAAGTCACTGGCGCCTTGGTTGAGATAACCCAAGCCATACTAGCTGAGGCGAACCTGCCCGGAAGTATTGCAATACAGCCGTTCGCTCGTAGTTATCAAAACACCCAAAATAAAAAAAACACCTTTATGTTTTCTTTGCTAAAAACTCCAGACCGCGAGAAAAAATTTCAATGGGTTGGCCAAACATATAAGAGCTCTGCGGTACTTGTTGGGCTGAAAAATCGACAAGATATCAAGTTAACTTCACTTGAAAGTGCAAAGCCATATATTATTGGCACCATACGGGGTTATCATGCTGATTATTTTTTGCATGAAAATGGTTTTACAGAACAAGAAAACTTATCCTTAAGTGTCACGAGTAAGCACCTGTGGGCAATGCTGTTTAATGAACGCATAGATTTAGTATTAACCAATTATATGGCATTAGACCGAGATATAAACAAGGCTGGCTTTGATGCTAAGAGTATTACGCCATACTTATCATTGGAGAACTTCCCCAACGAGCTTTATATCGCGACTGGTTTAACAACTTCAAAAACAATAATTGAGCAATTAGCACAGGCCTTAGCTGCAATTAAAAAATCAGGTCAATATCAAAGCATATTAACTAAATACGCCTTATAAACCGTCGGCTTAGTTTTTTTCAAGCTAAATTATCTTATCTTTTCTGCGCTAATTTCCGCCTCGACAACGACGCGATTACGCCCGTTATCTTTGGCGACATACAAAGCCGCGTCAGCTCGACTAATCCATGCTTCTGCGGTTTCTCCAGCACGATATTGTGCGACACCAATAGATACGGTTACTGATATATCATCGGCAAAGATAGTTCTTTCAACTAGGGCGCGTAATTTTTCTGCGACCTGTTTAGCTTCCTGTAAATCAACTTTTAACGGTAAAAGAATAAACTCTTCCCCGCCATAGCGATATAGCGCATCCAATGCTCGGCTAGATTTTTGAATCAACTCGACCAATTCGACTAAAACAATATCACCATTTGCATGACCATAATTATCATTAATTTTCTTAAAATGATCTAAATCCAATAGCAGCAATGATACTTTAGAGGATGCTCTATTTTGATCAGCGAGAATTTTTTCAAGCTTATTATCTAAGGCTCTACGATTGCCTGATGACGTTAGCGGGTCAATGCTGGCTAGTAGTGCTAATCTATTATTGGTTTTATTATAATTATCGAAAATTACGTAAGAAAATGAAGCGTTTAAAAATAGAGTTGCCATTATGGTTAGTAACTCTACAGCAGAGGTGCTAGGAAATAAAATGATGGTGATGAGCGCAATAGCAATAAAACATATTATACCTGCCGGTTTGGCGGGTAAAATATAGAAAAATGCGATCATGCATGGGTATAGCCAAAATAGATGGGATTGTCCGCGAAGAGCAACAATGGTCACAATCGCAATGGCAAAAAAACAGGATAGTACAAGTTTGGCAGTATTCACTTTTCTAGTATAATAAACAAAAACAAAAAACCCAGCCGTGCCAATGACCAGTGCGGCGTCAATAAACGCCATGATCATATCTCCCTCTTGCCAACGTAAATAAACAAAGGGGGTAATAGCAATAGCAGCAAACGCACTTAATATCAGTAACATTTTTTCTGATGTGGAACGTTCCGTCATTTTATTTCCCTTACGCTAACTGACACTTACTACAAAATACAGACAATCACCCTAATATAGAAAAATCTAATTGAAAATTCAAATAGATAATGCACGACTAATAGAACTAATTTAGCGTTCTTTGAGCTAAAAAAAATATGATAGCAATTGCTATTAAAGATAGTTTATATTATTTTTTATGCTTGAGCATCTCGCGTAAATTTGCCACACCCATTTTTGCCGTTGCTTGTTTTTTTTCTATACTTTGTTTGGTTTGGGTCAATTCCCAGCTTAAATCATCTTGTGGTAATTCATGCAAAAATCGACTGGCTTCAGTGCGAGATACTTCACCGTACTGCCGACGCTCGCGCGCATAGGTGAAAATCAACTCTTTTTGCGCACGCGTAATACCCACATAGGCTAAACGACGCTCTTCTTCAACATTGCCTTCATCCATACTGGTTTGATGAGGCAATAAACCTTCTTCCATACCAATAAGGAATACATAAGGAAATTCCAGACCTTTCGAGGCATGTAGCGTCATTAACTGAACTTGATCCGTATCTTCTTCATCCTCATTACGCTCCATCATGTCACGTAGCGTTAAACGCGTGACCACCTGCGCTAACGTCATCGGCTCTTCATCCTCATCACCTTCGAGCATTTGCGTTACCCAACTAAACAATTGCGTGACGTTTTTCATGCGCATTTCAGCGGCTTTGGCACTAGGCGAGGTATCGTATAGCCAATCTTCATAGTTAATTTCGCGTACCATAGCACGCAATACCGCCGAGGTATCACCACGCTCGGCATGATCTGCGGTTGCTACCAACCAATGGGTAAACTTTTGTACGCTGATAAGGCCGCGACCGGTAAGGTGTTGCTCTAAGCCGAGTTCAAAACTGGCGGCAAACATGCTAATTTGGCGCATATTGGCATAGCTGCCGAGTTTTTCCAGTGTTGTTGGGCCAATTTCTCTGCGGGGTACATTCACGATACGAAGAAATGCGTTGTCATCATCTGGGTTCACCAGCACGCGCAGAAATGCCATCATATCTTTAATTTCTGCCCGTGAGAAAAACGAGGTTCCGCCATTAATTTTGTAAGGTATTCGGTTGGTCATCAAGGCTTTTTCGAGTAGACGCGATTGATGGTTGCCGCGATACAAAATCGCATAATCTTTAAATTTACTCTTATTTAAGAAGCGATGGCCTATCAGCTCGCCCACAACTCGCTCTACCTCATGGTCTTCATTTTTTGTTTGCAGTACACGTAACTCAACACCATAATTTAGTTCACTAAAGAGTGCTTTGTCATAAACATGCGGGTTGTTGGCAATAAGAATATTGGCACATTTTAAAATACGGCCACTGGAGCGATAATTTTGTTCAAGTTTAATCAACTTAAGGTTGGGGTAGTCTTCTCCCAGCAACACCAAATTTTGCGGTTTAGCGCCACGCCATGAGTATATTGATTGGTCATCATCACCAACGACCGTTAGCAAACCTTGTTCACCGGTGATTTGTTTAACTAATTCGTATTGGCTGGCATTGGTATCTTGATATTCGTCCACCAACATATATTTAATTTTTTGCTGCCAGCGCGTACGTACTTCGGGATAATTACGCATTAATAACGTTGGAATTAAAATCAGATCATCAAAGTCTAACGCGTTATAAGCTTTCATGTGCTTTTGATACCTTGCATAAAATTCAGCAAAAAGTACGGCATCAGCATCACTGGCTTGTTTAATCGCGGCATCAGGCAATAACAATTCATTTTTCCAACTGGAAATCATCATTTGTAATTTATTTAATAAGTCTTTGTCACCATCAAGTTGCTCTTGAGTCAGTTCTTTTAATAGCGCTAGGCTGTCTTGATCATCAAATAAGGTAAAACCAGGCTTATAACCTAAGGTTTTTAACTCTCGACGAATAATGTCTAAGCCCAACGAGTGAAACGTACAAACCGTTAAGCCACGAGTCTGTGCTTTGTCCATCATCTTAACGACACGCTCTTTCATTTCACGCGCGGCTTTATTGGTAAAAGTCACCGCGGCAATATTTTTCGCTTTATAACCGCAGTTTTGAATTAAGTACGCAATTTTCTGACATATAACCCCAGTTTTACCGCTGCCCGCTCCCGCTAATACTAAGCATGGACCGTCAACATATTTTTTTGCTTCATTTTGACCTGCGTTTAATTTCATTGCTGCAGTTAACTCAATTGGTTTAAATAGTCGACCGCATATTTTACCTGTTTTTATTGCCAGACGACATCAACTTTCAACAACTAGGGATAAATTTTTACATTCTTTATCAGTGATATTGTTATCAATAGCGCTTAGATTGGTTACAATAATGCCATCGCTTATCACTTAAGAGCATTAAAATGATTAACGCCAAAAAAATAGAAGAAATTGCCAAACAAGTCACCGATTCAATTCCCGCTGGCTTAAAAGATTTTGCCAATGACATGGAAGATAAAACTAAGGTTATCTTGCAGCGTAAACTGTCACAACTTGACGTTGTGACACGTGAAGAATTCGACGTACAAACACAAGTGCTGATTAAAACTCGTGCTAAATTGGTTGATCTTGAAGCAAAAGTTGCGGCATTAGAAGCAAAGTTAAGCACAGAGTAAAGTGACTTCAAAAGCTTTAATTCATCTACAGGCCTTGGCAGTAAATTAATTTATCTACCCATAGTTTGTATTTTTTTATAAGATAAACAACGCCATAGCCATTCTAATGGACCAAAGGCATAGTGAGTTAGCCACCAAGAAGAAAATAATAATTGCACAGCAATAATGGCAAAAACAATGAGCATTTGTGGCGCTCGAGATATTTCACCAAAATAACCGCCAGCATAACCATAAAAGATGCTGGTCAAAATAACTGACTGCATGATGTAGTTGGTTAATGCCATTCTACCCATAGGCGCAAATATGGCTAATCGCCTGTGCCACTTTTCATCCGTCAATAAGGACATTATTAGGCCAAAATAGCCTGCGGTCATCACCAACTGACCGATGAAAAATAACGTGTCACCTACTGCCTGCAACAACATAACTTGCTTGGCTGCTGGATGTTGTGCGACTAACAGCCCAGCGGTTTCGAATGCGACTCCAAAACCAACGCCAACATAGGCCATAGTTTTAAACGCTGTGCTGTGCTCTTGATAGTTTTTCATAATGCCACTAGAGACTAACCAATAGCCTAAAATAAATATTGGTACTAGCATAGTGAGTGAAAACGGTACGGTAAACATCAACATAAATAAGGCAAAATTTAGCCGAAACTCTGTAGCCTGCCAGTAGCTAGCTTGGGTAAAAGCGCTGACTTCTTCGGACTGCTCGGTGCGCATTTCTGCTTGTTGAGTCACGATGGCTTGTGCCTGCTGCTCTATTAAATGTTCAAACGCTTGATCAGAATTTAGATTGCTATCATCAAGGTTATCGCTTGCTGTACGCACTGATGCAAGCTCTAGCTGCATGGCTTCATTCACGTTACCAGTTAATACTGCGCTTAATTCAGCTTGAATTTCATTTACTTTTAATTTGGTTTTTTCGTTTGCGAGGTTAATCGCCTCAACACGTTTGGCTACTTTTATTTGTTCATACCACTGTTCGGTTAGCGCTTGTGTGTCGTGACTTACGCCAAAAACAATACCACTCATGATAGAGACAAAAATAGGCACAGATAACCACACCATGGCTAGTTTAAAAAATGATTGGGGATTATCATATTTCTTAAAGCGCTCTTTTTGCAGTAAAGTCACCCAGCCCAGCAGCAGTAGGCCTGCAACACCATAATCATGGAGAATATCGCCGCCCCACAAAAATACCATATGCAAGCATCCAAAGACGATTAGCGCAATCATTCGACGCGAGAACCAGGCACTAAAGGGTCGCTCGGCAGCTTTAGCTTTGAGCAGCATAACCGCAAAACCCATACCAAATAGCAAAGCAAATAACGTATAGAACTTTCCTTCAACAAAACAACGAATCAGCCACGCAACCGCATGATCTAGCCCCGTTAAACTGGTATCTTGGCTACCTAAACTCGCCATGGCACGATTAAACCACTCAATATTCATAAATAGAATGCCCGCGAGTGCTAAGCCACGAAGAATGTCCAGCGCAATAAGACGCTGGCTAACGGCAATGGGGGCTAGATTTTTAATCAACGCTGTTGGCGTATCAGCCTGAAGACCTGCCATAAAATGTCCTTTTTTATTGGTATGCTATGACTTTTTTATGCTAAGCAATATCAAGCATACGATTAAAAAAAGCAGCTATCCGCTACTTTTCTAGGAAAAAAATTAACCCCAAGACAATATTAGGTGAGAAAGGTTTGATAAGCTTTATTAGCCGTTTCTTCCTGCCATTCATAACCTAAGGCTTTGAGGTGGGCAAAAAAATCATCTTCCTGCGCTTTTTTCACTTCAAATCCTGCCAATACTTGGCCAAAGGCCGCGCCATGGTTACGATAATGAAAAAGAGTAATATTCCAATGCTCACCCAAAGTATCTAAAAACTGTTCTAAAGCGCCCGGGTATTCTGGGAATTGAAAACGAAAAATACGTTCTTGCGCTGATAATTCATTTTTACCGCCAATCATGTATCTAACATGTAACTTTGCCAATTCATTTTCGGTAAAATCAGTTACTTGGTAAGCTTGCTGTTGCAAACTTTCCGTGATCTTTGCTCTGTCATTAAGCTCGCCACCTAAACGCACACCGACAAAAATATTGGCCTTAGCTGCAGATGTTGAAAGCTCAGTTTTATTCGCATAACGATAGTTAAATTCGGTGATCACTCGGCCAGCAAGCGCTTGGCAAAACTTTCTGAAACTGCCTTTTTCTTCTGGAATCTTAACCGCATACACCGCTTCTTTTTGCTCACCTAATTCACAACGTTCAGAGATATAACGCAAGGTATGAAAGTTCATATTAGCGCCAGAAAGAATCGCAGCAAGCGCTTCACCACCTGGACTGGTTTGGCAGTATTTTTTTAGTCCCGCTAAAGATAATGCGCCAGCGGGCTCTGAAATGACTCGCGTTTGTTCGAAAATATCTTTTATAGCCGCACAAATTTCGTCGGTTGAAACCGTGATAACATGGTCACAATAATGTTTGATGACATCAAAGGTTTGCTCACCGATTCGTTTAACCGCGACGCCATCAGCAAACAAACCAACCTGGTCTAAATCTACCGGTTTACCGGCAGCCAATGCCGCTTTTAAACACGCTGAGTCTTCAGCTTCGACGCCAATAACTTTAATTTTCGGTTGTAACTGTTTTAAATAAACCGCCATGCCAGCTAATAAACCACCACCACCGACCGGAATAAACACCACATCGGTGTGAGGGTTTTGTTGCAGTAACTCTTTAGCAACCGTACCTTGACCAGCAATAACATCAATATCGTCAAACGGGTGGATCAAAGTTTTTTGTTCGGCGTTGGCAAAGGCCACTGAAGCTTGTTGCGCCTCGTTAAAGCTTTTACCAATTAAGCGAATTTCTGCACCATAACGCCTAACATTATCGACCTTAATATCCGGAGTGGTGATCGGCATCACTATGGTCGCTTTAATGCCTAGTTTATGGGCCGCTAATGCTAGGCCTTGCGCATGATTGCCGGCAGACGCGGCAATAACTCCGTGCAAACATTGCTGTTCAGACAAATTAACTAATTTATTATAAGCACCACGTAATTTAAAAGAGTGTACCGGTTGCTGATCTTCGCGCTTAAGGTATATTTGATTACCTAAACGCGCGGACAGTTTAGTTAACGGCGTTAATGCGGTTTCAACGGCAACGTCATAAACCGGCGCGAGTAATATACGTCGTAAATAATCTAGCGCTTGTTCTTGCCTAGTTTTCGCTTGCACTAACGCTTGTTGTTCAACTTCAGTCATTAGGCTCACCGACGAACTCGCGGTTACGTACTGCACCTTTATCGGCACTGGTCGCCTGAATCTGATAGCTAGCGTAATTGTTAACATCTGGCATGTAAATTTACTCCCCTACCCAATCGTCAAGTAACTCGCGGTTACGCACTGCACCTTTGTCGGCACTCGTGGCCAACATGGCGTAATTCTTCAAGGCATAGCTAATTGGACGGATGCGATTAAGTGCTTTCCAAGCATCTTTACCTTTGGCGAGCATGTTAACTCGCCGTTCGGCCAATACGGCTTCACTAACGTTTAATGAAATTTCGCGACGCGGAATATCAATATGAATAATGTCGCCTTGCTCTACTAGCGCAATAGTACCGCCACTGCCCGCTTCAGGAGAAACGTGGCCAATAGATAAACCAGAAGTACCGCCAGAGAAACGGCCGTCGGTTAATAACGCACAGGCCTTACCTAAGCCCATTGATTTTAAATAGGTTGTAGGGTAAAGCATTTCTTGCATGCCGGGCCCGCCTTTCGGGCCTTCATAACGAATAACCACCACTTCACCAGCCACTACTTTGCCGTCCAAAATGCCCGCGACTGCTGCGTCTTGGCTCTCAAATACATGGGCCGGACCGGTAAAGACCAAGTTATCGTCGGATACACCCGCGGTCTTAACAATACAACCGTCAGGGGCAATGTTACCGGCTAATACGGCTAAGCCACCTTCCAGTGAATAAGCGTTTTCAAGGGAGCGAATACAGCCATTTTTTCGGTCATCATCAACGCTATCCCATCGACAATTTTGACTGAAGGCTTTAGTAGTTCGAATGCCCGCAGGGCCAGCACGGTAAAAGTCAATTACAGCCGGGTCTTTGGTTAAGGTAATGTCATATTTTGCTAACATTTCATCAAGGGTTAAGCCTAAAACGTTTTTAATGTCAGTTGTTAGTAGGTTAGCGCGTGCTAACTCACCTAATATTGAAATAACACCACCGGCGCGATGCACATCTTCCATATGATATTTAGGCGTAGAAGGGGCTACTTTGCATAACTGCGGTACGATACGAGATAAGCGATCGATGTCTTTCATGGTAAAATCAACATCAGCTTCTTGCGCCGCAGCGATTAAATGTAACACGGTATTGGTAGAGCCACCCATCGCAATATCTAAACAGGTGGCGTTTTCGTAAGCGGCTTTATTCGCAATATTACGTGGCAGTGCTGACTCATCGTTTTCCTGATAGTAACGTTGGGTTAACTTAACGATTTCTTTACCTGCGTTTAGAAATAATTGCTCACGGTCAGCATGTGTCGCCAGCATTGAACCGTTACCGGGTTGCGCTAACCCTAACGCTTCGGCTAAACAGTTCATTGAATTTGCCGTGAACATACCTGAGCACGAACCACAGGTAGGACACGCCGAACGTTCCACTTGCTCACTTTGTGCATCTGATACTTTTGGATCCGCGCCTTGGATCATGGCATCGACTAAATCAAGTTTAATAATTTGGTCTGAAAGCTTAGTTTTACCCGCCTCCATTGGGCCACCAGAAACAAAAATTACCGGGATGTTAAGACGCATAGCGGCCATTAACATCCCAGGGGTAATCTTGTCACAGTTTGAAATACACACCATGGCATCAGCACAATGGGCATTGACCATGTATTCAACTGAATCGGCAATTAAATCACGTGAGGGCAGACTATAAAGCATACCGCTATGACCCATAGCAATACCGTCATCTACCGCAATGGTATTGAATTCTTTCGCGACACCGCCGGCCTTTTCAATCGCACCAGCAACTAACTGCCCCATATCTTTCAAATGCACATGACCCGGTACAAACTGAGTAAATGAATTTACCACTGCAATAATAGGTTTGCCAAAATCGTCATCTGTCATACCTGTTGCACGCCAGAGCGCACGAGCGCCGGCCATATTTCGGCCTTGAGTCGAGGTTGCAGATCTTAATTTAGGCATAATATTGATTCCAATTAATAATATTGATTTATATTTATTGAGCAGTTTTATTTTCAAAGCCCCCTCATTGAAGCGGCTTTAAAAATAGTCGGATGATGTTAATTTGTAACTCGCCGTCATTTGGTGCTGTAGCATAGGGAAAACTCCGAGCTTATAAAGATAAGGTGTATTTCCGATACCGCTACAGTGCCAAATGACAAAGAGTTGAGCTGTTGTTAAGGTCTTTATTTAACAGGATCTAACCAGTTATCTGGTACTTCAGTGGTACCGTCAAAAATACCAAAGAATGCTTCTTGAATCGCTTTAGTAATTGGGCCACGAGAACCATTACCCACCATCATGCCGTCAACTGATTTTACCGGTACAACTTCAGTAGCAGTGCCACACATAAAGAACTCATCGACTAGGTACAGTGACTCACGAGAAATAGGCTCTTCACGCACTTCATAACCTAGCTTTTCCGCCAAGAAGAACACAGTATCACGTGTTAAACCTTGCAAAATAGAAGCGGTGCCAGGAGGGGTATAAAGAATGCCTTTACGGATCAAGAATAAGTTCTGTCCCGCACCTTCACTGACCATATTATTAACATCAAGCGCCACACCTTCAGCGTAGCCATGACGAGCAGCTTCTGCTGAAATTAGTTGTGATGAAAGATAGTTACCGCCAGCTTTTGCTGCTGTTGGCATGGTATTCGGTGCTAATCGGTTCCAACTTGACACGCCAACCTCAACACCATTTTCAATAGCGTCAGCGCCTAGGTAGGCTTCCCAGCTAAATGCCGCAATCATAACGTCAGCTTTTGCGTCAATGGGCGGACGTAATCCCATACCAATATCACCTAAAAAGGCTAATGGTCG
>TARA_R110000737_G_scaffold224499_4_pt1 | contig 11075 bp, 13 predicted proteins | sample TARA_R110000737 | Tara Oceans TARA_R110000737 (sample SAMEA4398027) | marine metagenome | biome: Polar Biome; feature: [SRF] surface water layer (ENVO:00010504); material: water (ENVO:00002006), including particulate matter (ENVO:01000060) such as... | depth 5 m
TAAGCCGCGCGCAGGGCCAGTGCGGTCGCCCACATCAGCCATGAAGTCGTTGATATACTGCTGCTTGTCGGCGGCGCGATCAAACTCACCGCGAACTCGAGCGCGCTCTCCAGCCAGGCGCAGCTTCTCAACGCTCGATGTTACGGTTGCCGGCGCTACGCCTAGGTTGTTGGCTGTGGCCTGTGCAGCGGCCAAGGTCGGGCCAATGTCCATTCCATTGCGCGCTGCAATCTCAATCTCTTGCTGATAGCTGCTGCTGGCCGAGTTCCAGCCAGCGGCCAAGCGCTTTTGCTCTTCTTTTAGGTGTGTTTCGCTATAGCTCAGAAACGCGCTTGATCCCGCTGACGACAAGATGCCGTTTAGGCGCGCGCCGGAAACTGGGTCGAGCTGCGCGATTGCGTCGCTGTAGCCGGCCGAAATCGACGCCAGCCGCGCTTGAAGCTGCGTGGGATCGCCTTTGCTTTGCTCCCACTCCATCAGGCTGTTGGCAATATCACGCCGCGCTTTGACCTCGATGTCGGCGCTGCTTATTTTGACTGCTGCGTCGTAGGCCGCGCGCTCGTAGGCGTTGCTGGGGCCACTGTCCTGGAATTGCTCGAGTGTGCCTGTGGGGTTTGCAGCCGCATCTTGCGCGCCGCGAAACTTTGACTGTGTCTCTATTTCTTTTGCGGCAAATGAAACCACGCGATCAGCCGCCTGGCTAATCTGCTGCCCACCCTTCGCAGCTTCGCGGAGGCCAGCAAAATCAACATTCGGTGGCGTCGTGATAGACGCGCTTAGTCGCGCGCTGCGCTGATATGTCGGGTATCTCGGCGCCATTAGATCAACATTCCTGCACCGCCGCCGCCCAGGTTTTGATATGGCGCGTAGGAACGGGTAGGGGCCGCATAAGAAGCTGAAGCTGATCCGCCGCCACTAAACGCTCCAGCCTGATACGCACCAGCGCCCGCCTGGGCGAGAGAGCTTGCCGCGCCGATGTATGCGCTTCGCATCGCGGCGCTTCCTGCTGAACGATAAATGCCGGCCTGGTACTGCGCTGCTGCTCTTGCGATATTTTGATTTTCTTCGGCGAGACCTACGTTGTCGAGAGCCGTGTAATAATCCTCGACACCGTAACCCATGTTCAATGTCATCAGGTTGCCGACTGATCCGCTGAACGGGTCAAGCGCACCGGCCGCGCCCCGCGCGTTCATTGTGGCCATATTGCGGCGCGTGTTCTCGAGCGTTTTCACGCCTTCCTGGCGGTAGGCTAGGGCTTCCTGGCGCGCTTTGATCGCCTGGCTGCGTCCTTGTATCTCAGCCTGTTGCGCTTGCGCCTGGTACATAGCCTTTTGCGCTTGTCCTTGGCGGACCTGACCGTAAGCGCTAAGAACCGCGCCGCCGACCATCACAGCTGTCATACTCATTTTATTGACCCACGCTTAGTTGATAATCGAGTGCAAGGATGGTCATATCGAGCGGCACCGATTGCGTGACGGTGATTGTTCCCTCGTCGACAAAGCCGAGCAGGGGACCAATTGTTTTGATGCCGGTAAAAGGAACGACGGAGGTGTCGAGTACATCCTCACCGAAATTCCGAAACGCAACTTGCTGGCCGTTGATGGTCATCGCCTGGGTTTGAAAGACCTCGGCGTTCACTTTAACGATGCGTTTTTTGAAGCCCTTGATCGAGCCGCTTTGAAGCCTTGGCTCCAGCGGCATTGTCTTGACAGACACTGTGAAGGGCAGTCCGATTTCGTAGTTTGAGGCAGAGGCGCGATCAAACGTCACGACGCCTGATCCGTTGGCGGCTTTTTGCGCCTCAACATTGCCATCGACAATAACGTCGAGCGTTTCGGCTGCTAGGTGCGCCGCCGTTCCGGTTGCGCTTACCGACGCCGAATAGACGGCGCTGTCTGTGTGGAGAGTATTGTCGAAGACTTCGACGTAGTAGACATTAGCTGAGTTTATGTTGCGCTTGATGACCGTGTAGATCGTGTCTACATCGACTGCTACCGCCTGGAACTCTCCGTCAGTTGTGACACTCGAGGGCGCGACGACTTGCTGCGCGCGCAGGAGCGAATAACAAGATATCGAGCCATCATCACCGTTGACGAGAAATAAGCGGTCAGCCTCCTCGGTCGAGGTTGCGCGGCGGATGGCCATGTCGAGTGGCGTTTTGAGTAAATGGCCCGACAACAGCGAAATGTTGCTGGTGGTGTAAGAAAGTTCAACATCGGTGAACAGCATTTCATTGAGCTGTTTGCCGGACCTCTGGATGAATAATGTGCCGCTGTCGAGCCCAACGACAGGGATGCCGATCTTTGCGCCGTTGCGCGTCGCGGTTTTGACGACAAGATTGCCTGGCGTGATTGGCTCGTTCGTGGTCTGCGGAACGTAAAACTCGCCGCCGGTCGTGAATATCTGGAGATCGCGGCCGCTAAATATATCGACGATGGCGTTGAGGCTCTCGGTTGTAATCGTCGCAATAATCGCGCGATCATCGAAACCTTCACCCAGGTCAAAATCGAAAAACGAATTGACGACAGAGCCGTAAAAAGTAGTCGGCAGCGATTTAGTGCCGCCGAAATAAAGGCGCCCCTCGTGAAAAGTCAGGCTCTTGGGGTAGCCTTTGCTGGCAGACCACGCGTCCTCGTATCCGGTCTCCAACTCCCAATCGCCAGACGCAATGACAGTCGCGTCAAATAACGCCACCTCAGCGTATGCGCGCACTTTGGTGCTCGATACAAATTCGATAATTCGGAGCCGGCCAAAATTATTGAGGATATTGATATATTGCCCGACGTTGCCACTTGCAAAAACGCCAGCGCTTGCCGTCAGCGTAATGTTGTCAGACGCCACATCAGGCGTAATTGTCGCCGACGGATTGCTTGTCGAGATCGTGAAGGCGTGTTGCGGCGTGTTCTCAAAAGTGATGGCTGAAACGGTCCAGGTTGCATCGTTTGCGCCGCGCACGATTTTGAGCGGCGTCAAGTCTTCCTGGACAAGGATCATCGTGTCAGCCGATTGCGCGTGTCGCAAGGTCGACAGCATTGCCGACGTAATGGCTGTGACGGCCAAAAAGTTGTTGCCGCTGCCATTGATGTTCGTAACAAGCGCCTTGTTTTTGAAAATGTAAATTCGCTGATGCGCGACTACAAACATATAGCTGTCGCTGGTATTGAACTCGAAGGGGATCGCGCGCACACCATTTTGCGGCGCGGCCGAGCTCGGTATCTCGGCGACGAACTTGAGGCCGTCGCGCCTCTTTGCGCCGCCCTGGGGCAAGATAAAGACATTCTGCGCTGTCTGTAGCGCTTGGTAGTACTGCTTCAGATCGATGCGTGAGCGCAAAAGCGGGTCGATCTCGCCGCTGGCGAAATCTGTCTGAATACGAACGACGCGCGACATTAGCTTGCTCGAGCGGTGACGAGCGGGAAGTCCTGGAAGCCAGCGACCGGCTTGCTGCCGCCGTCAATCTGCATCGCCTGGCGCATCATGCCGCCACGCATATTCTCGGACAGGCTACCGACGGCGAGTGATTGAAAATACTGTGCCTTGCTGATCTGGTCGGTCACTGCCTCGGCGATATGCCAGGCGGTCCAGTATTTGAGGAGCTGCACAAAGTAGGTCGGCATAACGTCTTCGCTTGGGCGAAACTGATAGTCGATGTAGACCGTGTTGTAGTCGGTCTGAACATCGCCGCCGTAAATTTCCCAACCATGCGTGACTGCGTGGGCGCCGGCTGCGCCGCTTGTAAACAAAGCGCGCGGGCCGCTGCCGAGAATGTCAGATGGCAAAGGGTATTTGTAACGCCATTCATTCGCCGGCGCGTCGACGCTGCGGGCGAGTTGCGATTTCTTTATAGAAAAAGACCAGGGATAAGTCAGGAGGCAAGTGTCGCGGAGATCGTCATAGAGGCGGTCGGTGATCTGCGCCGCGTCGGTGCCTTCGGAAAATGAAGATAGTGGGGACGAGCCGAGCATGATGAGGGCGTCAGAGCAGATCGATAGCTTTGTGTCGCCTGTGGCCATGCCTGTTCCTCAAAGGGTTAAGGGCGGAGAGCCGAAGCCCTCCGCCGCAAAACTTAGTCGCTATCGGTCACTGCGATGACAGTGCCGTCAGATACATCGACAACACCAGAGGCGTTGCTGAGTACGATATGGAGAGTAGCTGTGGCCGTCCCTCCGGTTGACGCGTAGCTGTAAATGACGTCGCCGACGGTAACGTCGTCAGAGACAGCGTTGAAATAGCCGGCGCCATCGACAACGGTCTTGGCGTCGGTTGTGGTGTAGGTCCACATCTGGGGCGCAGAACCTTTCAAGCTCTGACCACCAGCCGGGGACCATCCTGCTCTTGCAAATGCCATGATTAAGCCTCCCGACAGGTGATTTTGACGATGCCACCAGCGCTACCGTCGTCGATAGCAATGGCACCAGCGCCAAACATTGAGGACACAAGGAACGATGTTTTCTCTGGGACGTAATTGACCTCAGACTTCTGGTTCATCGAAACACCCATGCCCATCGCGTTCTTATGGAAAGCGTAGCAACTGCGGTCGTTCGATCCATCTTTGGTCAGGCCACCTTCGTCACGATCACCGATGACCACGATACGCATGCCGAGGAACTGGCTGAGAGAGCCATCGACGAGCGCACGGACCTCATTGAACTCAGAGGACTGAACTTCGGTGTTACCAATCAACGCCGACAAGTTGTGAGCGTGGATCAGAAGGCAACGATCAGCAGCCGGCGTGTTGTTGCTGTCAAGGGCCTCCTTGGCGGCGCGCAATTTGCCAACATTTAGGTCGGTTGCTGAACCGGCCGATCCGTCGTTCTGGACGGTGTTGGCAACAGCCACGGCAGTCGAAGCATCAAGTGCGTCGATGACGACCTGATCCATGCGGCGACCGATGGCATTGCCGACAGCGCCGACGAGCTCCTGGCGGTCACTGAAGCCAACGTGGCTTTGATTGAAGATGTCGCTGTACTCGGCGGCGATGTAATCGGTCATCGTCGCAGTCACCAGCGAATAGGCCAGGGACATCGGCACAACGTCGGACTGTGGCGTGCGAACGGACGCAACGCCTTTACCGAGCTTGTTGAATTTTACTGTTTCGCCGTCGATAGATTTTTCACGAACGAGGCCACCTAGCGCGCGGGACGCCTGGTAGGCTTGTTTCACCTCATTGTCAAAAATCGTGACGAAAGCGGGGCTGATAGTAGCCATGAGCTTTCTCCTAAGAAGTTACGATTTGAGAGATGCGGTTGTCCAAGCGGGCCGCGAATACGCGTAGTCGGCCGCTGACGCGGTTATCGAGCTCCCTCCATTTAACTATTTTCGACGCTAGTGAGCGCCCAAATTTGGGCTAGATTTTCTCGCCGTGCAGCTCGTAGACCTTGCGCTCGACCTGACGTGTGTAGGCTGGATCGACGCCATACTTTTCGTCGGCCATCATCACCTGGATGTCATCCATCGTCATGGTGTCTGGCTCGGCAACTTCAGAGCGCGGAATGTCAGGCTCGTTGTAGCTGCGTCGAATTTTGTTGAGCGCGCTGATAAACGTCGCATTGGTAGACGCGTTGGCAACGGCCTCGAGCTCTTGGCCAGACAACACGCCGGCTGTGTTCATTTTCGTCAGCCAGTTATCCATCGAGGCAATCACCTTGTCGGAGTTGCGCCCGAGCTTGGCCAACTCCTCATCGCGCCGATATTGTATTTCCTCGGCGGCTTGTCCGGCTGCTTGCATGTAGAAACTCGTCAGTTTCTCAAACATGCCCTGCGAGATGCCCTCGTCGCGCGCTAGTTCGACAAACTCGTTCAACGTCGGGTCTTCCGCGTCCACGCCCTCAAGCGCGTCCAAGCTGTACTTGCCATCCTTCGGAGCTTTGTGCTTGCCGCTGTCCATTTTTGCGCGCAGATCGCCATATGCTTTTGCCATAGCGTCGCTATCGACTGCGCCATCTTTCCAAAATTGCTCGGGAATGTTCTCAGGGCGCTCACCACTTGGCGCACTTTGTTCGTCAACCAGGTCGTCAGTTTCCTGGACCAAGTGAGGAATTGCTTCAGGCTCAGTAGCTTCATTGGTTGTTTCGGTTGGTGTCGCTGAAAGTAGGCTTTGATTGTCGTCGCTTCCGGCGCTCTCGGCGTTATCGGTTTGGACGGTCGAAGTGTCAGACATCAGGGTTCCTTACTCGTTGAAGGCGACGCTCGATCTCACGCACAAGGCTGTTCTGTCCTTCGCGCGCATATCCGTGGCTGGCGTCTTCGCCCGGATACCAGGTTGGTTGCTCAATGGTGGAGGCGCGTAGATGCGCCAACAGTTTTTTGCCATCGCGCGTCGAAAAAACGCGCGTGTATAATTTATCCAGATCGTCGGGCTCACTCTCTGTTGCCAGCTCTGTTGGCGGCGCAAGTAGATCGTTCCAGTCCATTATTTTTTGAAGCCTTGTTTCATTGACCGATAGGCTTTTGGGGTGACCGTAGACTTGCTTTTCGGACGGCTTATGCCTTTGGCTTTGCGGGCGTTCATGTTTGCGTAAAGACCTTTGCGTTTTGCAGGCATATCTTTCTCTACATTGGTGGTGCTGGTGCAGCTTCAGCTTGCTGCTCTTGCTGCATGGCCATCTGCATCTCGGCCATTAGCTGTTCGCGCTCTTCCTGCGTCGAAAGAAGCGAGGGCGGTACGCCCAGGCGATCTGCGACGAACTCGATGGCGCGATCTTGGTTGACGGCCATCATGCCGGCCGGGCCTAGCTGGCTCGTGTACTGCATGAACTGCAACACGCTCTCGAGCTCCTCGAGGTTCTGCGCTTTTGCCAGCGGCGAGATCGGCACGACCTTCACCTCTTGGCCATCGACGCGCAGCGGCATATCGATCAAGTTCTGCATATCCATAACTTTTAGGATGCGGGAAACCAGCGGCAGCATGGCTTCGGTAATCAGCCGGCCAAACGCGCTACCCATGTTCGACGCAAGCTCCTGCATCCTGGCGTTCACCTCTGTCGCGGAGCGCGCGGACATACTGTCTGGCGGCAGCGTATCGTCGAGCAATATCTTCTTGATCGCGATGCCTAGGTCATTGATTACGATCTGCGCCAGGTTGAAATCACCGGAGCGGGGCAGGGGCGCCAGGCTCGGGCCTTGAGGGCCACCATTCCGGGCAACAGGGATAATTGCACCCGGCGCAATCGTCACGGTTTGAGGGTTCAGAACACCGTCGTCGGCCGCTGTAAACATGCCGCTGATCGACAACGACGCGTTTTGCAACAGCATGCGCTTGGTGGCGTTTAATGTTTTGATGTCGGGCAGGGCTGTGACTAGCGGGCCGCGACCATATATCTCGCCAGCAACCTTCATGTAGCGCGCGACGATCCAGGGCGAACTATCCATTTCGCGGTAGACGAGCTCTTCGCGGTCATCCTCGGAAATAACGTGGTAACAGTAATAGTCGTCGCCGGGGACATAGACCGTCGCCTCGAGCAAATCGACATCGTCGGTCGGCTTGTCGTTGATCCGGTCGCGGAGCTTCTGCCCAATCGTGGCGTCAGGCCATTGCTGCTCGATGGCCTCGGCCTTGAGGCGCATCTTGCGATACACATTGTCGATTGTCCCGTGCGGGCCTTCCTCGAGCGAGACAAGGAACTGCGGCACCGCCTCGAAGCGGACAGGCGTGAGATCATCGCCTGGCTGCACCAGCATGACGGCCGTGCCGACTGCTAGATCGAGCAGGAACTCGGACATCGCCAGGTCGAAATTGGTCTGGCGAAGAACCGCAAACATGCGCTCATTGTAGAGATCGAGCGCTACCTGTACGTCGCGCTTCTGATCGGCGGGGATATTGTCGCCAGCATGCAGCCGGCACCAGTTTCGATACGGCGGAAATAGCGTCGACTGAAGGCGGTTGGCGAACCGCTGCGTCGAGTTGATCGCGGTACTGTCATAGACGCGATCCATTTTGGACTGCCCAGGCGATCCGCCGTCGTAATAACCCGAATAGAGGTTTCGCTGCGGCAACGCGAACTCATAACAATCCTCGAAGATCGAGCGCCACTGATCCTTGCGGCCCTGCGCCTTCTCGGCGCGCTTCATTACCTCTTCTGGCTTCAGGTGCATTAGCCGCCCAGCGTGTCGGAGAGTCCGAGCTGCGCGTCATCGCGATCAGGACTGAGAAGCATGCGAATACCACCAGTGCGCCGTGCTCGAGCGCTTGCAGACAAGCGGCGCGATTGTGATGCCTCTTGTGCCTCAGCGCGCTGCTCTTGCTTGGCGAGAATTTCCTCTTGCTTCTTCTGCGAAGCGGCAATCGACGGATCGGGGGCCGGGGGTTTTGGTGAACTAAGTATTCCTCCCATAAATTTTGCCCATCATAAAACTGTCAGTGCGGCCGAACGCACGCATCCGACCTTCGATCTCAAAATCTAACCATTTAGCGAAACGAACTGCGCCCAAATTTGAGCACTCGACGGTGATCTGGCACCGGCGCAGAACCAGGGCGGACGGCAACGCCTCAAAAAAGCGCCGCGACGCAACCGCTGTAGGACGGCCACGTTCCGCAATGTCACGGTCGCGGAGCATCCACGCCTCGTAGACCAGCGGGATAACCGGCGTGACACCGAATATGGCCATGACGCGGCCGTTCTCGAGGATTGTAAAGCCGGCGCCGGCAGCGGATTGCGCCTCAAGGCGGTCCAGGTAATCGGGAATACGCGTGATGATCGACTGCTGAAAGCTATCGTGCCGCATCACGACGGCGTGGTGGCGCTCAAATGGCAGCAACCTCGCTGAAGATGGAAGGTGCGGCAGTATCAGGGCGCGAAGGTTGTTTTCATTATTCAAAGGTATCTGTTATAATTTGTCATTCATGTTTCTCCCTAAACTCGGGCCGTGGCAATCGCTGCGGCCCGTTTTTTTAGAAGACGTTGAAGTCCATCGACGCGCGGATTGGCTGTGCAAATTTCGACTGGAACCCGCCGCGCGTCAGGCGTCGATGTTCGCCGCCGCCCAAAAGCAGATAGCCGTAAGCATCGCCGACATGACTGTTCCCGTCCTTGTTCGGCGCATCGCGGAAGCGATCCATGCCGCCGCTAATTCCGACGCGCTTGAAATGATAGCCACCCGCCAGGGCTTTGCGGAGACGGCGACATGACGCGTCGACCTGGAGGCCGGGCTTGCCATGTACGAGCCGCGTCATCGGAGCTGCGCCCGCTTCTCGGCGCACCATAAAATCATTGCTCGGTGTCGGCTTGGCGTTCAGGCCCAGGGTGCGAAGATGGTCGAACGACGTGACCTCGAATATCTGATCGCGGGCTGATCCAGCGGGATCGCCCCAGATCATCGGCTCACAACCCTTGAAGCGCGTATTGAGCTCGTACAAAAGCATCTGACCAAAGCGCTCCAGGCCCATATCGTCCGTCACCAGCTCGTAGAAAATGCGCCACTGGCCCTCGGGTGAGCGCTGGCCAAACACGGCGGCTGGCGTCAGGCCAAAGTCAAGGCCAATAACAATCGGCGCATCCTCGTCGTGGGTCAGTCCCTCGACGCTCATTGTCACGTCATCATACTCACCCCACACCGGGCGCCCATCCTTGACGAACACATACTGGCCGTTGACGTAGCACTGTATCCAATCGAGGTCTTTGCCGCCGAGCTGCTGCTCGTAATAGCCGGCGGGCAGATTGTTTATGTTCTCGGCCTTTGGGTTTACGTCCCAATTTCGACCCGCTGCTGGTATCGCACCCGGCGCATCTGGCAACACCTCGATCATGCCGGCGGGCTGGCGGAAGAACGTCCATTTGTACTTGCCTTTGACCGGCTCTTTTTCGGCCAGGCGATACCACCAGTGGTCATCATCCATCGGGTTCGTATCTGCCCATATACCTCGCCACGGCGCGCCTCCGTTGCTCTTGGTAGGGTATCGCCCCACACGATGCGTAAGGCCCTGTATGACGGCGAGAGGCAGCTCACGCGCCTCATTAACCCAGCCGCCGGTCAGCTCGAGGCTGAGTAGCTTGCGAACATCCTTTGGCTGATCGAGCGCGAGGAAAATTACCTCGCAATCGAGCCCTGGGACATCGTCGCGCGGCGGCAGCTTGATATGGTGCGTCAGCGGCGGCGACCAGCGCAGCGGCCCCCACTGATTTTCGGGGAACAGCTCGGTCCAGGTCTTCAGCGTTGTGGTCCGCAGCTCTGGATATGAGTTACGCACGACGACAAAACGCGAGTAACGGATATTATCCTTGGGCGAGGGCGGTTGCTTTGCGGCGCGCAGCATCACCTCGGCGGCGCACGCATATGATTTGCCGCTGCCCACAGGGCCAAGCAAGCCGCGAAAGAAGCTATTGTCGCCCAGGAATTTCCACGTCGTAGGGCTTTCGCTGAAATCCAGGTTCAGCGAACCCAGGGTTTCTGCGTCAGGGGCGCGGCGTTTGCGGCGCTTGGATTTATCTGTGCCGGTGCGCGCCATTATTCTTCATCATCCATCTTCAGCGCTTCCAACTCATAACCCATCGCTCCCAGCAATTTATCAACAATCTCCACACTCGGCGTACTCTCGCCAAGCTCGACGTTCTGAATGGTCTGGCGCGGTACGTCGCTCTCGATTGCCAGGTTAAAAATCGTCCAGCCCTTTTCGCGACGCAGTTCGTTAATCAGCTTTGTCGTCCAGTGGCTCATCGCTTTCTGGTCCTTTCAAATTAATGCCGATCAATGTGGGGCGGTTCACATTCGGGTCCGCCTCGAGCAAGCCGTGGTGCTTGGCGAGAAGGCGCAGCGCACTAATCTTGTCGTGCATCTCGACCTCGACATTCTGGCCATACTGCGTGGCCGTCACCCTGACGCGCTTCACCGCCTTTTTGGCGCGCGGGGAGAGCTGCTCAGAGCCCGCAAAAGCGACGCGGCCGTGCTCATCCCAGGCCACAATGTCGGTGATCTCGGAAGCTGCTAGCGCCTCGAGCTCCTGACGCACAGCATCACGGCGGTCGTCGTCCTGGCTATTAAGCGCGGCGCGGGCTTCGCGGACGGATATGGGCTTGTCAGTCATCGAGCGGCACCTCGCCGTCGCCGTCGCACTCGGGGCATTTGCGCGAAAACGTATC
>TARA_R110000737_G_scaffold335219_1_pt1 | contig 11062 bp, 4 predicted proteins | sample TARA_R110000737 | Tara Oceans TARA_R110000737 (sample SAMEA4398027) | marine metagenome | biome: Polar Biome; feature: [SRF] surface water layer (ENVO:00010504); material: water (ENVO:00002006), including particulate matter (ENVO:01000060) such as... | depth 5 m
GCCTACAATAAGATTAACGTCCGAACTGGACATATGATAGACGGAGTATTTGTAAAAGATGAGTGAAGATAAAGTATCACACAATATTGTTCCGGGGATAGACGACATGGAGTACGTTGAAATGTTCAACTTAGATCCAGCAGTAGCTTATACCCCTAAGATTAATGACGCTATACTACACAAGGTGTATGATGATAACATCGCACACTATGTAGCTGAAGGGGATACCCCTGAGGAAGCACAGATGAAAGCCAACAAGCAGCTGCAGATAGGTAAACGAACAGTTGGTCAAGCTAAATCAAAAAAATAACCCTCAAGTTCCGTAAGGAACCCAAGGGTCTTAGTAGTACCCCTTCTTATCCTAATGGATTTGAGGGGGTTTATTTTTGAATTACCTTCCTACCTGTTGGTGCTACACTAGGTGAGTGGAAGTTAAAGTACTTAAGGTTGTCCATAGCATACTGATTTAAGGATAACCCTTCAAGCTCTTTTAGTAATGCTTGTTTCTTATTGTTAGCCTTATGAGCAATGCCTTTAAACACAGCTAATTTCTTTTCCATCCTTGGAAGAACAACTTGATACAACATAAATACTTCATGGTTAGTTAAAGAGTCAGCCCAAGTTTGGTACTTCTGAAGTTCTCTTGCAGAGAATTTAGAATCTCTTTCCATTTGCTTTAGTCTAGTGCTAGAATTCTTACGTACAGATGAAAAGACTTTATTAAACTCAGTAGAAGGATTCTGTTCTGTCTCAAAAGTATCATCACTGATAACTCTTTGCATGTATGAAACCATATAACGTGCCTGATCCTTATCTAACACAAGACCGTTAGGGTTGTTCTCAGCTAACTTAGACATCTTATCTAGACCTCTTTTGTTTGCATCCCTTGCACCGTTATGTACTTCCATAAGCATATCATAGTTACCTATAGTATCCTTCCATGCCTCGTTGAGTATCTCAATCATAGGTATAGTAGAACCTAGGTCACCTTTAACAGCATCATAAATAGAAGTTATGTAAGGAACATCTTGATTAGTTCTCTTCTGCAACCTCTTATAACGATCTCCTGTAACTAAAGATATGATAGTTCCACCATCCTTAGCCATAGCAACCGATGCTAATGCACTAGTAGTCACAGTAGATCCTGATGTATTCTCACCAGCTAATCCAGAAATCTGTCGAGAGGTAGGATGTAACTCTGTACGAAATACAGGGTTGTCATCTTTATCTAAAAGAGTCTGATTAATCTTGTGTCTTTCATCATGAGTTTTCCATGCAACACTATTTAAAGAAGTCATTGATCCAGTAGGACGGGGGTATCTTATCTCCTCATTAGCCATCATAGCACCCATAGTCATATCCTTAACAGCTTCACTGTAAGCTATAACATCAGGGTGTAAAGTTGCAGTGAGTCCTTGTGTTATAAACACATGAAGCATTCTTGCTACCTGAATAGTTTCATAAGGGGATGATTCAATTAAACCCTTAAGTACGGGGCTTGAGTTGATTGTTGACAAAGGTATACCAATCATACTAGAAGTTGCTTGGCCATATGCAAAGGTCATTAAGGGTGGCTTTAAGAATTCAGAACTATTATCAGTAGCAGCTTCTAAGAAACCAGACATAGTCTCAATATCTACATCACCAAAATCACTCTTAAAGTCTACACTATTAAGGATAGTACCTAACATATCTTGCATGTTGTATTTAAACTCATCACGAAGGGTTCCAAGAACACCTTCATAATCTGCAAAGACCTTATCAGGATCCTCACTTAAAACACCAACACGATACATCATATCTTTCACACCAAGGTCAAGTCCAATACCTGCTAATCCATTTTGAATACCATCAAATTCAACAGTGCCCATTGTAGATGAGAATAAAGTCTTACCTTTTGACGCATCCATATAACGACCTAACTCAACAGCCTCTTCAACTAACATGACAAACTCATTCGGATGATCAAGAGCGTGGTTTATAAAGCTCTTAACATCCTCGTCCATATCCATGTCAAGTATAGTTTCAAAGGCTGCTCCTGTACCCTTAACTACATTCTCTGGTGTAGTTTCCATAGCCTTTAAAGCTTCAATAGATGTTTCAACTTCATACTGTCCAAGCATATTTGAAATCTTACGACCTACAGTAGCAATAGCTAGGACCTTTGGGTGGTCATTGTGAGTGCTATCGTTAATACGATCTCTCATGTTACGATACACTTTATCTGGTGTAACCCAGCCATCTGCAAACAAGTGAGCGCCCATAGTCATTAACATTGATCTCTCATATTCACTTCCACTTCCGGGAACAACATCATACCTAGTTGAACTACCATACATCTGCCTTGCAAACTTATGATTCTGTGGGTTCATAACTGTAGGTTTATAACTGATACGGCTTGTAGCTTCTTGAACATAGTTTGGAAACCTGATAGCAGTCTCATGATAGCTTGCAATATCTTGAACCATAGCTAACTGATTAGTTGCACGTTGCTTGTACATCCTCTCTCTCCAAGAGAGTGTCTTACCTACTGGCACTGCGGATGCAATCTCTGCAAACTTAAGCAACTCTTCACGTCTTTTTAAAAGTATCTCATACATAGGACTTCGAGGACTCATATCTAGTAAGCGATAAGTAATTGCCTCTGCTTTCAAACGAGCAACTGTGTCAGCATTGTTAATCTTATCAACAGCTTCTTGACCTAAGTCTAAGATATCTAAAGGTAGCTTATGAGGATTGCTTTCATCAACATTAAGTGCAACCTTATTGTCAACCATAGTGTAACCAGTGGACTTACCCAACGCAAGTAGGCTAAACAGAATACCTACTTTCATACGTATTAATGTAGCCATGTGAGGCACTGCCGCTAGGTTCTTTTGACCCTCTAACTCAGGCTTCCTCCCTATCTTCTTGTCATTAAAATGAGTACCAGTTGTAGTAGAGAAGGGTACGTTTACTGAGTTAGCATTGTTACCTGTAGTCTGTGCAGGTTTAACTTTAGGTGCTTTCTTAACTGTTGCATAGAGCTTCTTCTCCATCATATCATGACCTTCTGCAGTCAATAGATAATCATTTCTTTTATTACCAGCTTTGTTAACAGTGCTGTGTTGTTTAAACATATGAGGGAAAGCAACAGCGTACTGCTGTTTAGCCCACAATCCAAGCATCTCTTGAGCTTCTTTAGATAGCTTTTTATCAGGGTTTAAGTGAGCATCTAACTGCTGGTCAGGACCTACCTCACCCCTTTGTATCAGCTTAGCCCACTCCTCTTGAATCATTTTACCTATAGCACTCTCACCTTCTTGTGAGGGTAGCTCTGTTTGTGACACACCAAGTATCTCAGAAGCTTCTTCTTTTGAGAAGTTTTCTGTAATACCCTCAGGCATTAAGGACTCTTGGTTATACATGTCTGCTAATTTACTTTCAACAATAGCAAGAGATATGATCTTAAACATAGGCTTAAGAACTAAATCCCTCTTATCCCTATTGCCATCTACATCTTTACCAGCCGTAGTAGTGGCATCTAAGAATGCAAACAACTGTGGGTTGCTTAGTTTAATAGTGTTATCCCTATCAACATAGTTAGACCTATCAACCTCTCCCTCTGCCACAGAATTATCTTGACGTTTACCGTTCATTACACGATACTCTTCAAGCCTAGATGAAAACTTCTTTGACAACCCAACATCATCTAAGTTAAGAGTGTTAGTATAACCATCTATGTATCGGGATACGTTTTCATCCCCAACAATATCACCAATATCAAAGTCTTCAGTCATATCAGCACCCGAGTGCATTGCAACATGCCTCTCAGATTCTTCTTGCTGTCTCTCTAACACTGCCTCACCTTCGGCTGTTGGTGTACCTTCTTGGGTAAATGTATCTCCCTCTTGATTAGAACTCCGAGTATCTTCATTGTAAAGAGGAGCTTCCACAGCTGTCTCTGTAGTAGGGGCTTCAACTGGCCTTGCCAATTGTAATTCCCCCACAGGGTTTAATATGTAATCATCGTAATCCTGTAAGTCAGTAACCCTACCTGCCATTATCTCTGCTGTAGCAGCTTGACTATCTTGGTACTCAGTATTATCAACATTAAATCCTGATCCAACACTAACTTTAGCCATTTAAAACTCCTCCTAATCCCACGTATAGTTTATTAATCTGTGTTTAAATGGACCAATTATTGGCAGACTTCCGTAGAAGTTCCTTTCAAACTTAGCACCATCACCTTCAGTACCAGCTTCAATCATATTATAGAACCTAGCAACAGTACTCGAGACTGCTGCCTCACCTGCTACATTTTCCCATAAGAAATCACCAGTGCCATAAGTATCGCTACCATAAAGAGGGAATAAGAAATTACTTCCTATAACCCTTTCAGTTGTACCGAGTAGACCCGAAGAGTAAATAGCACGTTGTATCTTCTGGGCATCTGTAAGGTATGGGCTAGTCTCACCATACTTAAGTTCATCTTTAATTCCATGACTGAGGAATGCAAGTACCAACATGTTACTCAAGGCTGCAACTGTTCCATACTGTAAACCCTTTGAGCTATTGCCCTTCAACTGGTCCCACAAACGTGGAATCTGGTTGGCTGTAAAGGTTGAAGTGAAACCATTGAACTGAGTTAACATTACAAAGTGAGGATCACTATAGTACAGGGGTCTGTTAAGTGCATTGGGTAGTGGTATTGCTTGGTTAACAAAGTTAGCAGCGCCACTTAGGAACTGCCTTTTGTACTGTGCTGCATCCTTATCAGATAAGAACTCACCTTCTTTAAGGTTCTGTAGTTTCTTACCTAGGTCTAGCATAACATTAACAGGGACACCTAACTCTCGCAACATACTCTTAGCTTCGGCAACTCCAACTGTATCAGGTACACCTTCAGCATTCTTTATGATGTCTAACTTATTAATTAAGAAGTCATTAAAGAATGATAAGCGTATAGTACGATGCATGTCTTGTTGATCGTGTAAGAAGTTAGCCTTAAAGAATGCATCAGCAACACCACGGGTTAGTTCGTTAGTATCCTGAACACCTGTAGATGTAGCTGCACCTGTTTCCTGAGACTTAAATCCTGCTTGCTTAAGCATTTCTTTTAAGTTAGTGTACAGTACAAACCTAGGATCAGTATTGTCCTTAGACCTAAGCTCTGCTAGCTTGGTGTCCAAGTAAGTGTCCATGTTTTCCCTAGGCTTAGTAGTCCTTGAGATCACTTGTAAGTTCCTTAAGTAAGCACCAATGGCACTACCAAATAGATACCCTGAAGATGCTGCGTTCTTAACAATAACTTCCTTAGGTACACCTTCAACTAACAACGCTGCCTCTGGGACAGAGGATACAGCAGCCATAGCTAAGGACTGTAACGTAGTGAGCATTGTTAAATACTTCTGCATAGACTTAATAAGCTGGTTCTGAATAGGTTTATAGTTACCTGACTCAGCGTTTATAAGGTTTCTAAAGTTAAACTTTAACTCATTAAGAAGTTTCCTAGCTTCTGCAGGTTCTAAAGTTTCTAGTAACTCCCCATGAATCTCTTGGAACAAACGACTAACATTGATTCCATCCTTACCTAAGAACTCCCTGTGTGCCTTAAACCTAGCAGCTTCCCTTGAAGCGTCTGCCATATTCTTAAAGATGTTCTGCTCTACAAACTTACTAAAAGCAGGTCTATCTGATATGTGTAGTTGACGTTTCTTTTGGAACGATGGGTTAACACCACCCTTTGTAATATCAAAAGCTTCCTCAATAGTGTTAATAGACTCACTGTTAATTATCTTATCAGTAAGACCATCAGCTTCTTTCTGGGTAAACCCATACTCCTTGCTGAGTAGCATAGAAAACTCTTTGCGATTAGCTGATATATACTCACGCCTAAAACTCTTATGTCTGTAAGCCCAATTGTAAAGCCTCTGAACTGCTGGCTCACCTGTAATATCCCTAGTCTTGTTAGTTAGTTGAAGGATAAAATCAGACATACCTTGAAGGTCTTTATCAAGAGCCAGTAAAGCATCCTTATGTTCAAGTAAGTCAGCATCTGCTTTACTCCAATCAAGAGGACCTTGCACACTAACTTTCTTACCATCCTTAGACTCTACTAACTTCATAGCAGGGTTAAGGACTTGAACCATAAACCTGTTAGCAATATCGCTTACATATTCAGACCGACCAACAGAACTTAAAGTCCTTGGTGTTTTAAAGTCAGCTTCAATAAGCTCTTGATCCCGCAACTTACCATTAATCTCAGCAACAGTTAAACGCTGATCAGTCATCATATCAGGTCCGGGAAACAAACGATTACGAGTGGAACCCAGTAAGTTAGATAGCTTGACAATTCCAACAGAAAGGCCTCTAGCCTTCTCCTCTGCTTCATTTACACCAGCCTTAACAGAAACAAGAGGGTTCCTTATGAACGCCCATATCTTTTCAAGAGTAGTTCCGGGAGGTATGTGATCATCAGCACCAACAGAGTAGTGTTCTGGTCTATCAATTTCAAAACCTTTAGCCTGAGCATTTCTCTCTGAAGTATCATCGTACTGTAAGTCTTCTTTAACTTCATCCAGAGTAGGTATTACTCCGGGATTTCTTTTGTTGTCTGCCTTTAACTGATCTTCAAAGTGAGTGTTCTTAGTTCCAAACCTACCGTCATCATTTGAAACCCAATCAACAGCAGACTTCCAGCCTCCAATCTCCATTGCAAAACCCGGTGCTGCAAATTGACCACCCATCAGACCACCAGCAACAATAGCATTGGTCATTAAGTGTTGAACTTCATCAAAGTCCCATTCTTTTTCAGAGCCAATAACAGCAGCAGTGTACTGAGTGAGTTCCTGCATAGCTTCAGTTGTACCTTCAGATGCAGAAGCTTTAGATAAACGCTTGACACCTTCTTTAAACAATACTCCCTTTGCTATTTGATTCTGGCCGTATGCTTTTGCACCTTGAACAAACCCTAAGATTTGTTTCTTAGACTGAGTAAGTAAGTATCTACTAGCTAAATTCTTAGCTACCTCTGGTGAAAGACCTTTAAACATTTGAGACTTAGAGATAGCATCAATAGCTATCGTACGTCCCTCAGCAGTCATCATCATCTTAGGTGTAATAAGTCCTTTAATACCAAGCCTATCTAGCACAGTCATAGCAACACCACCAGAAAGAGCAATACCAAAATTCTTATCTTCAACTTGCCCTTCCATTTCATCAAGGACCATACCTGTGTACAGAGATACAGGGGCTGCATACGACAATCCACCTGTGAAGGGAGCTGCTGCCATACCAGCCATAGTAACTGCCATGAAAGGAACAGACATACCAAGCATACCTTGTATGCCCGTAGTGACTTCCTCGTAGCTACCCCAATCAATCTCAGTAACATCCATCTGTAGTTTAGGTAGAGAGTTAATATACTCTTGGTGCTGAGTTGCATTTCTTGCAAAGTCAGTTTCCCAATCTTCAAGACCCCATGAGTTAGCTATCTTTTGTCCAACTTGATTATAACTTTTCCATAACGTACCAAAAGCTAAGTCCCAACCAGTACCAAAAGGAGTCCTTGTGTTACCTTCAAAATCAGCATCAACATTACGAGTCTTCATACCCATGTAAAACTCAGGGTTTGAGTTGTACTCTGCAGCATTAAAAGCCATAAACTTCTGTATAGGTAACCCATTGTAATGTTCATTCTTAAGATCTTGAATAGACTTCCTAGCCTTTTCAAAATCATTAAGAGGTGTACCAGCAGGTCTTAAGGATTCTTCAACGCTACCCCATGAGGCTAGCTCCTGATCTTGTTGGTCAGAATAACCCCAAGGTATTGCAAGGCCAGACTTTAAGGTAGTATCTACAAAAGAATAACCATCATTATCTAGCATATCAATCATACTACGATCATGCTTACCTTGTTTACCATCTGTTACTACATTGGTGAACCCATGTTTGTTTGCAAGGTTCCAGAAGTGAGCAGTTGCTGCGTCACCTCCTACTTCACCCTGCTTAAACTTATAACCTAAGGACTCTATAAACTTGTTAGTCTCTAGCGCATTAATACCCCGAAGCCTACCAGAAGTGTTTGTTTTTGAATCAACTAAAGTATCAGCATCTATGAAAGACCAACCTGAGTCACCTAACTTTAAAGGGTTTTCCTCAGGTGTATTTGAAGGTAACCCTTGCATAATCTGTCTTGTTTCATCTGAATACTGATACTCAGTTTCCATAGTTCTCTCCTACTTATTAAGTTAGTTATAGAGGTTGTCCACCATCTTTAACATTTTAGGGCTATTAAAACCCATGTACTTATGCTCATGGTTAACATTATTTCTAGCACTTGTTAGCCAAGCACCAAAAGCATTAGTGTCTTTACCAGCTTTACTATTCCAATACTCAGAAGCCTTAGGGTCAGACATTACATTCTTTTTAAACATAGCACCTAGCCTAGCAAAAGTATTAGTTGGTGTAATATTTGAATAAGCATTAACCTTTTGTTCTTCAGTTGGATTATTACCTAGTGCCTTTGTTATTTGACTCATAGTAAGATTCTTAGCTGTTGTCATCATGTCTGTAGTTAGTACTGGGTCCATTAAGAATCCAGATACTTTAGCTTCTGGATTACCCTTATTCCATGAGCTTGCTTTGTTAAATACAAACTGAGGTACTTTATCACCTCCAAGTACATTAGTCTGTATCATCATAGACTCAGCCATAGATGAAAGATCTCCACTCAGTAACCTGTTTTCATTTGGACCTTGCCTTGCCATACGTTGTACAGATTTAATAACAGAGTTGTTAAGAACCATCATGAACTCAGCATTATTCATATCAAGGTTTGTATTCTTAAACTTACGAGCAATGTTATTGACCATTTCAGATACGTTAACACCATCCCTAAAGGTATCCCTTGTTACCTGAGTAAATTCACCATCATCGGCTAAGTCTCTGAGTATAGCCTCCATAGATTTTGTAGTTGAATTCAACAACTCTATCTTCTGTTCCCCATGAGTCTTATGAACGGACTTGTCATTAGAAACCAGACCAGCTTTGTTAACATTAACTACGTATTGCTTACCACCTTGAGAGTAATACAAGTCTCCATTAGGTGCAACATTACCTGTGTATCTTACATTACTAAGCTCATCAAAGAAAGTAGCCGTGCTATCTAGATTTGGAGTAGTCCATAATTTATCTGCTTTAGTTTTAGCATCTGTCTTATCAGAATCAGACTCTTCCTTTTTAGCCTTTGCCAATACTTCAGCAGCTTCTATTCTAGCATCACCAGTTTCCTTACGAATATCAGCTTCCATCTTAGCTATCTTCATTGCTTGTTCATTTTTAGATTGCTGATTCCAACCACTAACAAGTATCTGACCAGAGCCAACACCACTAAATCCAAGAAGTCTTGAACCTGTATAGTAGATCAATGCCCTTCTAACTGCAGGGTCAGAGAATATCTCACCAAGCATAGAACCTGCTTTTTCCATAATAGTCTTAGGGTCTTCTTTAACATTAGGATCTTTAATATCCGTAGCAGCTTTAATAGCTTCACTTTCAATAAGTTGGTTATCCGATTCGCTAATAGTAGATAAAGATTTAGGGTCAACAGTCTTAGCAGCGACTATTAATTCTTTAGCCTCAGGGTTAACTTTTATTAACTTTTCCTCTGCAACCTCAAGAGTCTCTTGTGTCTGGCTACTTATGTTTATATCATCTGTTTCTTCATCAACTTCTGGAGGGGCAGCAGCAAGTTCAGGTACTGTTTCTTTATCAGCATTAAGTTCTGCTACAGTTTTCCATTCTTTATTAGGCGTACCACCCTCTGCTCCTTTAGTATAATCATCTGCAATATTAGACCCAACATAATCAGCAGTGTCAGCAACCATATCAACGGCAGTAGATACACCATCAGTGACATAGTCTGTAGCTTCACCTATACTTGTAACAGCTTGACCAACCTGTGAAAAGAAAGGAGTAGCTTTACTTAAAGCATCTGCACGATAACCATCGTACTCTCTCTTTTTGTCATACGGAGATGGACCAAAGTTTTGTACTCCACCAAGATTAGAAGGTACAGATTCTTCCTCTAAAGCTTGTGCTTCTTGAACATTAGATAAAGCTGCTTGTGCAGCACCACTTAAAGCAGACGGTCGTCCGTAAGGTACAGCAAGTGGATCTCGGTATTGTACTCCACCAAGATCAGGGTCTACAAAAGTATCTAAAGCTAGTTGATCATTACTGACCATCGAACCGGGAACATCAAACGGTCCGTAGTTCTTTTGAGGTACAGGAAAGTTTTGCACTCCACCAAGATCAGGGTCTACAAAACCTGATGCCTGTTGTAAGCTATTAAATAATTGATTATTCATTGAACCTGAACCACTCAATGGTGGGTAGTTCTTTGCAGGTACAGGTTCAGGTGTGTACTGTAACCCACCAAGATTAGAGTCCACTTGATCGTAGGGAGCAGGGGCTTGTGCAAATCTAGCAGCAAACTGTGCACGTCTTTCTTCAGCTGTTGGGGTTTTAAACGTAGCTGCAGCTTCACGACCCTCAGGTATTCCAGTTCCTTGAGTTATAGGACCTGATAATAGTTGTTGTAGGAATTTAAGATCCATTACTTACCTCCTCCTTTAGCGCCACCAGTGGCACCTTTAGGTACACGTACTTGTCCCGGAAGACCTATAGCTTGACCTGTGCTGCTTTGAATTGCATTACCAAACTGATCTCGTAATACATTACCACCCATTGCACCTGCGGTAGCATTAGGGTTGTAGGGTAGTCGAGTACGATTGGCGTTCCCACCCATATCAGGCCCACCATTTTGTGGGGCAGTTGGGTATATACCACCTTGCACTCCACCAAGATCAGGGGGTACAAAAGAAGTCTCCATAACAGGACTAACAAACCTAGGTGCAGTACCATAGGGAGTCTCAAGCTTAGGGGGTAGAGATACATCTTGCACTGCTTGTTGAGACTGTAGTAGTTCTAGTTCTTGGCCGGGATCTTTTGAAAAGTAATCATCAGCTATAGTATTTTTCATTATAGGGTCCTTTAAAGTAATCTTAGGTATATTGTC
>TARA_R110000737_G_scaffold306051_1_pt1 | contig 11053 bp, 13 predicted proteins | sample TARA_R110000737 | Tara Oceans TARA_R110000737 (sample SAMEA4398027) | marine metagenome | biome: Polar Biome; feature: [SRF] surface water layer (ENVO:00010504); material: water (ENVO:00002006), including particulate matter (ENVO:01000060) such as... | depth 5 m
CGGGGTTCGCCCTGGGGACGGCCAGGGCTTCGCTACCTTGACCATCACAGTCGTCAGCCGCGACTCAAAGCATGGCTAGGCGGGCGCCCTTCATAGTCTCGGGGCGCCCGCTGTCCGTTTGTCGATGGAGACCTCGCCGGCCGGTGACACGAGGACGGCCAGCCCAGCGATCTCCAGGGCGGTGCCCTGCTCGTCTTCGGCGACCATAGCTGGATCGAGCTGCGCCAGATGGTTGAGCGCGTCAGAGACGCTCTCAGCGGCCCTGAGCAGGACGGAGGCGGACTCGGCGATCTCGGCGAGCGCACGGGCGGCGCATAGAAGCGCCCCGCGCACGTCCGGCTGAACGTCCTCGGGGCCTTGGGGTGGGGTGGGGTGCTGCATCCCTGCAGTTTAGCCGCCAATTCAGTCCTCGTAGTCGATCATGTGGTTCTCGGTCACGAAGTCAGCGGCGCCGTCGTCGCCCTCAATGATGGACTGGAGGAGCAGCAGGAAGTCAGATTCGGTCACGGAGTCCGGCGCCCAATCGTCGTCGAGGTCGAGGTCGCCCTTCTCGAGACGGTCTTCGTTGATCTCCAGATTGACCCAGAAGGCTATCTGCTGGGCATGGCTCCGGTCGAGGAAGGGAATGCTGGCCGCGCTGTGGGCGATGGCCTTGATGGCGTCCACGGTCTCGAAGTAGTTGTCCGTGGTCCGGAACCCGACGGCGGTGATGTCGTCCGGGTGGTCGCGCCCGAACTCGCGCTCGACGTTCCACGCGAGGTCGATCCCGTGGTAGGTGTCTGCGTCGGTCATGGTCTCGGTCGAGTTGTCGAATGTACGGGTCATGGCTGGGAGTGGGTTGGAGGGATGGGGCAGGGGCGGCTCACTAGGCTTCGTATACGGGCGCATACTCGGCGCCGAGGCTCAACGCGAACTCAGTCACGTCTTCGGGCTCGCCACAGAAGGTCCATGCCTCGCCCTTGGCGGCAGTCCAAGCGTAGGGGTTCTCCACGCAGTATTGGGCGAGGGTTCCGGGAGCGTCGAACGAGGTGGCGTCCAGTCCGGGGAAGTAGGCGTCGAAGCCTTCGTTACGGAGGGCGGCGGCGGCGAGGGCGGTGATGGAGAGAGTGGAGGTCATGGCTTCGAGTGGGTTGGTGGGGGGTGAATCGTGGCACCCAGTAAACCCCGCGTCCTTTCGGGTGGCGGGGCTGGGTGGGGGGAGGGGGATCAACTCCGGACGATAAGGCCGAGGTCATTGGGGTGGATCTCGACGGTGCGGCCAGCGTTAGCCGAGAGGGTGCCGGTGTATCCTAGGTCGGCGGTGACGATGAACCCGGCGCGGATGGCGCGAGCTGCGTCATGGCGGGTGTGGTGCCCGGCGCCAAGACCGAGGTGCGCGGCAGCCTCCTCTCCAAGCCACCACCCGGCGCGGCGATATCCATGGCGGCGGATGATGGCGGCAAGTTGCTGCTCGATGTGGGAGTAAGAAAGACGTTTCGAGGTCATGGCTTCGAGTGGGTTGGAGGGAGGGGTGAGGGGATGGGAAGGATCAGGCCGTCCAGAGGACATCACCGTCGCGGCGGGCATGGTGGAAGAGCGTGAGGATCCGATCCATGCTCCGGAGGATGTTTTCACCGTAGGGTCCGCAGACGATGAAGTTGCCGTTGCTCATCGTGCGGGCGCTCAGGAGGAGCACGCCGTCATCCGAGGTGAGCGTGGCGACGGTGGCGGGGGTGAAGGAGGTCATGGCTTCGAGTGGGTTGGTGGTGGTGGCGATCTCGTTACAAAGAAGATCTTCGTCTATCTGCCAGCCCCAGTCAAGGGGTTCGCCGGAAAGTTTCAGGATATCTCTGGGGAGGGTCCTAGAGGGCCATGCGCGGCCATCCCGGCAGCGATCCCCGCAGAGTTTGCCGAAACGTTTGGAGGGTTCAGGCTATGAGCGTGGCATGATGGGCGCTAGAAGGCCGCCCCGTGGGCGACCTCGATCCCCCAAACCAGCGATCAAGGATCGCCTCAACAAATGAAAGGCAGCAAGAAGATGGGCAGACCCCCAGCCGAGCGAGCACCGTGGAACCCAGAGACCTTCAGATCCATCTATCGGTGCTGCTTCACCAGCGTCGATGAGCTGGCAGAACTCCTCAGCTTGCCGCGTCACGTCGTCTATGCGTGGACGGCAGACTTCGCAGGGAAGGCGCCGACGCCCGAGCAGCGCGAGGCCGTGGCCACGGTCCTGTCCGTGCAGACCGGCACGAAGATCAGGCCAGCCGACCTCGCACGGTCCATCGACTCCATCCGCTTCAGGTTCGTCGATTGAAGCACCAAGACGAACCAGAACGCCTCTCGCATGAGTGGCACGCGCGGGAGGCGGAAGACGAAGCCCTGTCGGCTCAGTGGATGATGGATAGCGCTGACTACCCATCAGAGGCAGAGCTGGCGGCAACACTGGAGGAGACCCGAGACCGCGCCGCGAAGCTCCGGCAGGCTGCGAAGGACGCGGCTAGGGTTGCGGGGCTGGAGATGGCCGATGAGTGACCACACATTCCCGCACATCCCGCGCCGCACAGACGGCCCACCCATGACCTACACAGACAACGCGCACGGGGCCATGGTCCCCGAGGCGCCCGCCATCCCGAAACCGTGGCCGCACCAGCAGGACGGGATCGACTGGGCTCTCGCCCGCTCGGCGTCGTACCTGCACCTGACCATGGGCGCTGGTAAGTCGCGCATCGTCGTGGACATCGCCGACGAGAGCGCGGCCATGCGCGTGCTGATCGTCTGCCCGAAGTCGGTCGTGGCGAGCGTGTGGCCCGGACAGTTCAAGCAGTGGAGCGTGCGGCCCTGGGCCGTGGCCGCCACGACGCTGCTCGGCTCGAGCGTAGCCACGCGCATCAAGAAGGCCGAGGCCATCGGAGCAAAGGCAACCTACGAGCGGCGGCCGTGCGTCACGGTCATCAACTACGACGCGATGCGGTCCAAGGCGGCTATCGAGTGGCTGAAGAAGCAGCGGTGGGACCTCTGCGTCTTTGACGAGGCGCAGAAGCTCAAGAGCCACACCGGCTCTACGTCGAAGCTCGCGGCGCAGCTCACGCGCAAAGCGTGCAAGCGCGTGGTCGGCCTGTCTGGTACGCCGATGCCGCACTCGCCCATGGATATCTTTGCCCAGTTCCGCGCCATCGCGCCTGACGTGTTCGGCGGCTCGTACTACCGCTTCCGGGCGCGCTACGCGCAGATGGGCGGCTACAAGATGAAGGAGGTCAAGGGCTTCCAGCATCAGACAGAGATGACCGAGCGGATGAGCGCCGTGATGTTCTCGCCGCCGGGTGACGCGGTGAACCTGAACCTGCCGCCGCATCGACACGAGATCCGAACCGTGGACCTTTCGCCGGAAGCTCGGCGGCTGTACGACGCGCTGAACAGCGAGGTGGTCGCAGGGATCGAGCAAGGGATCATCAACCCAGCCAACGGGCTCGTGAAGCTACTGCGGATGCAACAGCTATGCTCCGGCCTCGCCGTCGTGGAGGAGCCGCCGCCGCTCGTGGGCTCCGAGCCAGCCATCGACGCTGATCTAATCGCACGGCTATTGGCTGGCACGAAGGCCATGCGCGAGGACGTTGAGGTCTGCACAGCCAAGCGCGATGCCCTGCGGGATATCCTCGAGAGCACGGACGAGCCCGTGGTCGTCTTCGGGCAGTTCCGCCAGGACATGAAGTCTACGAAAGCTGCGTGCAAGGCCGCCGACGCCACGATGTCTGAGCTGTCCGGTCAGGCGAACGAGCTCGCAGAGTGGAAGGCCGGCAAGACCCGCGTGCTCGGCGTCCAGATCGCAAGCGGCGCCGAAGGGATCGACCTCACAAGGGCGCGCCTCTGCGTGTACCTGAGCACGGGCTTCAACATGGGGACGTATCTTCAGAGCCTTGCCCGCGTCCACAGGCCGGGCCAGACGCGCCCTGTCGTGTACTACCACATCCACGCCCGCAAGACCGTGGACGACATCGTGTGGCGCGTACTCGCGGCCAGGGGCGACCTCGTGGCGAGCGTGCTGGCTCAAGTGCAGCACTCCGCCGGCTAGACCCTTGGCCCTTCGTCCCAAAAGTATCTCGGAACTTTCTAGGGTTACCCGTTTACCCACCCTGGCCGTTGAGCTAGAACTTGGCCCATGAGCAACGAGACCACATCACTACACGAGGTCGCCGCCGACTACATCGACGCGGACGACGATATCAAAGACCTGGAAAACCAACTGAAGGAGGCCAAGGCCCACAAGAAAAGCGTCGAGGACACCCTGTTCTCGGCCATGCTCGACCAAGGAGCTCCTTCGGTCGAGGTCTACATCAGCGGCAGCAAGAACAAGGCGAAGATCTATCCTGTATCGAGGCTCTACGCCCGCCGCGATCCAGCGGTCGAGGTGGAGCAGTTCTGCGCCCAGATGATCGAGGCCGGATACGGCGACCTCGTGAAGCAGAGCGTGAACACAAACTCGCTCTCCGCCATCGTCCGCGAGCTGGCCGAAGCAGCCGGCGTGCGCGATGAAGGATCGACAGCCATCCTTGCACGGATGCCGGACGCCATGCGCGGCGTCATCAAGATCTCCACCGAACCCGTCCTGTCCATCAAGCGGTCGTAAGACGCCGCGCCACACACTCAACACAACATGCCATGTCATATCGAAACTTCTCCGCACGCCATGAGGGACTCTAGTGCCCGGAGTCCCTCCGAAGTTCACGCCGGACGAGATTCCCGAGCTGAAGCGCCGCTATCTGGCGGGTGAGACATCCGTGGATCTAGGCAAAGCATACGGGTGTTGCCCGAAGACCATCGCTAAGCACCTCAAGCTGAACGGAGTCCGGATGCGCCGCAAGGGCGAACGGCTCATATTGCTGGACGTGGATGCCATCCTGGAGGACTACCGTGACGGTATGCGGCTGCTCGATATAGCCGAGAAGTACAGCGTTTCGGCGACCACCATCCAGGCGCGCCTACGGCAAGCCGGCGAACAGCCACGGACAGCGTGGCACTACGAAGCTGCGCGCCCTCGTGTGCTGGGCGGCGAGGAACGCTTCACGATCAAGGACTCACTGCTGCGTAGTTTCCTGGAGGCGCACGACGCGGCTGTGACTCCAGCCCCCCATGTTATCGTGGCCACTCGCTGGATCCTCTCCACGGCGAAGGCTGCACGGACCTGGGCTAAGGACTAGCGGTGCTGGCGCTATGCGCTTCCTATCTAATTTCTAGATGCCAGGCGAGGAGTCGCCGGCAAACTCACCCCAACATCAACACAACATGAGACTCAACAAGATCATCGTCCGCACGACGAAGGCCGACATCGCTCGGCGCATCGAGGAGGGCCGCGAACGACGCGCAGACCTACGGCGCAGAATGATGCAGCGCACATTCGACGCCGCGAACCCGCCGCCGCCAGCGCCACCGCCCGAGCCACTGACCCCCACGGGCCGCAAGAAACGGCCGTCCATGGACTGCGGACGGCGCGCCAACCACTCCGCTGCCCTGCTCGGATACAAACACACGCCGGAGACCAGGGCCAACATGGTCGCTGGCGCGAAGGCACGCTGGGCCAGACACAGAGAACAGCAAGAAGGGACCGGCCACGAGCCTGCCTGAACCCAGACCCAGACACCGGCAACGCTGCCGCCGGATTATTCGGCAGCACCCACACAGACCCAAGACCCAAAGAATCCCATGTCAAAGAAGACAGACACAACGAACACCGACCTGACCGTTCCCGCCGGGGGTTTCCTCGTCCTTGTGGACGATGAAGCAGCCGAGATGATCGCCGAGGCGGCGCCCGCCCCGAGCGACCTTCAGAAGCTCCTCGTGCCATCCGGCAAAGGAGGTGCGGCATTCGTGATCGAGACGCTCGAGGGCGAGGAGTTCGCGAAGACGCTCGACGTGGTGCTCGCCTACGAGTCGCCCATCGAGCGGGCGTTCTTCGGCACGAAGATGGGCGAAGGGGAGAGCGGGCCGCCGCACTGCTCATCGCCCGATGGCAAGGTCGGCTTCGGCGTCCGAGACGTGGAGGCCATCGCGTCTGCCACGTCGGTCGAAGACCTGATCGGCACCGAACAGGACTGCGCGGACTGCCCGTTCAGCAAGTTCGGGTCGAACCTCGAGGGCGGCAAGGGCCAGGCGTGCAAGCAGAAGGTTCGCCTCGTCGTCTTCAGCGAAGAGAACCTGCTGCCGATGGTGCTCCAGATCCCGAGCGCCTCGCTCAAGGGGTTCAAGCAGTACAAGATGCGGCTCCTCAACGGGCGCAAGCGCCTGTCCCGTGTGGCCACACGCTTGTCTCTGACGAAGGTTTCCGGGTCGCCGGAATACTACATCGTGGAGTTCGCGTACGTCCGCGACCTCGGCGACGATGAGCTGGCGAAGCTCGCCGGGCTGGCCAAAGTCCTCTCGGACGCCGCCGCCCAGTAAGAAACGCGACTCGGCTCTGCCATCAGCGGGGCCGGGTCGCTATCAATGAAAGGTCCCCGCCGGAACGAATCCGGCGGGGACCGATGGGGGGGTCGCGCACACAAGGAGAACAACTCCAACGCGACAGGGGAGGCAGTGACCGTAAGAATCCAAGAACGTCCGATGGGCCAGGCAGCTAAGAGCGCCGGCCGCTCGGCATACTCGCACCGAACACAACAACAGCACGAGAAGGACCGTCCGTCAGCCTTTTTTCAGATCACCCATGAATCCTAGCACTCCAGACATCGCGCGCAACTTCCTCGCCGAAATCTTTGAACCAGAGGGGGAACTGCTAAGTGTCGGCAGCATCGCCGTTTGGAACAAGGCGACCACCCACACGCGGCTCGTGTCCACCCCGGACGACGCCGCCGCCGTCACCCTCAGACCCGAGGGACGCAACGTCTCTTACTTCGGCGTCTGCACGCGCGACCGCAACGCCATGCGGAAGAGGTCGGCGGAAACAGGGAAACCCCTCACCATGCTCGCCGGCGAGAGGCCGGAGCTCGCGGGGATGCCCGGCCTGTGGGTGGACGTGGACGTGAGAGCATCAGGGCACGCGAAGGCGTCTCTTGCCCCAGATGTCGAGAGCGCCATCGCTGCCTGCGAGCGAGCCATCCCGCTCACGCCGACCATCATCGTCAGGACCGGCGGCGGCATCCACGCCTACTGGCTGTTCAGCGAGGGGGTGATCCCGTTCGCCAAGCCGGGAAACTCGAACTCACGCGAAGACTTGGAGATGCTCTGCCGGAGCTTCCAGGCCATGGTCCGCGACGAGCTCCAGAAGAGCGGTTGGTCTGACGACCAGACGTGGGCGCTGCCCAGGGTGATGAGGATTCCCGGCGGGATGAACGTCAGCCACGGGGACCCCAGGCCCGTGACGTGGGAGAAGACCGGGCCGCGATACTCGGTCGGCGACCTGCAGCTCGTGGTACCCAAGGGCCTCAAGATCGTTCCAGCCAAAGAGGTCGAGGTCCACGACGACCGGATCCAGTTCGTGATCCGCGACCTGGACGCCGCGTCGGCCGTCGAGCTCGACGAGTTCATCGCAGAGGTCTGTGAGCTGGATGAGGAGTTTGCCGCTGTGTGGCACAGGAAGCGGCGCAGCCTGCCGTCGCAGTCTGAGATGGATATGAGCATCTCGACCCGGCTGGCGTGCGGAGACACCCCGTCACAGCGGATTGTGGACGCGCTGCGCCTTCACCGGCTGATCGGTGACCCCAAGGACGCCAAGGCCAACCGAGCAGATTACTACCTCGCCACGCTCCAGCGGGCCTTCGGGGCGTGCGACCAGGACCGGAGGCGCAAGGACACCCTGCTGGCCGGCGAGCGCGCCAGGAGCGCCATGGACCGTGGGCGGCGCCTGGCACAGAGCGACGACAAGGAGGAGCAGCAGATCGCGGCGGTGCTCATCGACACCGCCACCAAGGACATGGCGAAGCTCCGGGAGACAGCCCTGGGCGTCATCAACGAGGCGTTCGGGCTCAAGGACGGGTACAGGATCGAGCGAATCGTCCGGGACCGCCTGACCGCCGGCGACCGAGAGGCATGGCGGCTCATCTTCATGGACGAACAAATCAGGCTGGTCTACGGTGGCCAGCTAATGAACTGCTTCAAAATGAGAACGGAGATCTTCCTGGCCACCGGCGAGGACGTGGAGCCGTTCACCACGAAGGCCGGCAAGCCCAGGCAGTGGGCGCCGATCAAGAAGGCCCTGACGATAGCCGCAGAGGACATCGGCTCAGGGGATGAGCCCACGCAGGTGATCCACGCCATGATCCGGTACGTCGAGCGGGCGCTACTCGAGACCGAGAAGCACGATGAGCCGTTTTCGGAGCCGTGGAATCTGGTCGTGGAGAAGGGGCACGCGCCCGTGGTCCTGTGGAAATCGAAGTCAGGCGAGTCTGGGCTACTGATCCAGACGGCCAGATGGGTCGAGGCCCTATCGTTCGACCCGCTGGCTCCGACCGGACCGGCCGGGTCTGTGAAGGGCTGGGTGGCCTACCTCTCCGAATGCGTCGATGACGTTGAGCGACCCCAGAAAGTCTCGTTCACACGCCCCGACGGATCGCGAGGCACGCGGCGCGGATACCTGCGGATCCGCCGCGCCTTCATCCTGAAGCACGGCGGCGTCGATGTGGCCGACACGCTAGACCGAGCCATGGCTCAAGCGGAAGGGTGCGCCTGATGGCTCGGCGTCAAGAAGATGAGGCAGAGCGGGACGCCTTCGCTACGCCCAGCAGCGGCCACGAGGGCCACGAGGGCGATGAGTCCGGCACGTCAGATCGCACGTGGGGGGGTGTTTGCACAACGGATGTTGACCGAGACAGTACCCAAGCGGGTAACACGGGTAACATGGGTACGAATGGGGGTTCTAGTAACCGTGAGGGCCTTTTTTCTCCGGCAAACAACGAGGTCGCCGGAGATGACTTATTGGGAGCCCACCCCGGCTCCTTCTTCAAAAACTCCGAATTGGGAACAACGGCGAGGGGGGCTGGGATAATTGGGCACAAAAAACCGTATCAAAACGGGCAAGAAAACTCCCCGGCGACCGGCGCTCCAGTCGCTGTACCCGGACCCGAAGGAGAGTTCCACTTGCTTGGCCCTCCGGGCACCGGCAAGACCACGGCCCTGACGCAAAAATGGATCCCGAAGGCCATCGCCCGGTACGGACCGAAGGCCGTGGCCGTCTGCTCGCTGACCCGCACGGCTGCGGCAGAGCTTGCGAGCCGTCAGGTGGTCGCGCTCCCCCGTGAGCGCGTCGGCACGCTCCACTCGTTCGCCCGCCGGGCTCTCGCTGATGTCCTGGGCAAGCCGGAGCTCGCGCAGATCGCCGAGAACGTCGAGCGGTGGAACGAGGAGATCGCGGGCGGCAGGCCAGAGTTGAGGCTCTCAGGCTCGTCTAACGGCGCGCTGGACGCTCCGAAGGCTTCTGCGGGCGGATCTTCGGGTTTCACGCCGGAAGACCGCAGGCGGGCAGCCAGGGCCTCTCAGCGGGCAGCCCCCACCGGGGACGAGATCATGGCAGACATCGAGGTGCTCCGGCACAGGATGGTGCCCGTGGACGACTGGCCCAGCAGCCTGCTCCCACTCTGGCAGGCGTGGCAGGCGTGGAAGCACGAGGAGCAGCTCTTCGATTTCACCGACCTGATCTCCGTGGCGCTGGAGAACGGGACGGCGCCGCCGCTGCTTGACGGCGTGGCCGTCGAGGCCCTGTTCGTGGACGAGGCCCAGGATTTTTCCGCGCTAGAAATGGCCCTTGTGCGGTCCTGGCAGGAGCACGTACACGTCTGCGTGCTCTCAGGGGACCCGAACCAGTCGATCTTCGGCTTCCGTGGCGCCGAGGCGCACGCCTTCCACGACGCGGCCTCGTTCAGCGCCAAGCGCACATACGTGCTCGGCCAGAGTTACCGCCTGCCCAAGAACGTGCAGGCCAAGGCTGAGGCGTGGCTGACGACGGCCTCGAGTGCGACGCCGCTCTCATACAAGCCACGGGAGTCTGACGACGCGGGCGCCGTGGAGCGTGTCCCCGACACGATGGTCGCAAGGCACGCGGGCAGCCTTGCCAGCCAGGTCGCCAGCGAGCTCAAGAGGCTCGAGCCAATGGAGGGGGATCACAACCGCGTGATGGTGCTGGCAAGCGCGGCCTACATCCTCAAGCCCATCCTGGCCGAACTCCGGCGCCGCCGGATCCTTTACTGCAACCCGTTCCAGGCAGACCGTGGCGACTGGAACCCGCTCAAGACCTCGCAGCGCCACATCGTGACGCTCTTCGTGGGGCCGTGCCCGTACCTCACGGGGGAGGATGGCCCAGGCGGGCGCGAGCCTCGGCTGTGGTCGTGGTCCGAGCTGAAGCAGTGGACCGACGTGCTCCAGGCCAAGGGCCTCCTCATGCACGGGGCCAAGGCGAACATCATCGCTCGGGAGGCGAAGAAGCGTGGCCGTGTCATCATGGACCACGGCGACCTCGAGCGCGTGTTTCTCGATGCCGCCTCCATCCGCGCGGACATCCTGCCCATGATCCGCGACCCGAAGCGGGTGGCGGAGACGCTCAACTGGCTCCGAGACCAGATGACCGCCTCACACGCTCGGCGCCTGTCGTTTGTCCTCGACGTGGCTCGGCACGACATCCGGCAGATCATGGCCCCGCCCCGCGTGGTCATCGGGACCATCCACTCCGTGAAAGGAGGGACCGCCGGAACGGTCTTCCTATCTCCAGACATCTCGCGCAAGCATGAAGAGGAGCGGCGAAGGTCCCCCGAAGGATTCGACGGAATCATTCGCCTATTCTACGTGGGTATGACGCGCGCCTCGTCTAAGCTCGTACTCCTGTCCCCTACGAGGCGCGGCCAGCGGCTCACTCCCCACGTCCAGTGGTAACCACACACAAGCACATGACCATCACGCCCGACACGAACAGTCTTCGCATCGACGCTCTACACAGGCGCGTGTCTGCGCTTGAAGACGCCATCAATCCATCGAGGCCCGCGCCACCGGACGAGCTCGACCCTCCTGTGGCCGTGCCGCCTCCGGCTGGACTGGACATGATGTCTGATCCGGGCAACCTCGCGCTGCGTGACTACATCCGGACGCTTCCGTTCGCGCG
>TARA_R110000737_G_scaffold339123_1_pt1 | contig 11045 bp, 7 predicted proteins | sample TARA_R110000737 | Tara Oceans TARA_R110000737 (sample SAMEA4398027) | marine metagenome | biome: Polar Biome; feature: [SRF] surface water layer (ENVO:00010504); material: water (ENVO:00002006), including particulate matter (ENVO:01000060) such as... | depth 5 m
CCCCGGATTAGATGCTGCTGCCGGTGGTTCTACTGTATTTTTTGTCCCAAGCGACCGCATTGACGACCAATCTTTAACAAATACTAATACTGCCCGTGCCGCAGGCGTGCCTGAAGTTCTGGAAGGGAATGAAGTAAGAATCAATGATTTAGAATTATCTATTTTACAAGTTGAACCACCCGCCGGCTACGTGGAAAGTATGATTAATAAAGTTAATTCCTCTGGAGTTGAAATGGATTATTGTACGTCTTCGGTGTATAGAGGCAATATTACGAATGCCCAGGGTATGACCTCAAATCTTATACCTGCTAATGAATCAAGAGCTTATAGTATTATTTCCGTCCCACTTTTAATGGCAGACCAAACCAATACTTTAGCCAGTTCTTTACTTGGCAAACATGACCGCGAATTGTCATATCAATGGAGTATGAACGGTTCAATTATTCCAGACCGACCTATAGACCTCCGAAAATATAGTTTTTCAAAAAATCCCGTGCTCCACATCATGGAAAATGAAAAGGCCATTGAAAATAGTAAAATAGCTTGTAGAAATCTTTGGAGAACAGAGCACCGTCTTATATTTGCGAGAGCACTTAGTAGATACGGACAGGTTCATAATTTAATGGAAACCACCACTATGCTAAGAGTTACATACGAGAATGACACTTCAACCGATAACTATCTCCTCAACAACAACATTATTCATTTAAATAGAATGGTAATAAGCGCTGATGGTGTTACAGTTATTAGATAATCTTATAAGAAATAATATAATTTTTATATTTAAATTATATTATTGTTACCAATTTTTTTTATTTTACTATTATATATGTCCGCAAATATTATTGCTACTGAAAAAGTTCAAATTGACCCTATCAATGCCCCGCCTGATTCTGCTTTTAGTTTTAGAGGTGGTTATCCAATTATCTCATTTTTAATAGCCCAATCCGATAAATATCTTGTAGGTAAATCGCTCCGACTTTGTGGAGAATTTAAAATAACTAATGGCGCTGGAGTAGCTGTTAAGAATAACGACGGAGTTGGCGGTGGTAATGGAGCCACGAGACTGAATTGTTCCATTGACTCACGCATAGGTGTTGCCTCCTGCCTGCGCCAAGTTACTTTATCTACATTAGATAATCAAACTTTGGAACATATTAAAGAATATCCTCGGTTACTTAGTTCATTAGTTCCTGCTACACACGGCGGAGCTGATTTAAATAATGGTAACGCTCTTGGAAATATAACCAGTTCAAGGTCTATTGTAGAAGCTTGTTCCCTCAATACGAAACGCACCTTTTCTATACCTATTCGCTGTGGTTTATTATCGGGAACGGGCTTAGTTCCTCTGGGACAGAACGGAACCAGAGGCCTCATCATGAATCTGGAATGTGCTCCAGACGCGTCCGTATTACAACCTTGGCTTTTAGGAACAGCTACTGACCCCGAAGCTGCTGAATCTCTTCAATCTGGTTCGGCCGCTGGAGGAGTTCAAATCGGTGATTTCTCCTATACCCTTTCAAACGTTCATTTAACTTATGACCTACTAGTCCCCGATGAAGAAGGTGCGCAAATGATGAATAATGCCTCTAATGGAGCGCTTCAATACAATGCCTACTCGTCATTATACAGTGTTATAAATAGTAGCGACCAAACCGTATCACTCAATCTTGGCGCAAGTAAAGTTCAATCTATTATACATAATATTGTCCCTACTACTTTTGTCAATAACTCACAGCAATTGTCTAACGCTACCTATAAATTATCAAACGGGCCTGGAGTTAATGCTCCTATTCTTGAGGTAGCTTATAGTAAAGCTGGTATTTTATTCCCAAGAGAAAATAGAATAGACGAGCAGCAAAAAGGTGTCCTTGGTAATGAGCAATCTTTGATTGATGCTGTTACACTTGAAACCTATTTAGGCGCTATAAAAAATATTAATGACCTAGATAATACTTTAGCGTCGTGTCAAACAGAAATCGGTAAAGCTACACGTGTTAATGCCGTCCATGGCGCTAATATAAATAACCCTAACAGAGCGATTGACGACGGCGGTGAAGACCGTTGGGGCATGACTCTCGCAAATAAAAGACCAGTATTTGGTCTGGGAATTAGACAAGATATTTTTAAACACGGCGTAGATTATAGTCGTACACCCTACTCTGTTCGTGTAAGAAGTTCCCTTGATGGCCAGAACCCTAACTCGTTATTTACATACGTATTAGCTTCCTCCACTTTATTATATTCCCCCGAAGGAATTAGAGTTGTAAGTTAATCTAAGGTTTATATATATGAATCAAATTAATAAAATTAAACAAAAACCAAATGATATTAAAATGACCCCTTTGGCTCTTGCGAAACTTTGTATTGATATGACTCCTATAGGAATAGGAGATATTTTAATGGACGGGTGTAAAGGAACTGGTAATTTTTATAATCAGTTTCCTAATAACCCAAAATTATACTGTGAAATAGATGAAGGCATTGATTTTTTTACGAACAATAAGGAATATGACTGGTTTATTACAAATCCTCCATGGAGCAAGATAACACAAACTTTAATTAAAGCCTGTAGCCAAGCAAGAAAAGGTATAGGTATTTTAATAGGAGTTATGAACCTTACACCGAAAAGACTTCAAATTATTGAGGATTGTGGCTTCAAAATAACAAATATTCATTTTTCAACCGTTACTGGGTGGCTCGGGGCATGTGCTTATATCATTTGTCAAAAGCAGGGAAATAGTTTTGTTACCTTTTCAAGGAAACCTTTTCACATGCCTGGTAAAGAACACGAGCAGTTCCAAAAATCAAAATCTCAATATATGCGTAATTACAGAGCTACTTAAAAAAGAAAACTTAAAATTAATTCTAAGATTTTAGAGAACAGAGAGCCAACTTGCGTCTTACTATTTTTCATATTAAAACAAAAAATAATCTAATAAAAATTTATTTTATTATAGTATATTATTAAATGAGTCTTCCTGATATTCTCAAAACCAAGCCTATGGCTACAATTGATACTATGAGTATTCATACAAGTATTTTAGAACCCGTTGTGTGTACACAGCAGATTTGCCGCTTTACTCTGGAGAAACGAGGAATCTTAGACATCAACAGTGCCATTCAAGTAGGCGTTGTTCGTCCTACTTCTGTGACAGCTGCCGCTCAAGCTATTTTCCCTCCTATTAGAACAGGTGGTGCCGCCTTTATAAAATCAGCTACTTTACGTATTGGAGCTACCGCAGTAGCTACCACCAATGAAATGGGCCGTTATCACACCATGATGCGTCAATTTAAATCGGCTGAAGAACGTATTAGAAAAAGTGGTGTTCTTGAGGGAACTATAGACGGATTAGAACCTTCCAATTTAGAAGACGGCGGTCTTCAACCTATGAATCTTGGCTGGGGACGCACAGCGGCTGGCCAACCTGAAGTAGATGCCCCAGCTGACGTACGTAATAATATAGAAGCTCTAGAAGATGAAACAGCTGTTTTCGCTATCAAACTTAGTGACTTATTTCCGTTCATGAGGTCAGTCCAGCTTCCGCTTTATTTAATTCAAGAACCAGTATCTATAGAGATTCAATGGTCCAGTGGATACCGATACGAATCCTGGATTCAAGGCTCGCCTGCTAATCCTGTTGATGCGGGCCGAGCCTCTATTGCTACTACTCAAGTAAAATTCTTGGCGGATTATTTGACCTACACAGATGACCGCATGGCCCAAATGGCTGCTGTAGTTATGAGCGAAGCAGGACTACAAATGCCATATAATGACCTGGTAATGACTACCGCCACCGCCAACGCTGTTGCTGCCCCCGCTGGTGGCGGCGCTCCTACTGTTCAATCGGTAGTTCGTGAAATTGGTTTATCTTCAAGAACTGTAAAAAATATTATGTGGGCCGATTATATAAATGGAGTTGATGCTGCCGAAGGTCAATTATTGGGAATATATCGCTCAACTGCTACAAGCAGAGCTTCTGAATTTAATTTAAGAATTAACGACCGCGAGCTTTTTAATAGACCTGTTATCAATGAATCCACTAAAGCGAATTATCTGGCTCAAATTGAAGGCGTTGAACTTCAGTGTGCGAGTTGCGAATACAGTTTTGACCAAATAACCGACCACACCGCACTACCTGCTCCCAGAACTTTCAACGCATTTAGTAGCGGTCAAGCCTACGCCGCGATTCCTATCACTGATGCTGCTCTGTCAGGCCATCAACACTACTGTGGTGTAGATTTAGTTACTAACCCTCTTACTGGAGCAGGCACGCAAGTTGGTCAAAAACCTATTGCTCTTCAAAGAACCCTTTACAGGACGGCTGCTGACCACCCCGCCCAACAAATTACTACTTTTGTTTGGGGTAAAGTGGAAAGACAATTTATACTCAAAAATGGAAATGTATCTGTTACTGAATAATTTTGTTAATATAAAATATATATTGCTTTATATTAATGAACACTGATTTACAAATAAAAGAAGTTATACCAGACCCCGACAGAATGGATATAGGTAAAGAACTTCATGAAAATTTACCTGATGTTTCTACTGGTAGCCTCGGTTTAATGATAGCACCAGTTAAGTCTGGTAAAAGTACGATTATTACAAATTTATTATTAGGAGAAAGTTTTTATAAAGACTGTTTTGACCAGGTTCATATTATTAGTAATACTATCATGAATGATAACACAAGTAGGTTTTTGAAAGAAAGTTTCCCAGGAACATGTTACGGTGAATATTCAGACTCCATCATTCAAGGTATTATTAATCAACAATTATCCTATAAACGTAAAAAAGATAGACCCGTTATCGCAATCATATTAGATGATTTCGTAGGTATTCCTCGCGGGAGTCTTGTGTATAAATTGGCCTCGCGTTATCGCCACTACGGTATAGGATTGCTCCTATTTTCTAGTCAAGTGTTTAAAGAAGTACACCCACTGGTAAGGACCAATATGACTTTCGCTATCCTCGGCCGCAATTCTAACCACAATGAAATGACCAAGATTACCGAGGAACTCGGGAGCTCATTTGGGACTGATAAAAATTTTAAAGCTATATGTAAGCATGTTTGGAAAGAACCTTATAAGTTTTTACATATTGATTATACAGAAAATCCTCCTCATGCCTACAATGGATTTACTCACAAAGTATGGGACGGACTTAAACCACTGGAAAAGATGCGTAATGTTGTTCGCGCCGATAGTGAATCTGATACTGAGGACGAGAAGAATGGAGAAGAAGAAGAAGAATTATAAGTATTAAATGTAAAAAATATTTTCTACGTTTATTATAAATGGATAGTATTAACCTACCTAATATTGAATCTAAAGAAGAAATTCCTGAACCACCTCCCGAAATACAACAAATTGTCAATACAGCTGAACCAGTCATTGAACAAGAAGAATCTATTTTTATTGATAAACCTAAAGAAGAGGAGGGTAATATAGAACCAGTTGTTAAAAAGAAAAGGAAGGCCAGTCAAAAACAATTAGATAATTTAGCACGCATGCGAGAAAGACGTGCCGAAAACCGTGCCGCCGCCAAAGTAGAGGAAAAGATACCAGCTGCCGCTAAACCTGTTAAAAGACAGAACAATTCTCATGAAGAATTACCAGCTATGCCCCACCCTATTAATGTTGATGGATTCTATAATTTTATGAACTACATGGAACAATATAAAAATCTTAAAAATAACTGGCGCCATCGTGAAAATGAGAAATCTGCCAAAAATAAACCGCCCCCTGAACCCAAAAAAAAGGAAGAACCCAAACCCGTTAAACAACAAACTCAAAAAATCCCCAATTTGTTATCTACTCAAGCTAAACCTAAGAGCTTGTATGACGATTATTTTTAGGAGGTTTATACAAAAACACTATTTTGTATATACTCCCCTTTTAACTAAATAAAGATTTATAATAAGCCAATTCTGCCTTTTCTTGTTTCGTCAATTCATCTTTTGTCATCGGCTTAGGCGGACCAGGAATAGGACCTATTGCTGGTTTTGCCCGAGTTATTTTAAATATTACACTTGAATTATCTTCAATGCTGGCAAATTGACCATTCGGTAAGCGAATTTCAATATCAAAATTATTCATCACATAGGATTTATCAATTGTATAACTAAAGTCACTATCAAACGAATAAAAGAAATCACTACTTGAATAGTTACGAGATAAATAACCTATCGCTGGTATTGGCAAAGTTTTATTTGACCCTATGAAATTAGGTGATTGCTGGATTATATTACTATGAATTAATAAATACGAAAAATCATATTTTTTAGGTTGCCGTCTGGCGGTCAATACATCGCTCTCACATGTTATTTTAGTAGGAATAGCAGAGTTCAAACCACCCATACTAAACATCTCATAAACATTTGTCGGTGGCAATTGCTTTAGATTAATAGTTCTATTATTACCATATTCTAAATCCATGCCTATATACGATGGTTGGTGCGTCTGGGCTGGGTCGTGGGCAGCTGCGTCCATGTACGCCGTGCTCATGGGGAGAGTTCTAATAGTATCATAACCTAACCAATTACGATTTTGACCTAAGACATTAATTGTTCCAGTAATATAGCCATTTGTCGTAAATGGATATACCATGTTATCAGATTTATTTAATAATGTTTGACCACTATAACCAATAAACTTATTATAATTAGACCGATTAAATGAATTAGACTGCGTTTGATAAGCAATTGGAAGTAGTTGTTCTAATTCAAAACCCATCTTGTAAAATAACGTATTGTTATATGTATTTGGTGTCCATGCCGATAATTGAACTCCTGGATTTATTAAATACGATTCATCGCCTAGTGTTCCTAAATATTTGGGTATATCTGTTTTTGTATTGGGTACATAAATATTCATTAAACCTATACCAGACTGACTTGTTATAACCCTATGCTCTTCATTAGCCTGGCCAAGATTTTCCCACGGAATAACGGCGAATGAATAGTCATATTCTTCTGTCGTCGCGTCGTAATTACCACCATAAAAATTATCTAATAATCCAAAACTCAATGGAACATTACTATTATTGTATCCGTATCCGAGAAAGACCGTGCTCGGCAACTGCGGAACCAAATAACAAGGTGTTTGCCACCCGGAGAAGTCGTAATTATAGGTAGTATTGGTCGTCACTAGGTCTCCATACCAAGGGACTGGTCCAACTAATTCAGTTGTTAAAGATAATTGACTATTCCAACTCTGCTTACCATTTAATATAGCCACCTGTTCGTTGGCCTGTTCGTCGGCGCCAACTGGATTATCAACTTCACACCAAGCACCGTTACCTACATAAGTTGGAGTATGAAGCGACGAAATCTCAAACCTACCGCTCGTTGCTCCAAAATTTACAGTTGGGTCAGAAGCTCCAATAATACAGTATGGATAATAGTCATATACATTGTAATACAAACTATTAAATCTACTTACAAAAGTACCATACGTAGTATTCGTTTCTTTAAAAGCTGCCGTCATTTGCGTGCTACCATAAGCTTTAGGATTTACACGTTGCGTATTTATGATTTTTCCGTACTCGCCGTCGGAAAAAGAATTGCTAAATCCGAAGAATTCACCAGGAGGAGTTACCGGTAAAAATTTATCAATATCAGAAGCAGTCGCCTCCTCCGCCTCAGGTGCGCCTTTCATGACAAAAGCTATAAAAGGGGTGTCCTCCCACATCTTTTTTCCTAATTCCTGGTCCGCTTCAGTAAAATAAGTTGTACCAGCGTTAGCACCGTGACCAAACATGGGGAAAGCGTTCTCAATATTAGGAGTTCCAGGCCATTGAGAAGTTGGGGTGGTTACACTGCCTAGGTCCTGAGCTCTTACCATATCCGGAAAATTAGTCGCAATTGCTGGACCGCCCGTTGAAAGAGCCTGCCACTTTTTAGGATAAACTATAACTATACCTACTCCTCTATCCACTTCACCATCTAATAAATCTGGCCGCTCGCCTGTTCCCAGTTCGTTATTAGCCCATTGGTCAGCACATACATCAGGCCTTAAAAAATCCTGATGTTTAAAATACATACCATTACTATCAGTAAATTTAAATTGCGAACCATTAGGAAGACTCACATTTCCATTTTTTGGATTCATTAATTCCTCATCATAATAGGTATAATATTGTGACCTACGAGGTCTTGTGTTCTGGGTGGAAGGTGTTATAGTTCTTTTTACTTGAGGAAATTGACCTTGTGCTTGGGGTGTTACGGATTCTGCCCGAGGTGATGTATCCCAAGTTATTATATTTGTTTGATAATTAGTAAAATATTCAGTTCCTTGGTCACTGACGTGGTGGAGCGGAGTAAGAATAATACCATATGGCGACGGCAAACTTATTTTAGTTGTTTGAAAATCTGGAGTAGGATTTCCCGAAGGGCAATTCACATTTATACTGGCCCCATCATCTGCCGCACCAAGGTCTAATTCTGTAACAAATTGCCTTGCTACCGATTCGGGGTCATTTACATCATTACGTAAGGCGGAGTCTGTTTGAAATTTACCTACCTGTTTTGCTGAATATAAAGCCTTTTTTATAAGAGCTATACTACGAGGAGTTGCGATAATATTTGTAGTAAAACACAATCCGTCTATTTTAGGAACTACACCCAAATTAATACGTGAAAAACTATTGGTTTGTCTTGTTGCCGCGGCCACCAAGGCATAGGGGTCAAAAAATTGTATTTCTGTTGTTTTTGTCCCAGCTGTGGCCCAATTATCTTGTCCCACTACTTGAGAACCAAATTGTCCCGTTGCGCCGTAGTTGCCGGGCCTAAAAGTAACATCAGGACTACCAGTTTCAGCATTTGGTGGCGCATTATATGCCGTACAATCATACGGGACACATCGTCCTTGAGATGTGTACAAGGAATATATATCTATACTGGGTTTATTCGGAAAAGGCAATGCCGTAGTCGCTTGTGCCTTTTCAAATGGTTGATTCCAATATGAAGGCCATTGTTTTGGGGCACGAGGGAAGAGAACGGGAGGACCAGCTCCGGTGCCGGGGTAATTACCTGGCCATGAAAGGGGTTGGGAGTTAGGCGCTTCAAGGTGACGCTGATAAAACATTCCCAGTAATATAGATTCAATGTTGAAAGATTGTTTTTTTAAATTATTCCATAAATTTAAAGCATTAAATCTACCCATTTCCCCGACCAATAAATCATTATAAAAAATATCTCTCCCGTTTTGTCCAACGTAGGTATTATTATCATCTACATCTTGCCCCCACCTACCTTGTATATCTGGTTTGCCGGTAGCAGACGGCGAGTTATAATCCATGGTTGAGTCATGAACATACGGAATTCCACGCCAACCGCCTTTGTCGGGCGTGCCGGCTGCCCCAGTATTATTACCGGGTATATCAGCGGTAAAATCTTCCCATTCCGCTTTTACCGTAACACCACTGCTTACAAGGTCCGGGTCAATCCAAATTTTTTCTAATAATCTACCTGTTGAAGTTGATACAGTTTTCATAAATTTATCAGTAACTTGTGATACCGCTTTTCTTCGTAATTTAGTGGCATTGTCCCATTGATAACCACCAGTTACTCTTTTCAGAGCAGCTTCAGTCTTGCTTGTATTTGACCACAACGGGTCCAGCGCCGACGGTTGCGGCTGTACTCCCCTGGCGTATTTACCAGCTAAAGTAAAATAAGCATCATGTTCATAGACGTATGCTTGTTGATTTTCATCGTCCCAATTATCAGCTTTACCCGTCCTTTCGTGTAGTTGCTCATTTAAACTACCCGCAACACTATCGGGTGTCTGAAATCCTTTTTGAGCAGTAAGTGGTAACCTATCAGTTGTTATATAATGATTAATTGTTTTTATTTTTAAATCATCTATTTCATCATCGTCATAACATTTACACCACTCTTTATATTTAGTTTTTACCTTATAAAGTCTCTTTTCACTGGGGAAAGCTATTTGATAAGGAGCGTTACTTATCGCCGGGGCAGTGAATTCACCACAATACATTGAACCTATTTGTGGCCGATAGTCTTTTATTGGATAAAGTCCCTTGCCCGATTGGCGCTTACCAAATGATGGTATGGTTAGGCTATTTATAATTACCGGCTCGTAGGTAAAATCTTTTGTCGCATCGGTAAATAATTGCGTGGTCCAATCAAATGTTGGAGGGTCTTTTTTCTCGGGAGTTTGAGTAGTAGAGGGCACCATCAATATATCTTTCATTTTGGCTACTCCTTCCAACCCCCATGCTGGATAAGATTTATAAAACGCTTCCCAATCGTTGAGTGTAACATCTTCTACGGCGGCACAACCAAAAACCGGCTCCGTCCATGTGGCCAGACCAGCAACCTTGTGATTTATTAATGGAAGATTTATGTTGTATTGCCTTTGATTTGTAAAATAATAACCATATTCTATTGTTGCTATATTATCAACTAATGGAGCGTTATATTGTGTGGTCAGGGGAACGTCGCCTCCTGAGAATTCCATACTGGCATCAGGTTCGCCTCGTAAATTAATCTGTGTAGCACTTATGGTCAATTCGTCGCCCACATTCAATTTAATACCATATTTTATATCCGTGTTCCAGGCAGCATTATTTTTATTAATTTTGTTTTTACCTACAACCCCATTCAGTTGCTGACGGTCGGTATATAATTTACCAGCCGAGTTATTAGATTCAACCAGTAATATTTTGTTATTATTATTCATTATTAATATATATAAACATATTAATGACAAGTAAAATTGATTCTTTAGTTTCTCTGGTTGATAATTTTAAAGAGAAGCTTACTGATAACGAGTATATGGTTGTAGTGAATACTATCGGGTCGGCAAGACAAGACCATTTAGATTTAAGAAAGAAATTACGTAGGTTACGGCGGAAATGTTATAAGATTCATTATCAGTTATTGGCGGTAACCGAATATGCCGTTAGCCAGGAATTTGACAGTGAATCCGAAGCTGACCTACTATTCCTGGAGAGTTTTTAGAAGACTTGGGGGGATACACTCCTCTCTTTTAGAGTCAAAAGAGAACCAATAAGTTGT
>TARA_R110000737_G_scaffold87935_1_pt1 | contig 11044 bp, 16 predicted proteins | sample TARA_R110000737 | Tara Oceans TARA_R110000737 (sample SAMEA4398027) | marine metagenome | biome: Polar Biome; feature: [SRF] surface water layer (ENVO:00010504); material: water (ENVO:00002006), including particulate matter (ENVO:01000060) such as... | depth 5 m
GTGATGATGATTCAACAAGAGTGTTTGAGGATTACTTAGAGGTGGTTTGAATGACTAAGTGCGAGTTCTGCAAAGATACAAAAGCCACATGCTACATACAAGCAGACGACTCACATCATGTGTGTAAGGACTGTAAGAAAGAATGGGATAAGCAACCAACGGGGTGGTGGTGATGAATATATTCGTGTTAGACAATGACCCTGTAATAGCAGCGCGCTACATGTGTGACAAGCATGTTGGGAAAATGATAATAGAATCTGGACAAATGATGGCATCAGTCTTACGGCACTACGGTGCTACCGACGAGCAAATGCCATTGACTGCCACATCAAAGAAACCTTGGCGTGGTGGGTGGCCTAATCACCCATGCACTAGATGGGTAATGGAATCCCAATCTAACTTCACATGGCTATGGAGTCACGCAATGGGTCTTGGCATGGAGTTCAAGAAACGGTATGGTAAAACACATGCATGTGTTGAAGCAGTTGACGAAATGCATACTATGTTATTGTTTATGAATGATTATCCTGATGTCGGGCTGACTCCATTCGCACAAGCAATGCCTGATGAGTGCAAAGACGATGATGCTGTCAAAGCATATCGTAGATACTATAGCACCGAAAAGAAAGACATTGCTAAGTGGCAACGAGGAACAGTAGCACCTTGGTGGATGTATCCATGCGAGAAGCCTGACTTATTCACGGGGTTGAACGCATGACATTGTATAATTCTTTTATATGTCTCTCGGTTTCCACCTATGGTGAAGGTGATTAAATGGGATTACGAAACATATTGGAAAGAGAAAGCAGCGATGACATTACGAAAGAAGTGAATGCTCGTTGGGAAACAAACGAAGACGGTAGGAATGTATATCTATCAGACCAAGAGATAAAAGTGCCAGCAGCAAAACGATGCTTAGGTTTGAGAACTGGTCGGGGATACTATGGTGGCAACAACCAATGTAGTTCTAAGGCAACGGTGAAAAACAAAGGGATTCTATGTAAGAAGTGTTTCACCGAAGCAACTGACCTATGGCAACAAGTCAAGCGTAGCATTGCCACATCCATTGGTCAATTAGGTTTGGGTGAAGATGCAATAACGGCTTCTTGGACTGGGTTAGTGTATGATAACTGGGATGATGAAGTACTGCGAAAGAAAATCGCAGGTAAGACATCATCCATTGATAACACAACTAAGTTCTTTGATGAGCACTTATCGGATTTGTTGGTTGAGCGCGGTATAGTCAATCCAGATGAAGACAACATTTCATACCGTAGGGCTCGTAAGACACACATCACAAAGGTGGAGAACGACCTGATGGCGATGAGTAATACACATCGCAGCACCGCTTCTATGGGATTAGCAGGGCGCATTGCTAAGATACAATTTAACTTAGATTTGTTTGCACATGGAAAGATGGTCAATCTTGACGGCGGAGCGCGCAATTATAGCAGTTGGTATTCAATACCGTGGGGCCTTGAGACTGTACAACATAAAGGCGTAGATGGATGGGTGTGGGAGTTCACTGACAAGACCCGCTTACCTGATATGAAACATTTCACAGCAGCACTTGACACCATCCGCGATGGATTATATGGAGATTGGTGCAGAGTCACAGTAGATGATTTGGAAGCCACACTCGCTGTGCTCAAACTATGCAAAGAAAAACAGGATGCACGCGATATGCAGTTAACCGCTGACAACAAAACTATTAGCGATGCTAACGCAGTCCACACATCAAGACCATTTGAGTGGGAATCGTCATCAAAACCTAACTTGTTTGAAGATGGGAAGTGATGATGATGTGTGAAGCAAAAAAGTGTAGCGAAGATGCTACAACAGACTGTGATAGATGTGGCGGCGGAGTATGCCGTACATGTTCTAAAATCACAGTACCCTCAAGGGGCGACATTTCAATTAGGCATAAAGTATGCCCAAGACCACCGAAGACAGGTGTGATGCAACCTGAAGTAAGCGCATCAAACAGGAGGAATACAAATGGAAAACAGTAGTATAATAGAAGCCATAAATGCAACCGAAACTAAAATGAATGAGGCTATGAATGAGTTTGAAGAATCACTCATGGCTACAATCAAGATGGTACAAACGGTGAACGAACAAACTATTGAGGTCTCATCGGTTTCTCCCGATGAAGAGGAATGACTGGCAAAAAACATAATGCCCGTAATCCTGACTCCACATACCTGTGGACTATCAAATCCGATGATGTATCTGATGAAGGCACATTTGACTTCGGTGGAGTATCGCAAGCCATTGTTGGGGTGGAACTAAGACCTCCACCTCCTGATGACAAGCGTATGATTCCCGTTATTGCTCAACGAAATGCAATAGAAGTCTTTGAGTACTGCCCTTCATGTGGTGTGGATGTTCCGAGCGCAAGACCACTGTTCGCATGTGGCTCATACATGGTGTTCCCATGTAGCCACTGCGAATGGGTCTGGTGTGAAGGGGCGACCACACTGGAGAGATTGGATGAGAGAGCAAACGGAATGGAAACCTAGCAAAGAAGAGATAGCATGGACTAAGGAAGCACTAAGTTCCTTAGATGAGGATGGTGGGGTGTGGGCACCTCATGGTCTTGAATACAAACGCACAGGAGAGAGTGCGCTACAATTGGTTAGCATGGTTCACCATGAAGGCACAGTTGAAGCGCACTCTCGGATATGTGTCGTAGCAGACAGTATGGGCTGGACTGTATCCGATGATAGTGTTGAGCGCGTGGCACATGAATTGCCACCCGAGATGATTGCAGGGCAACAGCAAGCAGAACTAGAACGCATACAGAATGTAGTTTCAGGATGGGGTTGCTCTACTGAAGGCTGCGAAGTACTACTCGTGGACATGCCGTTAGACATGTGCGAGTGGGTTAATCATGGTGAGCATGAGTTCACCAATCCTGAAAATGGGGAGACAGGCACTAGCGAGAGATGGTTGGCACACATTAAGTGTCACGAGTGCCACGAAGTCATCCCTATGAACCCTCTAGATTTTGGATATCTAGGAGGAGAAGACTTGTTCTACACATGGAGAGTCAATGAGTCTATATCTTATCGCGTGTTGACTAGAGAACAAACAGTTGCTCTCATAGATAGCGGAGGGCATGGTATCCCTCTAGGTTCTAAGATTGATGGAGAAGTAGTGCCTCCGCACATGCAAGGCACATTCTGTGTGTTAGAACTCGCTACCAACGAAGAAGAATAACCTCCAATTATTGAACGGGCTTTATATACCTCTCGTCACCCACCTATGGTGGAGAACGATTTGTATGTTTAACAACGATGATAAAATAAGCGAAGACCGATTGGTAATAATTGGTATGATAGAAGAAAGCAACGACAAGCAAACTAAGGTGCAGTACGAAGCGGTGTCAGGAACACGAACCGTTTGGATTCCCCGAGATGCTCTTGTGTCACAGACCAAGACATCAGATGGATTGACAGCATTCCTTGTTCAAGGTGTTGAATTAACACATGGGGCATATAGTCCTCAAAAGCAATTCAGCGGTGGCAAAGCAGCAGTCATCAATGAACCACACCACATTGAAGTGTGCGAAGCATTAGAACATGGGTTAGCATCTGCCAACATCAAGTTCCTCGTTAAGGAACAGAAAGCGGCAGCAGTCAAACCGGACTTGTTTGGTAGCGTCAATAACGATGAACCTGATGACTTTGATGATACAGTCATGCCTAGCACCACAGGTGGTATTGACATTGGCACTATGAATGTCGGTGGCAACGATGAAATCTGGGATGGTGCTTTGACTGCTGGTGGTCGTGAAGGTATGGCAGCACATGATTGGAGATTCACTCCAGTTATGAAGCCATTGTTCACAGCACACATGGATAACGATGAAATGGCACCTACCTTTGCACCACTAGCAGATGCAAAGGGTAATGCAATCGCATTCGGTGTATTCAATCCGTCATACGCATCTGAACAAAGACCTGAAGGTGCATTGCTATCAACATGTGGTAAGGATTACTTCCCATTGGCATACCCTGTAGTGTATGACCCGATGTTGGACTTGGCAGCACAGAATGGATGGAAAGCAAGAGTCACAGCATACAACGAAGGTGCTAAGGCACGAATGGATTGTGATGTGTCACAAGCAGCACAGACAAGAGAAGCAGCAAGAGAAGCATTGAGCGAAGGTGGACACAAATGGTTGGACTTAGGATTGATGAATGAATCAGCGAAGTCACTTGATGGACTATACCGATATGGATTCAGTGTCAACAACTCACTTGATGGAACGAAAGCATTGTCCGTTCAAGCGGTGGCTACTCGTGTGTATTGTACTAACCTAGCGATAATGGGTGGGTCACAAACGATTCAATCTGTTCGTCACAAGAAAGGTGCTATGCAAGACCGCAACTGGGGAGCATTCGCTGGTAAAATCAATGATGTGATTGTTGATGCACAGCGTTCACTTGTTGAGATGGAGTTTATGCAACACCTACCAGTTGATGTTCAATTGTTTGAACGATTGCTCACATTTTCTGAACAGAAAGGATTGATGTCATGGCCTAGCAAGAAACCTGAAATCGTGAACAACAAGGTGGTTGGCGAAAAAGTAACTGGTGGTCACATGTGGCGACTGGCTCTTGATGGGTGGACAAATCCTAAGAGTGATTGGGTCAATGTCAGCGATGACCAATCCAACACACTTTACCACGCATACAATGTCTTGAATGGTGCTTTGACACACAAGCCAGAATGGACTGATGGTAAAACAAAATTGACTGGTCGTGCTATTGGGTTTGAAACACTCAGCCGTCGTCTCGGTACTGTCCACGACATGATGACTGGTATCCTACACCAAACAGTTGGCGATTACCAAGAATCATCTGGTGTGGATAAGATTAAGAAAAACGACATCAGCGACATGAAGGCGTTCATCAACGAAGAAGGCCTTCACACACTGAATGCAATTCCAACGGCAAGCGAGGTTCTAAACCTTTGAGTCGTTTGACACAAAATAATGGAGTGATAAAAATGGTAACTAGAGGAAGACAAACGAGAGTAATGCACCGAGCCCACGAACTGTACGAACTGATTAAGGAGTACCCTGGAATGTTCAACAAGTTCTACACGAACAAGTTGGACTGCACATCAGGTGAGAGAGCAACAGCGATGAGGTATTTGATGGAGGACAAAATGATTAGACAGGAAGGACATGGCCGTGGTGCTATGTATTACCCTACTGAAACAATGGCAGCAACCATTGAATCCGATGGTAGAATGAAAATACCATCGGGCGAAAAGGGCTGTAGTTATTGTCGTAGCCCTGTTGATGATTTTGTCATATACCCTGCAGAAGCAGGTAGAGATGATGCTAACATATCGTCAGCAGTTAGGCAATCATTACACATGTGTTCTAGATGTTCTGACATTCACTTACCGTCACCATCTGAGTCATTGCGACTACAAGGTGATTGGCAGAAGGCATACAGCAACTGGGAAAAGCCATCATTCGTTGGCAAGCAAGTGAAGTTAGAGTTCAAGCAATGGGTGTATGGTGAGACCAAAGAGGGATACCATCTATTCGCTATAGTACGAAACGAAGACTCAACTCAAGATGTTGATTCGGTTATTCGGTTTAGTTTCAAGGGTGACACAGGTAGTACGAAATATGCCAGAGGATACAGATTCCTTCACCGAATGTTTGGACATCCTGACAGTTTGGTTGGTCGCAACATAGTAGTATCCCGTGAAGCGAATGTCAATAGGACAGCCAGCACTGAATGGTTTTGGTCATGGACTCCTTGGCCTCGTTTGCCTTCGCATGTTAGACGACAAATGCTATCCGATGATGACACAGTAGACTCGCTATCCGTTGATGGGAATGATGAGTTGATTGCAGATGTATCTGTTCCGCAGCATCACATCCACAGCATTGAGTCACATGGTAAGTACACACTGATTCGTATTGACAACGAATATGCTAGTGATAAAAACAAAAACCAACACAAACGAATACAATTCCTTGAGCAACTGATTGAACAGTTCGTCGCTGGTGACATCACCATGCGGGAACTACATAACGGTGCTCAAGTACCAAAGGAGGAATGATTATGCCAAGTATATTAGATAGAGTTGACCTGAATAGACAGAAGCCGAAAACGATGGAGAGAGCAAACCACTTGTTCAAGTTCATACAACAGAACCCATGTTGTACGAGAAAGGACATGCAGAAGATAGTGAGATGGGCGACCAACGATAACCTACAAATCACACTAGGTGTTCTCAAGACACAGAATCGTATTAGAATTAACACTGGGGCAGCAGCGTGGACATTTGAAGCCAACTACCAACCAATGGGGATGTCAGATAAAGAGTTCAAAGAAGTTGAAACAATCATTGAAACAGCGTTGATGTGTCAAGGTCTAACACAGGCAGGATTACAGTGTAAAGCGACAAAAAAGTATGTCCGTAGGAACGGATTCTGTATGCATCATGGACCTATTGAAGAACGCTACACCGACCTAGGTGATGGTATAGCAGTACCCGCTTCTTTGACTGGCAGACCACGCCCGAGTCCTATTCCGAAAACACGCACGGATGGAGTGAACTGGGGAGAAGCAAAGAAGCACTGGGGAGAAGCAATGAAACCAACAGCACATCTTCAAGAACGGTATGCTCCGCTAAATTATGTTGAACCCAAACCACACACAATCACAGCATCTGATGATGACTTGCGTGAAGGTCAAGTGGACATCACAATCAAAATACCAACACGAGTTGACCCAGTTATGCAAAGAAAATATGCGAACCTCCAATCTACCGTTGAGGCTTTTATCGCAGGTCAAGCAACAGTGAAGGACTTGAAGGAGGCTTTGGAATGAGCGACGATAGCAGATTCAATCTAGTGACGGAACTCATAGAAAGAGTCCACCACAAAATGGGTGTCCGTAAAGATGAGAAGCCATACAATGGATTGACCGAGGTAGTGTTGAAAGAATACATTGAGAATACCGTAGCAGATATGGTGACGGAGTACTCACTGGCTGAAATGGCAAATGTATCACACAGCCAATCTGTCACACAGATGTGTATTGAGTTAGGATACTATGTTCGTGATGAATCATGCTTCGTCAGCAAGGCTCAATGGATGGAGGCAACAGCATTAGGAACAGTTGAACACTTCATCCGTGAAACATCACTACGGATAATATCAAACAAAGTGTATCCTTTCTTTTCTAATGCTTACCTCACACACAATACCAAACACATTGTTGATGAGGTCTTTGATGTCACAGAACTACCATCGCTAAGAGGTATCATTTCTATCGGAGAACACATGCTTGAGTTTGGTGGCTTTGACATAGACCGTCTTATTGGTCTGATGCATGATGGAGAAGAACCCGCTGAAGGTCCTTTGTCGTACTGGGAAGCGGTAGCAAGAGAGTCATTGGAATCATGGGCTACTATAGGTGTTGAACCATTCACAGACGATGATACTGTATGCAATACAGATGCACAGTCATACATGGATGAATGGTACTGGGATATACTAACAAGCGGATTCGCATGGGGAGAATTAGACTGGGAGCGTACAGCGGAGTGGGGATTACATGACCACTCATTGCAGAACATCACCGAGATGGTTGTCAATAGAGCGCTAGCCATTGAACTCAGCGGCCAAGTGAGCACCACTAGTTGGGAGGAGGAGAACGCATGAGCGAAAGAGGTATCAAACCAAAAATGATTCACATACGAAGGTCAAGCGTGACTGAATATCTATGTGGAGAAGAGCACAAGACATGGGCTGAAGCATACATGGGTGACGAGTTCGCACGAACACTACCCGTGTGTGATGAATGCACAAACATAAGCACCAAGAAAGAAAACAAAAAACCGAATATATTTGAGGGATTAAAATGAAAGAAACAGTAAGAGAAATGAATTGCCCATGCAAGGGTAAAGAATGTGATGGCGGATATGGATGGAAGTGGTCGTCAAGTGACTTAGGCAACCAAATCAATGTCGGAGGCCAACGACTGAAAGCAGGACAGATGTGGGTGGATGTATGCAAGTCATGGACTTCATCTGAAGCACCACCCGACCCACCAGGTATCAGCAACATACAGAGATACAAGGCAGACAGCAAGGAAACACCACATGGATTTCACAAGAGAAGCAGCGCAGCAGGTGTCGGCGGAGATGGACACCCATCACAGGTGGAATAATCATGGGTACTAGAAGCACCACAACGATTTGGGAACATGATGGTGGAGATGGGCAAGGGCTCGGAACACCAATTCTATCTTTTTACAGACAGTATGACGGATACCCTACAGGGCATGGTCAAGAACTTGCAGACCTTTTGAAAGGCATTGATTTGTGTGTTGGTATAGAATATCCCGATACACGAGTTGACACTACAAGGAAACGAGCCAATGGTTCTGGTTGTTTAGCAGCACAGATTCTAGTGCATTTCAAAGGCGACAAGGTAGGCGGTATCTATGTGATACCACATGAGGCTACTGGTGGTCAAGCATACCACTATGATGTCATCATCAATATAGATACTGATGGGATTGAGATACAGACCGACTACGGTTGGGCTGGCACACCAGAGGACTTTGATGGTAGCGAGCATGGGGCGTTGGAAGCATGATAAGCAATTACCCCGATGATTGTCCGTCATGGTCGCATGACGATGAAGACATGGATGGTGTTGAGAAACTACCATGTGGTTGCTACGAAGAAATGTGCGAATGTCCTAAGTGTGACGACTGCGGTGAGATAATTGATGATGATGAGCCATGCTGCGAGGATGAGTAAGATGGCAAAGGATTATTCTAATCAAGAGAACATTACTATTGCTACCATCCCAGTGAAGGGTTCAGGCGCTGACAAGTTTAGTATCCGCGTGGATAGAATACGATTCACCGATGATGATAGTCGGAACGAAGTGGACATTCGCGTATGGTCTAACACAGGCAGACCATCCGGTAAAGGTCTTCGCATGACACTTGACCAAGCATTTCAAGTGGAAAAAGCGATTGCACTCCTATTAGGAGAGATGCGAGATGCCAAAGAAGACTAAGCCAGCAGCGTATTTCAAACAACAGTTTGAATCATACGATGAAATGGTACAGTACATCATATCATCCATAGTGGAAGACGAAGGGGCAGCCCATTTTGTTATGACGCATTGCCTTGAATTGTTCAGTCATGTGTATCCACAGGTGTCCATGCTACGCCACAAGTTGGTAGTTGATTGCATCTATATCACATGCAATGCGCTAGGCATCAAGATAACATCAAGAGCCATGCAAGATACCACCAAACGGTTGTTTGGGTTCAATATCAGACCTGAACCATTCAAGTGGGCAGTACCATTCATACCTACAATCAGCGCAATGCTAAAGTGCGAGATACACGACCTCCCATTGAGAGGGGCATCGGGTGAAACTGTGGGTAGCGGCAAGTCAAGCAGATTATCTTAGGAGTAGTCAACCTTCTCTCAAAGAGAAGTACGCATCTGTATCGGATTTCATCAAACAGCACGATGATTGGTTAGAGGCCATGATGCTGTGGTTTGACAATGAACCACGCATCAGCACATCTTGGTTCACTGCACGAGTGCCTAAGCATTTTGGCATTCATGCCGAAGAGTGGTTAGAACTCACCAAAAGCACCCCCATAGTTCCTCTCATCGCATCTGAATCATCTGATACAGACAGCACATGGTCTATAGACGATACATACAATGTATTGTCATCTATGCACATGATGTCACTAGACAACATCGTGGGTGTGTTATCCCGTAGTGAATCAACACTATTTTGGCAAGTGGCGCTAGGTGAATCACCACCTATGAGTCGCAGACATATGATACGAGCAGTGGCTCACGCTACCGACTACGACACAGAACAACTAAGACGGGCATCAGCATACATACCATTCATTGAAGTGCTTGAAAAAGCAGTTAGTGGCGATTTACCCACTGACAAAAAAATGAAAGCAGGGCAACACATCAATCCTGTTGCTAGATACTCCGTATGGAGTAAAATATCCCTACCATTCAAAAAAACATTCGCTGAGGTCTTAGACAGACCTCGCCATTTTCTTCACTACACAGGAACAGACGCTATCGTATATACACGCGCTGGCGAACTTGTGCAATCTTGGGAAAGTACTCATACTACATCTATTCTTGAAATAGAATGCTCGGATGACTACGACCCTTCAACCATATCCATAACCGATGTACTGCTCTATGATGACGACCCAATATGGAAACAAACATACAGCCACCGTAAAGCATTTATGAACGAGCATTATAAGGGTAGGGTAAATACTCACGGGCGGCAAATTGGCTCGGTGGCCATTTTAAGAGAACTTCTTCAAGGCTTAGAACCTCACCAGATGGTGCGACTCATAGGTGACACCGCATACTACGATGATGACTTCATAGGTGGATACATATTGAAACAACAGGCATTGAAAATGCCTTTGCTCATCACCCATGTATCTGAACAAGAACAAAGTATCCGACTTAAATTAGCAGCACTAGACGGATACACCAGTGTATATGTTGGGGAGGTTCTATGCTCTCAGGATGTGGGCAACCAGATTCGTGGACAGGCTGCCATAGGTCCTAAGATACAGGACAAGTGGGTGTGTGTAGATGATATTGGTTGTATCATATGGGCTACTGCTGTAGGTGTCAATATGAATGGTGGGAACTACCATCTAGATAACCCGCTACTAGTAGGTATAGACTCATCAATGGGATTCAGTGACACGATTCAGTTAACGGACATGCTATCCTTAATGAGAGAGGAGTATCAATAGTATTGTGTATCATATTACATGGTATTGCTATTGTATTTGTATGGATTATAGGTGATACACAATGGACAATAAGGATTTATTAGATTCCGTTATGCTCGGATGGTTAGCACGAGAAGCCAAGTTCAGTGTGTATGTGTACTTCGCACCCAACACACCAATAGGATACCAAGTCAACCGTATGGTTGTACTAACGAGACGCGCTGAACCTTTGTTTGTT
>TARA_R110000737_G_C14623309_1_pt1 | contig 11040 bp, 25 predicted proteins | sample TARA_R110000737 | Tara Oceans TARA_R110000737 (sample SAMEA4398027) | marine metagenome | biome: Polar Biome; feature: [SRF] surface water layer (ENVO:00010504); material: water (ENVO:00002006), including particulate matter (ENVO:01000060) such as... | depth 5 m
AGGTAAGGGCCCGTGACGTGGGCTAACCGATAGTGGGGCTATTCTTTTATTCGTAATCTAGTCTATAAATATTATGCGTCCCGCACACTTGACAATTGAAAGTAATTCGTTTTTGTGACCCAACAAAAATATTGTTTCTCACTTTACAAAGCGAGCACTTAAACCATTGATTCAATTTAAAGCCTCTTTAAGTTTACGCTCTAAGTAACCTAAGCGAAAATTTGTGGTATTTATAAAGCCCTCTCTTTTATCTAGTTCGCTTTTATTATCGCCCGCTAAATTAAAGCCTTGACGAATATAAACAAGCTCGGTTTCAATTCGCGTTAATCCCGTGCTCATTAACATAAACGAGCTAAAAAGATTGACACATAAAGCAACACATACACCCGCTATTATTTTATTGTCGCTCAATATATACAATCCTTTTTTAATATTCATTTTTTAAATTTAAAAATCTTATCTATTCCAAAAACAGCGAATGATATAGCCATAAAACCGCCAATATACCACTCTGGCAGTGTCGTTAAATAATTCATACCTTGCTCGACGCTTGGTTGTAAACTTGGTACAAACGATGCAATAACAGGATAAGACCAAATCAACACTAAGTACTCGTCACTGTACCCGCTTATGCCCTTACTCACGTTTTCAATTCGAGCGACTGCTTTTTTCTCTGCTATTTCGCCTTTTTTGGTGACGTACTTACTAAAAGTCCCACCCACTAAATTTGCTATTAACGACCAAGGTATCATGCTATAACCCCGTAATTATAAACACCATTAATTCGCGTCCATTCTAGGGGCTGTGGTCTATTATCAAGATGCAACATATTACTAGGTTTAGTATCAGTGTAAACACCAATACCAGTAAACCCCACTTTTTTGGCTATTTGATAAGCTCGACGCCGATCAACATAACTATTCATACCTTGCGGAAAAACATCAACCGCACGAACCTTGCCCCATTTTAAAACATTGTGCATCGAGCCACTGGTCGCACTTTCACGACCTATGCCACCCTCAGCAGGTGACACCATTACGGGCATACCCCATTCACGCCTGAAAGCATCAAGCTTTACTAAAACGTCTGAGTCCATTAGAGGCCACCATATGCCGAACTCTGTACGATTAAAATATTTTAAATCTAGCAACTCATTCTGCACTGTACGCGCCCCGCCATAAATAAAAATTAAACCTAAACCGCCCAAAAATAACTTACTGATGTTATTCATTTAATTAAACCGCAAAAAATGATTGGCGAAAAGAAGTCCAGACGTTACCGAACTCTACAAAATTACTTGGTGTAATTATCAGCTCGTTACCGTTCTCAAATTCAAAACGTGTTGAGCCGCCCGCCGCTATATAATCTTCAATAGACTTAAGCCCCCACATATCACGCGAGGTTGCCGAACACAGCACGCCGTCAAATAATACGCCCGCTAATTTTAGCGCGCTATTAATTTCGCTTTGTGTTTTTTCTGGCGGAGCATTTTTTATAGCGAGCAAACTATCAAATGTTACTTTCGTGATTTTTGTTAAACCACTATGATTTTTTTCTATTGGGTCCACAAATAGATCACCGCTTTCATTTTTAAAATATGCGTTAATCATAATGTTTCAACCCATAAATCAACAACACCGACTGGCAAATTTATACTGTATGTTCCGTTCGGTTTTACAATACCGTACACGGTGGCCCTCGTGGCTGTTGAAGCCGAACCACTTGTATAATCGCCTAGTTTAGCGCGCCCGCCTTCGATACCGTCTATAGTTAACGTAATCGCATTGTTAAACGTACCGGCGTCACCTTGAATACTCACAAGCATAGGTTTAGCCTGTAAATTAGTATAAGTAACACCTATAGAACGTGACGAAGTAACGTCCGTATAATCCTGATCTATACCTAGCATTAAGCGCTTAAAATTAACAGCTATACTACTCATAAATTAAAAGCCTATTTCTGTGATTGCAAAACTATCTGCAGCAGCATTAAAACAATATATCGCCGCACTCGTACTTAAAACAATACTCGAGCCCACCGCCAACGGTGTACCGCGATTAGCCGCAACATCTGCCGAACCAATACGCGACTTATTCGCGTTGCTATCTAATGATGTGATTATAACTTCTGAGCGCGTACTGTTAGCCGCTATTAAAAGAGTAGCAGCGCCCGCCGTAACAGTAACATCGACAACATCATTTAACGCGCTTGCCGCTTGAATGGATACATTGCCGAATTTACCCGCATCACCGTCACCCGAGCTGATGACAAATGTTAAATCATTTTGAGCACCTGACAGATCATTGACAAAAAATTCGCTAAAAACTTTGTCAAATCGTACAAAGTCGCCGCTATTTAAAACCGCTGTATCACCTTTATCGGTTTTTATTTGAACTTGTCCAGTCGATGATTTTAACCACACGTAAGCGCCTTTCACGCCGACATTTTGACCGCTATTCGCCGGAAGTCGTCTATTCAAATTTTGCATTATTTAAGCCCTTTATAAATTACCCACAAACCAAAACCGACCGCACCCGCTATTGACATATATTTTACGATTTCTTTTAGCGTATCATCTGCACTTATATTCGATAATTCGGCGGTTTGATTATTCGCGGCATTAATACTTTTTAGCGTATCACCTAATTGTAGCTGTTGATTGTCAATGATACCAGAGCCAAAATCCAAAATTGCTGATAAGCCATCACCCGCAAAATCAAAGCTACGATCAATCGAATTAAAATCCGTTAGCATAATATCGCCAGTATCAGAAAAAACCGTACCATCAACTTCGCTTATATTTTCATTCGTTACGGTACTGGTTTGATTCGCCGCAGTACTTGAGCTAGATTTTGAACCCATTTTTTAATCTCTCGTAAGCACGTATTCTATGCTATTAAAATTATATTGTTTTTGCATCCATTTCGCGAATGCTATTTTTTCAGTATGAAAACGAATAGACCAATTATTTTTTTCCGCGATTTTTAAAACGTGATCACAAAATTGAATAACATTTTTACCTTTATAAACACATAAAACAAATACCGTTCGACCTGTTAATAAATCCGTTTCTAATCGCGTTATCGCGTAACTTTCGCCACTATTAATTCGCCATAACTCGCTAATGTTTCCATTAATTTGTTCAACAAATAAATCATCATAACCGCCTAATTCATCTTTTAAAAATTCTATAATAAAAGTCGATAAAGTTTTGAGCTTCTCAACTTTTAGCATTTAAAAAACTTTCAGTTTCTTTAAGACAATAACGCCAACGAATACGCCGCCTATGACTAACATTGTTTGAGTATTCAGCTCGAAACCTTTCCCGCCAATATTAATACCGCCATAACTTAAATCGCCGCTTGACCGTATATCACCCGACTTAGCCGCTGCTGAACTACTATTCGACATACCACCCGCGCCACCACTTGCACCCGCCATTAGATCACCTTTGACTTTTTAAGAATAATATAAATAACCAAACCGCCCGCCGCATACTTCGCGCTTTTTTCTATCGCATCGCCCGCGCTAGATGCAAAATAACCGCCGGCACCAAATAAGCCAGTAACTAATAAAATCGGTATAAAAGGCATTACTTACGCACCAATAAATACAAAACCGCTACCGCCGCCACACCGCCGACGATATACATTGTCTTATTACCTGCATTTAATGCGGTCGGGTTTGAACGGTCATACTCGGTTAAATCCATTTCGGGATTTTGTCGAGTATCCACGTTCGTTTGTTGGCTGTCGCCGAAGTAATCACCGTAATCGAGCGAGTCCGATAGAGCGCCTGTATATGCTATCACACGATCACGCGCACTACTAAGAGCACCTGTCGCCGATCCTACAAACCCGTCGAGCTGTTCAAAAAATGTTGCCATAATAAAAACCTGTATATAGGGCGGGATTAAATCCGCGCCCTTATTTTTTTAAAATTAAACTTAAATTTCAGGAGTACCGATTGTCTCAACTGTTAGCGGAACTTGTCCCGCAGTCGTCAATGTCAAACGTATACGCAAGTCTTGAACACCCGCAGTCGCTAAACTTTCCGAGCCATTACCCGCCTCGGTAGGATCGTATACGACATAACCCGACTGAGGTACGCGCACACCGTCCGTTTGAATTAGCGAATTTTCAGCAACCGATCGCTCGAACTCGATAAAATTATCACGCTCAATAACGACTTTAGTAATTCCGATTGTACCCTGATTACCAATAAAAATTTTATTGATTGTATCGCCTTTAGGCAGGTCGGATATCTCGAACTCACCTGATGCGCCCGCCGTATAAATAAATTGACGCGTCTTCTTAATAAAGCCAACGGCGCGAGGTGGTGACTGTATAGCCTTAGCGGATAAAGTCGGCGAGGTTGCTGCGGCGGCTATATCAATTTCGGCGGTAAGAGTCGTGATCTTATTCGGATCGTCGAGTACTCCAGTACCTAGGCCAGTGAACTCTTCACCCGCGCGAGTCCGCAGACCGTAACGATTAAAATCAAACACGATGACACCCGAAGCCGCTGCGCGACCCTCGAATTTATTCATCGAATCTAGTTTTGTGAGTGCGGTTACTCGGTGTATGACTTCGCCGTTAGCAACAATACGGAGTTCCGTAAGCTGTGCGATAGTCGCGCCGCCATAAGTGATCAATAGCTGCTCGTAAGTACGACCGATAGGCAGACGGATAGAGGCGGTTTGCCCCGCAGCTACACCTTCAAAACTCGGCAGTTTTCTAGTTGTTTTTGGCATGTTGTAAAATCTCCATATTTGCTAGTTTTTACGGACTAGCGATATAAATTAAAATGTAATTGAAAAAGGCTTAAAAAATGCCTAAGAATTTTTTGTCATTTAAAACGACTTCTTTAACTGCCGGAAGACGCATCAAAGCGGTAATTGCAACAACAGTCAAAACTACTGTGGTTAAACGGTTTGTACTAAGAAGGTTACCCATGTTACTTATTCCTGTTTTGGTAATTCTCCCATATCAGCAAGGTTATCATTCCCGCTGCTATCGGTAGAATCAATCGAGTTAATATTACTTGTTTGTTCATTTTTCACTTTTTCCGCTTTCGGCATAACTGGCATGCTTTTTGCATTGGATTTCAGCTTATCCGAATTTTTCGGCTTTTGCAATACCCCAACCGAAAATAAAATTGCGCCCGCCGCCATTAATAGATGATTCATTTTTCAATAACTCCAATTTAGAATAAGTTTCCGCGCTTTAAATCACGCATTCTCGCTTTATGGTAATACTCCCCGACCTTTAAAAACTGGCCGTTTTCTTTTATTTCTGCGGCGTTCCATTCTGCCGCATGTATTTTGCAGTCTTCCATTCCCGTGTTAAATAAAAATAATTCGGTGCATTGGTCGCGCATAGTCCGCAATATAAGCGTTCCACGTTGCGCGATATAATGATTACGGTGCCCTCGGTGGCGACCACGTGTAGCGGTTTTTGTCATCTCGCGTCCATACTCTTGACACGCTTCGCCCGCTTCATCGAAAAAGACCGCGCACCCGCGACTCTCGTTATAGACTTTCATAAAATCCGAAAAGTCGGCGGTTTGAAAATCCGCATTCCATTCCGGATCGCCGATGGGATCATGCACAATAACTTTCACGCCTCGCGCTTTATACTGTGCAGCTAATCGTTTTGATAATACGCTTTTTCCCGATTGCGTCTGCCCCAAAATCATTACGTGAGCCATTAAGCTTCGAGGCTCGCGCTTTTAGTGTCGGGCTTTTTTTCGCCTGTTGGCTTTACTTTTAAACCATGCTTTTTCAATTTTCGGTTGACGTACCACGCTTTTATACCGCTAGTCATTTTTTGAACGCGGGTTTTTGTTTTTGGCATCGTGAACCTAGGTAGAGCATATGCGCCAACCGCAACCATTAAAGCCATTGACGGTGGTAAATCCTGTTTACCCGTTGCCTCGAAATAATCCGCGAACGCATTTTCTAGCATTCGCTTTTCATCTAAACCGCTATCAACATCGCGTTGCGGATACCATTCCGAACCGCCCGCGACAATACCGACTTGTAGCAATAAGTTTGCCGTCATTACACCACTAGCGCGAGATTGTATTTTTAATTGATCGTCTTCACTTATCGACGTTTTACCGCCCGCCCCGCCAACGCTCGACGTATTCGCCTTCGGTTTGCGTCCCGCCTTTTTAATTAAATTTCCTTTGGTCGATGTCGTCGGCTCTCCCGCTTTATTTGTTTTATGCAAATCAGGATCAAAACTATTCCCGCTAACATCGACTAAATGCGAAAATTGGTCGTTTTTAGCCGACTCGGTTTCCCGCTCTTGGGTAATCGCATGCTCTTGTATCTCGGGCATTGACTCTATTAAAGACTCGGCTATGTCACCCAAATCGGCGCTACTAGGGCTTTCAGGTGATGCGGTATCGGTATCAGGGGCTTTATCTATTGCCGTATCTGTGTTATTTTCGTCGTCTTGTTTTTTCATTTTAAAAAAATCTCACTTTTTCTAATTATAAGCAAATACTATGCCAAAAACCAAAAATAACACACTCGAACCAATTACGCAATATCAAAAACGTAAAAATAGACGCGCCGAACTCGAACGGAAAGCGAACGGAATCCACGCGGAACGCGCCCAAGTTATTTCGGATTTCGTAAAATTCGATTACGATTTAAAAAAGCCGCTATCAAAATATAAAAAATCAAAAATAAAAAAGTATTTCGACGCGATCACTCAATTAAAGAAGGGCGCAAAACAAGTATATAAGCCGCGTATAAAAGAGCATCTAAAAATAGCTCAAGATTATTCAGGGCATCCCGAAGGTTTAAGCGATTTAAAAGTCGCTTTCGTGCCCAGTGGCGGAATAAAAATAAATAAATTTACATTTAAGGATATAAAGAAGAAAGGCAAAAAAGTAAGGACGGAATTAATATTAAAAACCGAGCACGTTATTACTCGTTTTATTCCGTTCGATAAAGAGAAGCTAATAAAAGCACTCGCTAATGATTCAATAGTTGATTACGTGAACAGCGTCATAAAAAATGATACGGCTAACGAGTACGCGATTAATACGGGACAAACCGCAGTACAAGAAACTGCAACACGCGCGAAAATTGCCGAACGAGTCGCTATTTTTGTAAAACGATATATCGTATCAGATGACATAAGTTGGATCGCTGGACTGAATGCCTACACTTTCGACAATCAGGAAAAATTTGATACCGAGCAAGTCGATAAGATCAAAAATAAAGACGAACTAGCGCGGCTAAGGAAAAATAAAAGAGCATTACAGCGGTATTACGATAAGAAGAAAAACAAAACAAAAAATAAAAAATAAATTTACTTTTTAGTTGGGGCTAAAAATGACAAACAAAAACATATGGGTAGCTGACTCTGAAACGGATCCGTTTGATGGAATTACAATTCCTAAGCCGTTTATCTGGGGTTTGTATAACGGGTGCGACTATTACGAGTTTAATAGTACAGACGATTTTATGGCGTTCGTGTTAAAGCTCGACAACGCGATAATTTACGCGCATAACGGCGGTAAGTTTGACTGGCATTTTATCCTTGACTACCTTGAAAGCCGAAGCGATCTATTAATCATAGCAGGTAGATTATCCAAGTTTAAAATTGGTAATGTAGAATTTCGAGATAGTATCAATATTTTACCTTTCCCTTTGTCCGCTTATTTTAAAGACGATTTCGATTATAATTTATTAACCGTTGAAAACAGATCAAAGCCACAAAATAAAATAAAAATAAGTAATTATTTAAAAAGTGATTGTGTTAATTTATTTTCTATCATCGACCAATTTATTATCCGATTTGGTTTGAACTTGACATTGGCAGGGACAGCAATGAAAGTTTTTTCTAAGCTAACTAAAACAAAAAAGCCGCGCACAAATAAATATTTTTATGATGAAATAGCGCCCTTTTATTACGGTGGTAGAGTCCAGTGTTTTAAAAGCGGGCTAATAGATTACCCTTTTAAGGTCATAGATATTAATTCCGCTTATCCTTCGGTAATGATGAATCGGCACCCTTACGGTGGGGCTCGTAGTGTATCAGATAAGCTACCCAAAACGAGGGCATTTATTGAAAGGGCTTTTATTACATTAACCTGTATCAGTTCGGGTGCGCTGCCTTTTCGAGACGCTAAGAAAAAATTGCAGTTTCCCGATGATGATATTAATCGTCAATATTTTATAACGGGACATGAATATCTAGCGGCTATTGATACGGACACCATAAAAGATGTAAAAATAATTGAAGTTATCACGTTTAGGGAAACCATAGAATTCTCTGATTATGTAAATAAGTTTTCAGCAGATAAAATTGCAGCTAAAAAATCAGGAGATAAAGCAGGTTATCTATTCAGCAAAATCCTGTTAAATTCTCTTTATGGTAAATATGGGTCCAACCCGAGCGAGTATGATAGTTATAAGGTCGTCGATAGAAAGCATATTAAAGCCTTGGAAGACGCCGAAGGCTATAAATACAATGCTATGTTGGGTACTTGGGCGCTATGCGATAAACCGATAGATGAAAGTAAGCAGTGGTTTTATAACGTAGCAGTCGCCGCGAGTATTACGGGCGCGGTACGTGCGCAGATGTGGCGCTCAATCAATCAGTGCCAAGGGGTAATGTATTGTGATACCGATTCGATAGCATGCATCGATACGGGATCGCTAGAATTGGACGCGGAAAAATTAGGCGCTTGGGATATTGAGTCAGAATGTGTTAGCGGCGGTATAGCAGGTAAAAAACTGTATGCCTTTAAAATGGTAGACGGTAAATACAAAACAGCATCAAAGGGTGTAAGACTCGAAGCGCCTGATATACTAAAAATTGCAGCGGGAGAAGTTATTACACACAATCCGCAAAATCCAAGTTTTTCAGTAAAAAGGGGCGTAAAATTTAATTCACGAACAATACGTAAAACTGATTGATTTATGGATAAATGGGGTTTATACTCGGTTTTCAATTAATTCATAGCAGGGGCTAAAAATGAGAGATTTACAAAAAATTGATAATTTAACCAAAAAAATAATTAATGTTACGGTCGCTATGAATTTTTTATATAGTGGGGATGGTGATACCCCTGAATTGATTGGCGGTAACATTGCAGGTATAAAAGATTTAAAGCGTCTTTTAAATCACTTGGAAGTAGAGCGCGCGATGGCGCAAAACAATTTATAAACCGTTAGCTCTAGGCGGTTAGTACCTAGAGCAAATTTTAAAATATACAAGGGCTATATTATGTCAAAAACATTTAATCCAAAAATCGTTAAGCAGTTGGTTTTACCCGTTCTTAAAATGAATGTTGACGAACCAATCTACGTTAAGTTTATCGATGCGGTAATGGAAAAAGAAAAAGTAGAAAAAGATGAGAACGGCGCAGATAAACATGGAACTATTCAGATAGGACATGTGATCGAATTGCGTGATGGAGAAGAATTCCATATGGTTATAGGGTCTGTTCTATTATCGACACTTACCGAGTCTTACGTAGACGCTAGCTATGTTGATAAGTGCTTTATGATAACCAAGCTAGCTAAAAAGGGTAGCGGCGCGCGAGGTTATCACCCTTATTTGTTGGCAGAAATAGAATTGTAATTTAAACATCATTTAAGCCGCCTTCGGGCGGTTTTTTATTAGGGGCTATATTATGTTAAAAGAAGATAAAAAAAGCTTTATGCTGTTAGGAGCTATTATATTTATAATGGTATTTTCAACCGCGATAGTCGAGTTAATATTATGAAAAAATATAAAGAGCTTTGTATTTTTTTAGGGATTTATATAGGGGTGATGTGTTTAAGTGCTTTATCACTCGCTTTTATGACTCTTATTGTAAAATTTGTTTGGGGGCTATAATGATTATTTCACGTAAATCTGCTATTTCTGGTAAGGTTAGAAGGCTAGATTTAGATATTACCGAAAATCAAATTAATGATTATATCGATGGCTTTTTGGTGCAAGACGCTTTCCCCAATTTATCGGTAGATGAACGGGAGTTTTTTATAACTGGCATAACGGTTGATGAATGGTGCGAGGTTTTTGGTGATGAATAGAAACGAAATAATAATGAGAATAAATGACATAAAAGAATTGAGAGGCGACGATGAAAGTGCGCACTCATTAGAAGATGAACTTTATTATGATTTTATTGAGTATCTAAGCACGGCATGCGTGCCGCTTTTAGTACGTGAAAAAGCTAAGTTAATATTAACAACAAAGAAGATTAATTTTTCTCGGTGGTGCGCATGAATAGTTATTATTTTAAAGTATTAATTTATACGCGTAATAAATTACATTATTGTGTAGAAATGCCTGAGTTTATTAATGCTGCTATGTTCGGTAAGTCTTGTGTCTCATACATAACACCATCATATTATGATTGTGAAGTTGTTATTAAACACTGTTTGGCATGCGAGCCTATAGGGCAGCATAGAACTATCAGCGTGTTTAAGTGCGAAGATGTAGATGCTATTATGCGTCACGCTTTGTATTATTCTAAAAATTCGACCGAGCGCTTTAAATCGCGCCCAATGCCATTAACTCAAAATGTTTTTAAACTTTAAGGGGTTTTAATTATGATTATATTTATTTTGGGCGCGTGTATATTCGTGTTATTTTTTTGGGTTGCAGCTTTGAGCTTTGTAACCTCCCTTAACACAAATATGCGCTATGAAGAAAATAAAAAATTGAGAGCCGATCACGCCGCACTACAAAAGGCGCATTATTGTCTGATAAATCATTTGCAATTAAAAGAAAGGCATTTTAAAGATTTATACACGTTTGAAAATACAAATCCAGATTGGACGCGTCCGAAAATGTCAGAGGAAAAAGACAAATCAGGTAAATGTTATCTTTATGATATCTATTTCGAAAGAGGGAGCGAACAAACTAAAATGGTCGCTAATGTGTCTAATTTTAATGTAGCGCTTGAATGTGCGTATATAAATTTGAAGGGCAGAAAAATAACAGGAATAACAAAACGTAAAGAATAGCCCCACTATCGGTTAGCCCACGTCACGGGCCCTTACCT